>Ga0134128_10002128_pt1 | contig 24728 bp, 22 predicted proteins | sample KB31754_FD_96462 | JGI IMG/M metagenome (GOLD analysis project Ga0134128, IMG submission 96462) | Terrestrial soil microbial communities with excess Nitrogen fertilizer from Kellogg Biological Station, Michigan, USA - KB3-175-4 | ecosystem: Environmental > Terrestrial > Soil > Unclassified ...
TCGCCGCCCCACTGGATCGGGTAACGCTGCGAGCCGGTCCAGCCGGCGCGGCCCCAGACCATCGCGCGTCCGCGTCCGTAACGCTCGGTCGCTTCGTATTCGCAGCGGTTGTAGAGCAGCGCGTAGACGTTGTGCAGCCGCCGGCCTGCGTCGCCGTTGTGCGCGGCGCAGTCGTCGGGCACCTGCTCGCCGAAGTCCGACTTGATCACGTCGACGCCGGCGTCGAACAGCGCCGCATGCTCGTCGCGCCAGAACGCGTACGCGTCCGGGTTCGTGAAGTCGATGATCGACGAAGGCGAAAGCGGCGTCAGCACGTTGCCGAACGGCGAGGTCGCCGGATCGACGTCCCAGTCGAACACGTACGGCGCTCCGTCGTCGCGGCGCGCGAGGAAGAAGCCGCGCTCGGCGATCTCGCGATAGCGCGGGCTGTGGATCGACACGTACGGGTAGAGCCAGACGCAGATCCGAAGGCCCGACGCACGGATCTTCGCGAGGGCGGCTTTCGGATCGGGATAACGCGTCGCATCCCAGCGGAAATCGAAGCGCGTCCGCACGTCCCACGCGGCGCGGCCGTCGAGCGTCAGCACGTCGCACGGGATGTCGTGCGCACGAAGCGCCGCGGCGGCGTCGAACGCTTCGTCCGCGGTCTTGTAGTACGCCTTCGAGACCCATAGACCGAGGCCCCACGCGGGCAGCAACGGCGCGCGCCCGGTCAACGCGGTGTAGCGCGCGAGCATCTGCGCCGGCGAATCGGCGACGATCAGCAACAGATCGAGCGCCTCGTCGTCGACGAGCGCGATGTTCGAGCGGTGCGACCATTCCGGATGGCCGACGCCGTGCGTCACGTCGCCGGGCGTATTGATGAATAGTCCCCAGCCCCGCGGACTCCAGCAGAACGGCACGTTCTTGTACGAAAGGCCGGTATTGATGCCGAGCGCGTCCTCGACACGCGAACGCAGGAGCTGGCCGCGGCGATCGAGCGACGATGCCTTCTCGCCGAGGCCGTAGACCGGCTCGCCCGAAGCCAGCGCGAACGATGCGATCCACCGCTCGCCGTCGCAGCCAAACGCGGGAAAGCGCGCGAAGCCGCGAAAGTGCTCGTCGGTGATCGACGTCAGCAGCGTCTCGCCACGTCGTGCGACGCACACGCGCAGCGGCTGCGCATCGAGCGTGAGCGTTGCGTCGCCGTTCTGCACAGCGAGCTTGTGCGGATCGATCGTCGCATCGCGAAGCTTTGTCGCCACGGCGACGACGAGGCCGTAATCGGGCAGCGTTTGCGGACCGATGCGCAACCGGAACACGCCGTCGGCGTACGTCTCGACGAGCGCCGGTGTCGCCGATCCGTCGGACAGTTCGACGTCGAAGCGCACGCGCGACGCCTCGCGGGCGGGATTCACGATGCGCACGGCGCGCGCGAAACGCGTGGAATCGACTTGCATTATGATTCGGCTCCGAGGCAATCAGGATAATCTAGCGCGTGCCCGAAGTGGCGTCGACGGTTGCCGCGCACGGGCATCCCCGACAAGAGCGCTTCAGACAACGATGAGCTACATCGACGCCAACCTGCTCCCGGGCGAGCACGTGGCCTTCCGCACCCGGCTGCATTGGAAGCTGCTGGTGGGTCCGCTCGTGCTCATGCTCGTTACGCTGGCGCCCGTGGCGTGGCTTTCGCTGCAGGGACCATGGACGAACTGGATTCTCCTCGCCCCTGCGTTCGGCCTCCTCGTGCTTGCGGCCGCGATCGTGCGGCGCCAGAGCTCCGACTTCGCGGTGACGAGCAAGCGCGTGATGATGAAGACGGGTATCTTCAGCACGCGTTCGGTCGAGCTCCTGCTCTCCAAGATCGAGGCGATCGCCGTCAACCAGACGCTCGGCGGCCGGCTGCTGGGCTACGGCGACATCGTCGTCACCGGTAGCGGCGGCACCGAGGAATCGTTCGCCGACATCCAGGCGCCGCTTGCGTTCAGACGTGCAGTACAGTCGGTAACGGACACGCAGTCGAGCGCAGCGCGCGGAGCCTCCGCGACACCGATCGCGCAATAGCGCGCAGCGCCGCGCACCGTCACATTTCGAAGCGACGCGGCGTTCGCCATGGCGAGCCGCGCGTCTTCGTCGCTTCGCACGCGGCCGTTCCCGAAGCATGGCGCGGATCGTGCATGCGAGGCGCCCGGCCGGCGGCGTCGCGTCGTCGCATCCAATCCCGCTCCCTCGATCGTCTTGCAGAACAGGAATTTTCATGTCGAACATCGGTGAAGACCAGGCCCGCGCACACATGCACAAGCTGCTCGCGGCGATGAAGGGCGCCGGGGGCTCGGACCTCTTCGTCGCGGCCGACTTTCCGCCGAGCATGAAGGCGCACGGCCAGATGCAGCCGCTCACGGCGCAGAAGCTTTCGGGACAGACGACGAGACTCTTCGCCTACGCGCTGATGAACGAGCGGCAGCGGGAGGAGTTCGAAAAGGATTTCGAGTGCAATTTCGCGATCAGCGTGCCGGGCGTGTCGCGCTTTCGCGTGAACATCCTGATGCAGCAGCAGCAGGTCGGCATGGTGATCCGGACGATCGCTTCCGAGATGCCCACGTTCGAGAAGCTGGGACTTCCCGACACGCTGAAGGACATCGTGATGCAGAAGCGCGGTCTCGTCCTCGTCGTCGGCGCGACCGGCTCCGGCAAGTCGACGTCGCTCGCAGCGATGATCGACCACCGCAATTCGACGTCGTCGGGGCACATCATCACGATCGAGGATCCCGTCGAGTACGTCCACGTCTCGAAGCAATCGCTCGTCACGCACCGCGAGGTCGGTGTCGACACGCACTCGTGGCACGGCGCGCTCAAGAACACGCTGCGCCAGGCGCCCGACGTGATCCTGATCGGCGAGATCCGCGACGCCGAGACGATGGAGCACGCGATCACGTTCGCCGAGACGGGTCATCTGTGCCTCGGCACGCTGCATGCGAACAACGCGAACCAGACGCTCGACCGGATCATCAACTTCTTCCCGGAGGAGCGGCGCAGCCAGCTTTTGATGGACCTTTCGGCCAACCTGCGGGCGATCGTGTCGCAGCGCCTGGTCCGCATGCAGGACGGCGAAGGCCGCAAGGCCGCGATCGAGATCCTGATCAACACGCCGACGATCGCAGACAAGATCTTCAAGGGCGACTTCCACGAGATCAAGGCGATCATGGCGAAGGGCCGCGAGCTCGGCATGCGCACGTTCGACTGGGCGCTGTTCGAGCTCTACAACGACGGCCACATCAGCTACGAAGAGGCGATCCGCAACGCCGATTCCGCGAACGAGCTCCGCCTCGCGATCAAGCTCAAGAGCGCGCGCGGCGAGCCGGCGAACGCAAGCGGACTTACGCTGACGCTGGACAACGAGCCGGGCGGCGAGGAGCTCGAGGCGCAGCGCGCCGACGAGCTTGCGAAGCAGCAGGACAGGAAGCGCGACCACGAGCAGGCGCGCCTCGCGCAGCTCCACGAGGAGCGGAAGGCCGCGCTGCAAAAGAAGCGCGAGCAGGAAGACCTCGAGCTCGCCGCGCTGCGCGCGCAGAACCGGTCGCGGGAGACGCAGGCCGCATAGCGTGCGCGACGACGCGGTGGCGTTGCGCCACCGCGTATGCCGGGGCGCGCGCTACGGCGCCGGGTCGATGCGGCCGTAGAGGCCGTGACTTTCGTCGTCGGGTCCCGCCGCAAAAAAGAGCGTGTCGGTCGGCTGCTGCTGGAACCCGTTGCCGAACGCGATCCCCCACAAGCCGTCGATGACGAGCACGTGGCCGTTCGATGCGCGGAGCTGACCCGCGAACGTATGGTTCTTGAGGTCGTACGCGTTGATCCTGCCGTCGCCGAAGTTGCCGACGAGCAGGTGGTTGCTGAACGCGCCGAAGCCGGCGGGTGCGATCGCCATGCCCCACGGCGCATTCAGCTTGCCGCGGGTGGCCACGCGCGCGAGCAGGAAGCCGTCGGTGTCGAAGACGTCGACGAAGCCGAGGCCGACGCCGTGGGCCTCGTCGTCGCTGCCAGGCTGCTGCTTCGCGTAGGAGACGTACAGGTTGCCCTGCAGGTTCATGATGTTGAACGGCGCGAATCCCGTCGGGACGTTGCGATCGACGAAGCCGCCCGGCACGCTGGTCGGCATGAACGCGTTGTCGAGCACGTCGATCTTGCCGTTGTGAAAGTCGGCGGCATAAAGGCGAAAGTGCGTACCGTCACCGCCGAGCGCGATGCCCTTGTAGCTGGCGCCGTCCTGCGCGGCGAACTTGATCGTCGCGGACGGACCGCCGGCCCACGCGGCGATGCCGCCGTCCTCGGTCGCCCAGAGGAAGCGCGCAGCGGTGCCTGCGCCTGCGAGCAGGAAATCGTTGGTCGACGGGTTCGACGTCATGCCGGTCGGCACGCCTTGTCCTGCTCCACTCGCCGCCGGAATCGTCACCGGTGACGGTGGCGAGATGGCGGTGCCGGCGCCGTTGTACAGTGTCGAAGTACCGGTGCCGTTGTTCGAGACCCAGATCGGGCTCGTCGCGAGCATCGCGATGCCCCATCCGTTGACGAGATTGGCATCCGTCTGCGCGGCGACGCCCGGAAGATCGGCGACGAGCTTCGTCACCGTGTATCGACCGTCGTCGGCGAAAGCGGGGATGGCGAGCGTGACGGCGAAGGCTAGCGCCGTGACGCGTCCGAGAACCCGCGCGATGCGGGAAAGTATGATCATGTCGACGCCTCCTTGATTTCCGTGGTGACGCGGAGACGGCAACAGCCGGGCCGTACGTTGGTCGTTCACCATGACCACGCAAGCTTCCGATAACCGTCCCGCTACGCGTCGTGAACAGTCTCGCGATGCTGCGTATTCCGAAGCGATCGGTCACGCTGCTCGCCGCGACGTTCTTTCCGTTCAACGCGCAGTGCGGCGCGCCGTTTCAGACCGACGATCCCGGGGTCATCGCGGGCGGCCATGTCGATCTGCTCGCGTTCTATCAGTCGACGCTGGCCGCCGATACGCGCAGCGGCGATGCGCCGGGCGTCGAGCTGCACGTCGGTGTGGCGGACGGGGCGGAGGTCGATCTGGCGTCGTCGCTCGCATTCAGCACGACACCCGACGCCGGCACGCGGCACGGCTACGGCGACACGACGATCGGGCTCAAATACGTGCTGGTGCCGGAAACCGATCGGCTGCCTCTCGTCAGTCTCGTTCCGAAGATCACGCTTGCGACCGGCAACGCGGACCGCGGCCTCGGCAATGGAGGAACGCGCGTGCTCGTCGGCGTCGCGGCGCAGAAAAGCGCGGGAACGTTCGTCACGTATGGCAATGTTGCCTACGCGGTCAATGAAGGCTCCGGCAACCGCGATTTCTGGTTCGCCGGCTGGGAAGCACAGCGACAGCTATCGGAGCGTTGGATCGTCGGTGCAGAAATTTTCGCGTCCGGCGCACAGGTGGTCGGGCAGCGGGCGAGTGCCGGATTCAGCGTCGGAGGGTATTACGCATTCGGCGAGCGCGATCAGGCGCTGTTCTCGCTCGGACGCGGATTGTCGAACGTGCATGAGACGAACCGCTTATCCGCCTACGTCGGCTACCAGAGAAGCTTCTGAACGGCGATGTGCCGCGAGCCCGTCGACACCGTCGGCTTTGCGCACCTGCCGGCGCAGATCGACGCCGTCGTGCAGCGGATCGAGGCACGGGATGGCGAGCGGCTCGGGTACGTGGCGATCGGCTATCGCTGACGGCGCACGTTTACGCTAACGGCGCACGTTCACGCCTGCCAGGCGCGCAAGCACGTCGAACACGATCGCGAAGTCCTCCGCGTCGAGGCCCATCCCGCGCGCCGCCGTCAGGTATTCGTTGGTCACCGCCGTCGTCGGCAGCGGCACGTCGACCTCGCGCCCGAGCTCGAGCGCAAGGCTCAGGTCCTTCTGCATCATGTTGCAGTCGAACCACGCCTCGTCGGGCATCTGCAGCACGAACGGTCCGCGATACTTCACCATCGGCGAGGCGACCACGCTGTTCAGCAGCACGTCGACGGCCACGTCACGCGCGATCCCGCTCTTCTCCGCCAACAGCACGCCTTCGCTGAACGCGAGCATCTGAACGGCGAGGCTCAAGTTAACGGCGATCTTCATCGATACCGCGAGGCCGTTGCCGCCGACGTACGTTGCCTTCGCGCCAATGTCGAGCAGGATCGGCTTCACGTTGGCAAACGTCGCTTCGTCGCCGCCGACCATGAACGTGAGCTTGCCCTCTTCGAGCGTGACGACGCTGCCGGATACCGGCGCATCGAGCATCCGCGCGCCTTTCGCTTCGACCTTCTGCGCCAGTTGGCGGCTCGCAGCCGGGCTCACGGTGCTCATGTCGACATACACGCTGCCCGCGCGAAGACCCGCGAGAAGACCGTCGCGACCCTCGGTCACGCCGCGCAGCGCTGCGGTGTTCGTCACCATGCTGAACGCGACGTCCGAAGCCTCGGCCACCTCGCGCGGAGATCCGGCGAGCCTCATCCCGGCGTCGACGAGCCATTGCGCTTTCGAGGCCGTCCGGTTGTACCCGGTCACGGTGTGTCCGGCGTCGAGCAGGCGCCTGGCCACGCGACCGCCCATCGTGCCGAGGCCGACGAATCCCACGTTTGCCATTTCCGATCCCTTGGTCGATGAAACAGGCGAAACACGATCGGCGCTGCGACGAAACATGCGAAGCGTACACGCAGATTAGACTCCTTTCGACGCGACGCCCCTGCAATCGCAACTATCGGGAGATCCGCACCGGCAACGAAGTCTCCGGTTGCTGCCGGGCTTGACGAGCGCCCGGCGGTTTTTTTAAAAAGCGTGGATGGAGATCCTCGACGTCCCCGCGCACCGTCTTGCCCGGTCGATTCGCGAGCGCACTGTCTCGTGCCGCGAGGTGATGCAGGCGACGCTCGCGCGGATCGACCTCGTCAATCCCACCTACAACGCGATCGTCAGCCTGCGCGAGCGCGAGACGCTGCTGCGCGAGGCCGACGCGCGCGACGCCGAGCTGCATGATCGGGGCGCGAATGGTGTCGGGTTCCTGCATGGCATCCCGCAAGCGATCAAGGATGCCGTGCCGACCGCAGGCATCCGCACGACGTTCGGCTCGCCGCTGCTGCGCGACAACGTGCCGGCCGAGGACGCGCTGATGGTGCAGCGGATGAAAGCCGCCGGTTGCATCGTCATCGGCAAGACGAACCTGCCCGAATTCGGACTCGGGTCGCATACGTTCAACGAGGTGTTCGGCATCACGCGTAACGCGTACGACCCGTCGAAGTCCGCCGGCGGCAGCAGCGGCGGTGCGGCCGTGGCGCTCGCGACGCGGATGCTCGCGGTCGCCGACGGCAGCGACTTCATGGGCAGCCTGCGCAATCCGGCGGCGTGGAACAACGTATTCGGCATGCGGCCGAGCGAGGGGCGCGTGCCCCGCTGGCCCGCGCAGGACGTGTTCGTCACGCTGGTGAGCGTCGAGGGCCCGATGGGTCGCACGGTACGCGACGTCGCGGCGCTGCTCGACGTGCAGGCAGGCTACGATCCGCGGACGCCGCACGCGCTCGACGCGAACGAGCGTTACGAACGATCGCTCGCCGATTTCGACGCGAAGGACGTGCGAATCGGCTGGCTATCCGATCTCGGCGGTTACCTGCCCGTCGAGCCGGGCATCGTCGACGTCTGCGAACGGGGGCTGCGCCGCCTCGAATCGATCGGTTGCCGCGTGACGAGCGTGCGGCCGAATTTCTCGCCCGAAACGGTCTGGCAGGCATGGCTCGTGTGGCGCCGCTGGCTCGTCGGCGCACGCGTCGCCGCGCACCTGAAACAACCGGCTGATCGCGAGCGGATCAAGCCCGAGGCGCTGTGGGAATACGACCAGTCGATGCACCTGACCGGCGAAGCGGTATGGAACGCGAGCGCTGCGCGGAGCGCCTTCTACCACCGAGTGCTGGCGCTTTTTTCGCAGCACGACTTTCTCGCGCTGCCGGCGGCGCAGGTCTGGCCATTCGACGCCACGTTGCGATGGCCGGCTGCGATCGAGGGCCGCGCGATGGATACCTATCATCGCTGGATGGAGGTCGTCATCTACGCGACCTTCGCGGGCTTGCCGTGCATCAGCGTGCCGGTCGGCTTCAACGACGCCGGCCTGCCGATGGGCTTGCAGTTGATCGGGCCACCACGTGGCGATCTCGCCTTGTTGCGAATCGCGCATGCCTACGAGTCGTCGGCGCGCGAGGTGCTCGACGTGCGGCCGCAGCTTCGCAGCCTTCCTGGCGCCGCGTAAGCGGGCTCACCGGCGATTCGACCTGCGGGATGCCGATACGCGGGCTAACGGACCTTTCCGTTGCTCGCGCCGCCCGCGCAGTTCGCGGAGTGCATCGATACGCCGACCGGCAGGTAGTTTCCGTAGCTCACGAGGTATGCGGTTTGCGCCTGATAAGCCTCGCGCTCCAGCTGCAGCGCCTGCTTGCAGTCGTAAGGCGAGAACTCCCGGCTCGCGGCCTGAAGGTAATGAACGAACTCGTGCAGGACGATCGACGCGGCGAGCACGCTGCTCGGATCGGAGCCGTCGTTCAGCAGCGCACGAAATCGCTCGTGAACGTAGACGACGTTGCTGCCGGTGTTCGGGTACCAGCCCCATACGCTGCACGGGTGTCCGCCGCAGGCATGCTCGTCGAAGAATTGCTGCGAAACGTATTGCACTTCCGGCATCACGCGCGGCGGCGGGTATTTCGACAGCCGGACCGCCCAGTTCATGAGCCCGGCAAAAAGCTCGTCCTGCGACGCCGGTGCCGGCGCCGCGGCGCACGCGATCGACAGGATCGCCGCGACGAGAAATGCAGTGAGACGCATGGCGGGACCCACGCAACCGGCGTGCCCAACGATCCGACCGCCGATCCGCAACCGGATCGGAGGACCGGCACGCGCCGCAGCGATGGCACCAAAGGGCCGATCGGCAAATGTGCCTCGCCGGGCTGCACGATGTCCACGACAACGCCACGGGGTCCTACGATCGTTCGATCCGCGGGCTCACGCCCGTTTGCGGCAATCGGCTCAGGTCGCCTCGGTGCGCGAACCGCGGCGAGCGTCAGCCGGGCCGGCCCGAGATGCCCGAGAGCCGGGCGTAACGAAGCAGTGACCGATCCATCCCGAGGATGAACTTCACGACGTCCTCGAGAAGCTGCTCCTTGATCGCGTTGCTTGAAAGCCGCAGGCTCACGCGATCGAAACGGTCGGCATTGTTCAGGCTGACCGTGACGGCGCCGCTTCGGTAATCGGTCCTGAAGAACACGGCCGCCGGAATCTCCTGCGTCACCGTCACGACGCATCGGCGAACGACGCCGTCGGCGTCGCGAACGCGACGGCTGTCGTACGTGAGGTTCGCCGCCTCGATGTCCTTCCGCGCGAGCTCGGCGTCGACGGCCGACATCTCGATTGCGATCGGCTTCGACGCGCACACGTGGTAATAGAGGCTGATCTCGTCGACGACGTTGAAGCCGCGGACGTTCAACGTATGCTGACCGAGCACGCCGCGGCTGAACCGCGGCTCCTCGAAGACGATGCCGCGTCCGAGATCGAAGCGATGCTTGATCGGCGACTTGATCGCGTTGAGATACGTGATGGCCTTTTCGAACCACTTGAAGGACTTGCGCATCCGCGCGTCGATCACCGCGGTGTCCTCGACCGCGTTTCGGTCCGGGAAGTGCTGAACGGTCTCGTATTCGTCACGAAGCGCGTCCAGAAACGACGATTTTTCGGCCATTTTGTTGTCTGCAGAGCCCGAGGACACGAAGAAGCAGGTTTCGCGCCAGCGCCGGCCTTCGATGGCAAACGCTGCGGCGCCACGGAGCGCCGGCGTTATCCTTCGTCGCCATGAACCCGCGCGGCATCGGCTCGAACTGCATCCTCAACGTCACGTTCGGCGTCCTGCTTGCGATGACCCTCGTCGCGACGGCGGGCGCCGAAGAACGCAGGAATTTTTTCGGCGATCCTTTCGTCGCGGTGACCGCGGGTTTTCCGGGCTGTCCGACACCCGAAGGACCGTTGATCACCGAGTCCGAGATGCGCGCCGAGGCGCATTCGCGCACCGAGCGCGGAACGCGCTGCTATCTGTCCGGCGCGTGCCGGCTGCCCAACAGCTATCGCTACGACCGCGAGATCATCGATCGCGTGCGCACGCATATCCTGTACGACGGCCGCTTCGCTACGACGTCGCTATGGGTGCTCGGACAGCGCCGATGGGTGACGCTCAAGGGTTGCGTCCGAACGAAAGCGCAATCCGCCGCGCTGGCGCGAATCGTCCGCGAGGTCGACGACGTCGAGGCGGTGTTCGACGAGCTGATGGTCGGCAACCGCGGCAGGCCACGCTACCGGACCGTCGATTCGCAGTCGCAGACGGCGCCACCGCGATGAGTACCACGGTCGAGCTGTCGCAGGAAGTCGCCGTCGCGCTGGACCGCGGTGCCCCCGTCGTCGCGCTCGAGTCGACGATCGTCGCGCACGGCATGCCGTGGCCGCAGAACGTCGAGACCGCGTTGGCCGTCGAGGACGCGATACGCGCTGCGGGTGCCGTTCCGGCAACGGTCGCCGTGATCGACGGACGCCCGAAGGCCGGTCTGACGCGGGACGAATTGACGCTGCTCGGTCGCGGCGGTGCCGACGTTGCGAAGGTGAGCCGGCGCGACCTGCCGATCGTCGTCGCGCGCGCCGCAACGGGTGCGACGACGGTCGCGGCAACGATGATTGTCGCGGCGCTCGCGGGCATTCGGGTGTTCGCGACCGGCGGCATCGGCGGCGTTCACCGCGGCGCGCAGACGAGCTTCGACATCTCGGCCGACCTGCAGGAGCTCGCGCGCACGCCGGTTGCCGTCGTCTGCGCGGGCGCCAAGTCGTTGCTCGACTTGCGCCTGACGCTCGAGTACCTGGAAACGCACGGCGTTCCGGTGATCGGCTACCGGACCGATCGCCTGCCCGCGTTCTACGTGCGCGACAGCGGTCTCGGCGTCGATGTGCGTCTCGACGAGCCCGACGAAATCGCGCGCGTCATGAAGAGCCAATGGTCGCTACGGCTCGGTAGCGGGCTCGTCGTCGCCAATCCGATTCCGCACGCGCACGCGCTGCCCGGCGAACGGATCGAGGACGCAACCGCGCGGGCGCTGCGCGAAGCTCGCGACCGAAAAATCGACGGCAAGGCGCTGACGCCGTTCCTGCTCGCGCGCGTCAATGCGCTTACCCGCGGCGACAGCCTGCGCAGCAACATCGCGCTCGTGCGCAACAACGCGGAGCTCGCGGCGCGCATCGCCGTCGCGTATGCGACGCTGGATTGCTGAACCGGTGCGACGCTTACGCGATGACCTCGAACACGTGATAGCCCCACGCCGGCAGGTCGAGATACAGCCCGCGCGCGTTCAACTCGCGGCCGTCACGCTCGTAGCGCGCCGGACCCATCCGGTCGCGCAAGCGCACGACGCCGTCGAACGCGGCATCGGCGAGACGCACGTAACACTGGCTGCGATGCGGCGCATAGTTGACGGCGACCAGGCGTCGCCCGCCCACCGGATCGTCGCAGGTCCACGCGATGAAGGCGTCGCTGCTGGGATTGCCATCCCACGCCGGCGCACATTCGCGTAGCGCGAAGTCGCCGTCCCGGAACGCGGGCTCCCGAAGCAGCGACAGCAGCGCGTCGTAGAAGCGCCGCAGCCCTTCGTCGACGGGCTCGTCGGCTGCACGCGCGAGGTGCGGCGAAATCCGCTTGCGGCAGCCCTCGAGCTGCCCCTGGTGAAAGAACCGCAATCCGGGAACGAGAAACGTGACGATGGCGGCCGCCTCGTGCATGGCGGGCGGCGCGAACGTCGCCGCGGCGCGCGGCTCGTCGTGATTTTCGACGAACCGCGCGAGCCGGCGCTGATGGTCGCCGTCCGCGCGCAGCTGCCCGCGAATGCGTCGCACATCGCCTTCCCGCAACAGGTCGTAAAGGCGCTTGTCGTACGCGTAATCGAACCCCTGCCCAAGCAACGTCGCCTCGAGGTTCCAGTACACCTCCGCGAGCAAGCAGAACTGCGGCGCCTGCCCGCGCACGCGCGCGATCGCGCCGGGCCAGAACGGCGCCGTGCGTCGGCCCCACGTCCGCTCGAAAATGTCCGGAAGCACGAGCGTTGCCATGTCGCATCGCACCCCATCGCATTTCGTCGCGACGCTCAGCAGCTCGCCGAGCATCGCCGCCTGCGTTGCCGGATTCGCGTAGTCTAGCTGCAGCGTGTCGGGCCACGCCGGAAAGAACGGATCGCGTCCGTGCGCGATCAACCGTTCGCCGCTCGAACCGGGGATTCGCGCGTAATGCTGCGGCGCGCACGAGAGATCGCCCGCGTTCGCGGTGACGTAATACTCCGGATGCTCGTCGACCCATCGATGGTCGAGCGCCGTGTGGTTCGGAACAAAATCGAGCATCAGGCGCATCCCGCGCGCATGCAGGCGATGGCGCAGACGGTCGAGCGCCGCATCGCCGCCGAGGCTCGGGCTGGCCGCATAGGCGACAATCGCGAAGCCGGACCCGACGATGTCGTCGTCGCGCAGATCGGGCAGCGACGCCTCGAACTCCGTTCGCCACCCGGCATGGGTCCGCGATATCTGCCGTCCCGCGCGACCGGTCTGCCAGACGCTCGTCAGCCACAACCAGTCGAAGCCACGCCGCGCGAGATGATCGAGCTCGGCGTCCGGAACGTGGTCGAATGTGACGGGCCGGTCGAGCGCGCGCGCAAGGCGCGTCAGCCACACGCGCGCATTCATCTCGTAGAGCGAAGGATTCATCGCGCCAGCTCTCTCGACGAGCGGGCCGGGCATCGCGCCCGCCATTCACGTCAGGCCGTGAGGTCGAACACCAGCACCTCGGCATCGCGGCCGTTTGCGACTTCGATGCTCGATTCGTCTTCGAGCAGCGCAGCATCGCCGCCGGCGAGCGAACGCCCGTTGACGTCGAGCCGGCCGCGAACCAGATGCACGTAGCCCTTGCGGCCCGTGTCGAGCGCGATCCGCGCCGTCTGCGCGCCCTCGAAAAGGCCCGCATACACCTTCGCGTCGGCGTGTATCGTCACCGATCCTTGACGTCCATCCGGCGACGCGACGAGGCGCAGCGTTCCGCGCTTCTCGTCCTCCGGGATCGTCGTCTGCTCGTAGCTCGGCGCGATGCCGACGACGTTCGGCTCGATCCAGATCTGCAGGAAGTGCGTCGTCTCGCCCTTCGCATGATTGAACTCGCTGTGGACGACGCCGGTCCCGGCGCTCATGCGCTGCACGTCGCCCGGCGGAATCCCCTTCACGTTGCCGATGCTGTCCTGATGCGCGAGCTCGCCTTCCAGCACATAGCTGATGATCTCCATGTCGCGGTGGCCGTGCTTGCCGAACCCGGTGCCCGGCGCAATGCGGTCTTCGTTGATGACGCGCAGATTGCCCCAACCCATGTGAGCCGGATCGTGATAGCCGGCGAACGAGAACGAGTGGAAGCTCTTGAGCCAGCCGTGATCGGCGTAGCCGCGTTCCTGCGACCTGCGAAGCGTGATCATGCGCGAGTCTCCTCCGGTCGATCGGGAATTATCGCAGACCGATTTTCGCGAGCGAGGAGTAGCATTTCGTGCGTGCGCGCATCCTGTTGCCGCATCACTTCGAATGTCTGCGATGAATCGAGCGACCGACCTCTGGCCTCCGCTGCCCTACTCCGAATGGCGCGACACCTGCGAGACGCTGCACCTGTGGACGCAGGTGGTCGGCAAGGTTCGTCTCGCCGCAACGCCGTGGCTCAATCATTCGTGGCACGTGCCGTTGTACGTGACGGCGCGCGGGCTCTGCACGTCGCCGATCCACGTCGACGGGCGCGCGCTCGACGTCGACTTCGATTTCATCGACCACCGGCTTCGGATGCGAGCGAGCGACGGGAAACGCGCGGAGCTTGCGCTTTCGCCGCGCACGGTCGCAGCGTTCTACGCGTGCGTGATGTCGATGCTGGCCGAGCTCAGTTTCACGATCGCGATCGACCGGATGCCGAACGAGATTCCCGACGCGGTCGCGTTCGACGAGGACACGGTCCACTCCGCGTACGACGCCGACCATGCGAATCGCTTCTGGCGCGCGCTGTTGCAGTCGGCGCCGGTCCTTGCGCAATTCCGGACCGCTTTCCTCGGCAAGTGCAGTCCCGTGCATTTCTTCTGGGGCAGCTTCGATCTTGCCGTGACACGCTTCTCGGGACGGCGCGCGCCGCTCCATCCCGGCGGCGTGCCGCATCTGCCGGACGCTGTCGTCCGCGAAGCGTATTCGCACGAGGTCAGCAGCGCAGGTTTCTGGCCGGGCGGCAACGGGTTCGACGCATCGTTCTACTCGTACGCCTATCCTGAGCCTGCGGGCTATCGAAATGCGCGGATCGAGCCCGCGGCCGCCGCGTTCGATGCGACGCTCGGCGAATTCGTGCTGCCCTACGAGGCCGTGCGCGCCGCGCGCGATCCCGCGGCCGAGCTCATGCGCTTCCTCGAATCGACGTACGTTGCGGCCGCTGACGCCGCGAACTGGGACCGGGCCGCGCTGGAATGCGCGCTCGGACGGCCGGGCGTGCCGCGACCCGTCGCAGCGCCCGCACCGCAAACGTCGGAACGCACGCGCTGAAGCCCATCGACATGAACGCCCCCCTTCCCGACGAAAAGGAGCTGCCGCTGCGCGAGGACACGCGGCTGCTCGGACGCATCCTCGGCGACGTGCTGCGCGCGCAAACCGGCAACGCGGGTTTCGAGCGCGTCGAGGCGATTCGCCAGACGGCGATCCGCTTTCGACGCACGTACGGCGAGGAGGCGCAACAGGCCCGCGGCGCGCTGTCGTCGCTGCTGAACCCGCTCGCGATCGGCGAGGTCGTGTACGTCGTGCGCGCCTTCAGCTACTTCTCGCATCTCGTGAATATCGCCGAGGACGTTCATCACATCCGACGACGGCGTGCCTACGAAATGGCGCAATCGCCGCCGCGGCCGGGCAGCATTCCGCACGCACTCGCGCGTCTTTCCGACGCCGGCGTCGGCGGCGATGCGCTGCAGGCGTGGCTCGACGAGGCGCTCGTCTCGCCGGTACTCACCGCGCATCCGACCGAGGTGCAGCGAAAGAGCATTCTCGACGCCGAGCGCGAGATCGCGCGGCTGCTGATATGGCGCGACCGGACCCCGCTGACGCCGGTCGAGCGTGCGACGTTCGAGCGCAAGCTTCGGATGCAGGTGCTGGCGCTCTGGCAGACGGCGATGCTGCGCATTTCGCGGCTGCGCGTCGCCGACGAAATCGACAACGGTCTCGCCTTCTACCGCTACACGTTCCTCGCCGAGATCCCGCGCCTGTACGCAGCGCTCGACGCGCAGCTCGCGCCGACGTGGCCGAGCCTGCGGCTGCCGCCGTTCTTCCGGATCGGCTCGTGGATCGGCGGCGACCGCGACGGCAATCCGAACGTCACCGCCGGGACGCTCGATTACGCAGTGCACGCGCAGGCGCGCGTCGCGTTCGAGCATTATCTCGGCGAAGTGCATCAGCTCGGCGCCGAGCTGTCGCTTTGCACGCGGCTCGTCACGCCGTCCGATCGTCTGCTCGCGCTCGCGCGTGACGCCGCCGACCCGAATCCGCACCGCTCGGACGAGCCTTATCGCCAGGCGCTGGTCGGCGTTTACGCGCGGCTCGCCGCAACCGCGCGCGAGCTCGCGCACCACGTATCGGCGCGTGCGCCGCACGCCGACGCGACGCCGTACCGATCGCCGGCGCAATTCGCCGCCGACCTGGACACGATTGCCGAGTCGCTCGCGACCCACGCGTCGGGCGAGCTCGCGGAACTGCGTTTGCGGCCGCTGCGCCGGGCGGTCGACGTGTTCGGTTTCCATCTCGCATCGCTCGACCTGCGGCAGAACAGCGACGTGCACGGGCAGGTCGTCGCCGAGCTCTTCGCGAAGGCCGGCGTGCACGCCGACTACCCGTCGCTGCCCGAGGACGCGCGCGTCGCGCTTCTCGAACGCGAGCTCGCGAGCCCGCGCCTGCTCCATTCGCCGTATGCGCCGCTGTCGCCGAAAACCGCGTCCGAGCTCGCCGTGCTCGCGAAGGCAGCCGAGGTCCATGAACGGTTCGGGTCCGCCGTGCTGCGCCAGTACGTCATTTCGAAGTGCCAGTCGCCGTCGGATCTGCTCGAAGTCGCCGTGCTGCTCAAGGAGGTCGGCTTGTTGCGAGATGGCGCCCTTGCCGTGTCGATCGTGCCGCTGTTCGAGACGATCGAGGATCTCGAGCACTGCGGCGATGTGATGTCGGGCGCGTTCTCGATTCCGCTGTATCGCGAGATGGTGCGGCACGACGGCAACCGGCAGGAGGTGATGATCGGCTATTCCGACAGCAACAAGGACGGCGGCTACCTGACGGCGAACTGGGCGCTCTACTGCGCCGAGCGGACGCTCGCGAAGGCATTCGCGTCGAGCGGCGTGCACCTGCGGCTCTTTCACGGCCGCGGCGGAACGGTCGGACGCGGAGGCGGGCCGAGCTACGACGCGATCCTCGCGCAGCCGCCGGGAAGCGTCCGCGGAGGACTGCGGATGACCGAGCAGGGCGAGATCATCGCGAGCAAGTATTCCGACCCCGAGCTCGGCCACCGCAATCTCGAGACGATCGTCGCCGCGGCGCTCGAAGCGGGACTGCTCGACAGCGAGCAGATCGGCGAGCGTGCGCCGGCGTACGACGCGGCGATGCACCGGCTGTCGGCGGACGCGCAGCGAACCTATTGCGCGCTCGTGTACGAGACGCCAGGATTCATCGACTACTTCCGCGCATCGACGCCCATCAGCGAGATCGCCGAGCTCAACATCGGCAGCCGCCCCGCGTCGCGAACCGGGTCCACGAGGCTCGAGGACCTGCGGGCGATTCCGTGGGTGTTCGGCTGGGCGCAATGCCGGCTGATGCTGCCGGGCTGGTACGGCTTCGGCAGCGCGGTCGATGCGTGGCTTCGCGACCATCGCGACGGCCTCGCGCTGTTGCAGGAGATGCACGAGCGCTGGCCGTTCTTCGCGAGCGTCATGTCGAACATGGCGATGGTGCTCGCGAAGACCGACCTCGCGATCGGATCGCGATACGCCGAGCTTGTCACCGACGAGGCATTGCGCAAGGACATTTTTGACCGGATCGCCGACGAGCACGCGCTCACCGTGCGCCATACGCTTGCCATCGCGCGCCAGCAGACGCTGCTCGAGGACAACCCGGCCCTCGAACGCAGCATTCGCACGCGCTTCCCCTATCTCGATCCGCTCAACCATCTGCAGGTCGAGCTTTTGCGCCGCTACCGCGCCGGCGAGACCGACGACCGGACGCGGCGCGCGATCCATCTGACGATCAACGGGCTCGCTGCGGGGTTGCGCAACAGCGGATGACGAAGCGGTGATAAGCCGGCGCTATCGCGCGAGCAGATCGCGGCGCGGCGCAATCCACGGCGGCACGTACGACGGACACCGTCCCTCATGACCGAGCGCGAGCTCCGCAAAACCGAGCGCGCGTTCACGGTCGAAGCGGAGGTCGCCGATCGTCGCCGGCTCGTTTTCGAGACTCAGCCACGGCGCGCGCGCGAAGCGCATGAATGCGGCCCCTTCGCAGGACGTTGCGACGAGCGAGCGCAACCGGTCGCGCGACGCCAGCACTTCGCCGTGCCAATGGATGAATGGCGTATCGGGCAACGCGACGCCGGTCAGCGGCGCCGTGATCTCGCCGTCGACGCTTCGCGTCGGACACCGCAGCCCGGGCGCGAGCGAAAGGATCGCCCGGCGCAGCGCATAGCGGTCCTCCTCGGCCTGCACGAGGATCACGTCCCAGCACAGCGGATTCATCGGCATCGGCGTGAGAATGCGGTCGATCGTTTTCCAGCGCGCAATGTGCGCGTACGCATCGAGGCGCGCGCTCGCCTCGCGGCTCGCGATCGCGAATACCGCGATGATCGCGATGCATAGCGAGATCGCGACGCCGAGCGCGGCGCGCGGCCGTGTCTTCCATCCGACCACCAGCATGGTCGCCGCGAGCGCGCAATAAACGACAATCGAGCCGCGCGTCGCCATGCCGGTGACGAGCGCGAGGTAGAGGCCCGCGAGCAGCACCAGCACCATCGCGGCGCGCGCAACACGGCTTTGCAGCAGAAACGCGAGCGGCGCGGCAATGGCGGCCCAGAACAGCGGCTCGACGATGAACACCGAGTCGCCGTACAGCCATCGATTGTCGAACGGCCACCACGGATGGACGCCGTAGCTGTTGCAGGCGTCCATCGCGATATGCAGCAACGGAGCAAGCACCGCGAGCGCGACGAGTACCTGGCGATCGCGAGCCTGCAGGGGCGTCTTGCGCCAGCGCTGCCACAGCCGGCACGCGACGAGCATCAGCGCGGATCCGAGCAGCGCACCGAAAACCGTGTGCGTATGGCCGCGATGCTCGAGCAGATAGCGCAACTTGTCGCCGGAGCCGAACGAGTACAGGAGATCGCTGTCGGGCAGGTTGCTGCCGAGGATCATGACCGCCATGAAGAGCGACCGGCGGATATTGGACTGCACGCGGTCGGCCATCGGCGGCACGCTTCGCGCCGCCGTCTCGCCGAGCAGCGCACCGACGAGCGTGTGCGTGACGTTGTCCAAGGCCCTCCTCCCCGTTTACAGCGAATGGTATTCAACGCGTCGCGTCGCCAACGAAACGAACGAAACAAAAGCCGTGTCGCGCCGAAGTCTTCGTGCCGGAAGCGGGTCCTAAAGTACGCGGATCGGCGGCCGCCAGCCGGAATGTCCCTTGAAATTCCGGCGGACTGATACGAAGATTCGCGGGTCGCGCCGCCGCCGGCGCTCACCTCGCGGGCAAGCGGGACGGAAAACGGATGAACCCGAACAAGGCACTGTGGGAAAAAGGCGACTTCACGCGCATCGCCGAAACGATGCGCGAAAGCGGCGACGCGCTCGTCGATTCGCTGCGCATTGGAAAAGGCATCAAGGTCCTCGATCTCGGCTGCGGCGACGGCACGACCGCGTTGCCGGCGGCGAAGCGCGGGGCGGAGGTCCTCGGCGTCGATATTTCGCGGAATCTCGTCGAGGCCGGAAACCGCCGCGCGCGCGAGCACGGCCTTGCGAACCTGCGCTTCCAGGAAGGCGATGCGAGCAATCTCGAAGGCCTCGCGAACGGCACGTTCGACCTCGTCGTCAGCATCTTCGGCGCGATGTTCGCGCCGAAGCCGCTCGACGTGGCGAAGGAGATGATTCGCGTGACGCGGCCGGGTGGGCGAATCGTCATGGGTAACTGGATCCCGAACGATCCGACGCTCGTCGCGCAGATCCTGCGCATCAGCGCCGCGTATACGCCACCGCCGCCGGAAGGTTTCGTGAGCCCGACGACATGGGGCATCGAAGACAACGTGATCGAGCGTTTCACGAGCGCCGGAGCACCGGCGGGTGCCGTGTCGTGCGCGCGCGACACGTACGTGTTCGACTATCCCGGCACGCCGTCCGCTTTCGTCGACGAATTCCGCCGCTGGTACGGTCCGACGATGAACGCATTCGAGGCCGCGGAGAAGAGCGGTCGCGCCGACCGGTTGCGCGACGAATTGAACGCACTGTTCGAGAGCCAGAACCGCAGCACGCGCAAGGATCGGACGTCGATACCGGCGACGTTTCTCAGGGTGACGGTCGCCGTGCCCCAATGATCGGAAGGCTCGTGCACCTCGTTGCCGCGTTTGGGGTGGCGATTGCCGCTGCGGCACAGACCTCGCCGGTCCCGCGTGAAATCGATGCGCGGTTCGCATGTGCCGAGGGCAAGTCCGTCCACGCGACCTTCGTCAACGGCGCGGCGAGCAGCGTGAGGCTCGTGCTGTCCGACGGCCGCAAGCTGTCGTTGCCACAGGCGCGTTCGGGATCGGGTGCGCGTTACGCGAACGGCGACGGGTCGTTCGTGTTCTGGAACAAGGGCAAGACCGCGTTCATCGAGGAAGGCGGAAAGACGACGTACGCGGACTGCGTCACGTCGCGATAGGATCGCCGGAGCGGGCTACGCCGCCAGCGTGGCGCGAATGGCATCGACCGAACGCAGCGCCAGCGCGGCGATCGTCAGCGTCGGATTAGCCGCTCCGCCGGTCGGGAACACGGCGCTGCCCTCGATGAACAGGTTCGGGTGGTCGAACGCGCGCAGGTCGCCGTCGACGACCGCGTGCTTCGCCTCACCGCCCATCCGCGCGGTCCCCATCACGTGTCCCGCGCCCTGGAAGTCATTGTCGGCGTTGTGCGCGACCTCGGTCGCATTCAGGCGCGCGAACGCCCGCGCGTGGATTCGGCGCGCCTCGGCGAGACCCGCCTTCGTGTAGTCGTCGATGCGGTAGGCGATGCGCGGTCGCGGCAATCCCAGCGCGTCGCGCTCGATCGGATCGGGCGTGACGCGATTGTCGGGATCGGGCAACTGCTCGGTCAATGTCGCGACACGAATCTGCCGCGCCGTGCGCTCATACAGCGCTTTCTGCAGCGCCGCGCCACGCAGGCCCTTCGCCGCCAGCGCTTGCGCATCGCTTGCAGGCGCGCCGGTCGGCCACGCCCAGCCGTCGTTGCCGATCTCGATGCGGAACGACGGCCGCGTCGCGCGCCAGTCGCCGGCGCGCGTGTTCTCGACACCCGACGTCGACATCGGTCCGCGGTACGGATAGACCGGCGTTTCGGCGAGCGCCCACGACAACTGGATCGGGTGGTCCATCAGGTTGCGGCCCACCTGTCCGCTCGAATTCGCGACACCGTTCGGCGCATCGGGCCCGCGCGACATCAACAGAAGCTTCGGGATCTCGATCGCATGCGCCGCGAGGACGTACACCTTCGCCGTCGCGCGATGTTCGCCGCCGTCGGGACGCTTGTATCGGACCGCGGCGACGTTGCTGTCGCGGCCGATCTCGATCCGATGCACGACGCATCGGTCGAGGAGTCGTGCACCCCCCTTCTCCGCGCGCGCCACGTGCACGGTCGCGTCGTACTTCGCCTGGATCGGACAAACAGGGATGCAGCTACTGTTGCCGCAGCATGGCGGACGGTCGTCGCGCACAATGGAATTGCGACCTTGCGGTGTCGCGCGTACGTCGAGATCCGATGCCGCGAACCCCTTTGCGATCGCACCGTCCAGGTAGCTGGGCGCGATCCGCGGCATCGGATAGGGCGAGGTTCGCGGCGACCCGAGATCCGCGCTCGAATCGCCGGCGACGCCGATCGCCTCCTCGGCGCGCCCATACCACGGCTCGAGCGCCGAATAGTCGACCGGCCAGTCGACGCCGCGGCCGAAACGCGTCGCAAGCCGGAAATCGTCGGGGACCAGACGCAGGCACGTCCCGAGCCAGTGCCATGTCGTGCCGCCGACCTGACGCAGGTACGTGCTCTTGAACTTGTCGGGGCCCGTCTGCACCAGATAGAAGTCGGGGTTGTCGGACCGCGGATGCGGCGCGTACGCGGCGTTCGGATACGCGCATTCCGGCACCTTGATCGCAGCGTCGAAGAACTGCACGACCGCCTGTTCGCGCTGAACGCGCGGTCCGGCTTCGAGGATCAGCACCTTGACGCCGCTCGCCGCGAGGCGGTCGGCGACGAGGGCGCCGGAGATCCCGGCGCCCACGACGATGACGTCGGCGTCCATCGCGCGTCAGGCGGGCGGATCGGCCCAGTAGTTCGTCATGCCGCCGCAGCGGCCCATCGGCTTCGTGAAGGACATCGCGGACCACATGTACGCGTCGGCATAGAGAACGACCCGTGATGTCGTTCCCTGTGTCACGACGCCCGAATACCAGGCGGCGACGAGCTCGTCGGCGAGGCCGTCGAGGCGCTGCGCGCGCAGCACCGTGTCGAGTTCCGACGGTGGCGTCTCGTGGACGACGCGTGCGAGGCGCGTCAGGGCCGCGCGCCGTTCCGGCGTGCCGAACGCGGCGAGCATTTTCGACGCGTCGGCCGCCGACGGCGCGGGATAACCGGTAAGCGCTGCGCAGACGTGGCCGAAGTCGGCGCCCGACTGTCTTGCAACGGGCGCTGCTGCGCCGTGCGCGCGAACCGCGATCGCGTCCAACGTCGCGCCAACGATCAATTGCAATACGCGACGACGATCGACATCCATCCCATCTCCAATTCGCATCTCAGCGCCCTTGCCTTTGCGCCACGTAATCGTCGACGACGCGCTCGAGGATTCCGAGCGGCATCGCCCCGTTCTTGAGCACGACGTCGTGGAATTCGCGAACATCGAACTTGCTGCCCAGCGCGCGCTTCGCACGCTCGCGCAGCTCGAGGATCTTCATCATGCCGACCTTGTACGCGAGCGCCTGCCCCGGATTCACGAGGTATCGCTCGACTTCGACGATGACCTGGTTCTCGGGCATCCCGGTCGTCGCCGTCATGTAATCGATCGCCTGCTCGCGCGTCCAGCGCTTCCTGTGCAGCCCTGTATCCACGACCAGGCGTACCGAGCGGAACAGCTCCCACTGAAGTCTTCCGAGGTTGTCGAGCGGATCTTTCTCGTAACCCGCTTCCCACGCCAGTCGTTCCGCATAGAGCGCCCAGCCTTCGACATAGGCGGTGAAGGGAACGAAGCTGCGGAAGATAGGCAGGCCCTGGAGCTCCTGCGCGATCGAACCTTGCAGGTGGTGCCCGGGAACCGCTTCGTGATAAGCCGTCGTCCGCATCGCGAATTTCGGCGTCGCATGGACGTCGTGAAGGTTCGCATAGAAGATCCCGGGACGCGATCCGTCGAGCGCTGCAGGCACGTAGTACGCCGCGGCTGCGGTCTTTTCGGCTATCGCCGGCACCGGCTTCACCACGACCTTCGCCTTCGGCGTCGTCGCGAAATAGGGATCGAGGCCCGCGCTGATGTCGTCGATGATCGCCTGGTAGTCCGCGAGCATTTGCGCGCGGCCCGCGTCGCTGTCCGGATAGAGCTGCGCCGGCGATTGTGCGAGCCTGCGCATGCGTTCGCCGACGCTGCCTCCGGTATAGCCCGCCGCGTCGAGGATCCTGTCCATCTCGGCGGTGATCCGCGTGACCTCGGAGAGTCCCAGCGCATGGATCGCGTCCGCCGTCATCGTCGTCGTGGTATTGAGCTCGACCTCGTATTGGTAATAGCGGTCGCCGTCGGGTAGCGCCCACGCGCCGTCGTTGCGCGTCGCCCTGGGCCGCAGCGTTTCGAAGTACGCGGCGAGCTTCGCGTACGCCGGGATCACGCTTAGCTCGACTGCGCGCTCGACGCGGCTCGCAAGCTCGGCACGCGTCGCCGAATCCATTTTTTGCGGAGGAATCCCGGCGAGCTTTTCCTTGAAGCTCACCGTGAGTGGATTGCGCTTCGGACCCGTCGCGACGAAGTCGTCGATCTGCGCGATGACCTTCTCGACGACGAACCTTGGCGGCACCACGCCGTTGGCTTCGCGAAAGCGGACGCTTTCGATCACCTGGTCGAGACGCCGCGGAAACTGACCGAGCCGCGCAATGTAGTCCTCCGCATCGGTCGCGTCGTTGACCTGCTGCGCCTGCGTCATCAGGTTCGGCAGCTCGCTTTGAATCCCGAACAGTTGATTGACCGGGTAATCGTGGAAGCGCCAGGGCTTGCCCCGCACCGCCATGCCGACGAAGTAATCGAAGATCTCGTAGGACAGGCGATCCTCGCCGGTGTAGCCGCTCGCGTCGTAACGATGGAGCGTCGCGTAATCGTGCTCGAGGCGCGCGAATTCCTCGTTCGCGTGCGCGATCGACCCGTCGGCCAGCTTCGCATTGTGTCGATGAATACCGAACGGTTCGAGCAGACGGATCTGCGTCAGGAGCTCCGGGTTGTCGACCGCGTAGCGCATGAACGTCCGTGTGTAGAACCAGTCGATCGACAGCGGCTTCGCGTACCACGTCTGCGCAGCAAGCAATGCCGCCGCGACGATTAGGCCGAGCAGACCGAAGCCGACCCAGCGAACGGTACGCCGCACGTTAATCATCGCGATGTCGCAGGACCCTCGGTCCTGCACTGCGCTCGCGCATGGACACTCACCGCGATGCCTCCTCTCATCGACCAACGAGCCGACGCCCGCGCACTATAGGGCCTTTGTCGAACGAGTGTCTATTCCCGGTCGCGAAACGTTTCGCAAGTTTTCAAAAGCGATCGCAGAGTATCGGTTGAACAGGAAAGGACTGGCGCATCGATGTACGTTTCGATCGGCGGGATCGAGCAATGGGTGCAGGTGAACGAAGGTGTGCCGCAGCGGCCGCTGCTCCTCTATTTGCATGGCGGGCCGGGAGGCACGTCGGTGCCCGCGGCGGCCGTGCAACTACCGGTTGCTTCTAGCGCGCGCGACGCTCTCTCGGCATGAAGAGGCGCAGCAGGCGCTTCACGACCTTGGACGTCCGCCTTACACGCAGTGGGAGCGCTTGAAGCGGTTGCGCGAGTGGGCGGATCGGCTCGCCGACGGCGACGACCTGCAGCTACGGCTGCGTGCGATCGCGCCCCACTTCACCGCGGAAGATGTCCGTGACGTGATGCGGGGTGCGAGTTTTCGCGCCCGCAACTGCTCGACGAGCGCTACACGATCGACCTGCCGTCGCTGGGCTCGACCTTCGACGTTCCGATGTTCCTTTCCATGGCACGCACGATCAGCAGACGCCGATCGAGCTTGCCGAGCGGTATTGCGCGCGCATCGTCGCGCCCGACAAGCGATTCGTGCGCTTTGCGGGGTGTCATCATTTCGTCGTCATGAA
>Ga0134128_10002129_pt1 | contig 24721 bp, 22 predicted proteins | sample KB31754_FD_96462 | JGI IMG/M metagenome (GOLD analysis project Ga0134128, IMG submission 96462) | Terrestrial soil microbial communities with excess Nitrogen fertilizer from Kellogg Biological Station, Michigan, USA - KB3-175-4 | ecosystem: Environmental > Terrestrial > Soil > Unclassified ...
ATCATGGCGGCAAAACTGGCGAAGCTCACCACGATGTCCAGCCAATCGGCTTTGTTGCGCATGGCCCCAGCTTACGCGGTTTCGCCCCTATTCACGCCCCTGCGAAACCCAGCTTGGGTCTTTGGCACGGAAACCGACGACGGCGTCCGCCGCCTTCCCGAGGACCTCCCGTTGCGCCGGGCTCAGCTCAAGGGCCAGTGCGCCCAGGTTTTCGTCAATCCGTTCGGCCCGCCGCGTGCCGGGGATGGGCACCACGGCGAGCCTGAAGGCCCGGCCCTGCCCGTACAGCCAGGCCAGGGCCACCTGCGCCGGCGTTGTTTCCCGGCCCAGCGCCCGGGTGAGTTCGCCCGCGACCTGCCGAACGGCGTCGGCCATTTGCTGGTTCGCCTCCAGCGCGCCCTCGGCGAAGCGGGGGATGTTGTGGCGGAAGTCGCCCGGGCCCAGGTCCTGCGCGTGGATGGTGCCGGTGAGGAAGCCGCGGCCCAGCGGGGAATAGGGGACCAGCCCCACGCCGAGTTCGGCCGCGGCGGGGACCACATGCGCCTCCACGTCGCGGCTCCAGATGGACCATTCGCTTTGGACGGCCGCAATGGGGTGGACGGCGTGGGCCGTGCGGAGCTCCTCCGCCGTGACCTCGGACAGGCCCAGGTGGCGGACCTTGCCGGCCGCCACCAGTTCCGCCATGGCGCCGACCGTCTCCTCGAGGGGCACGCGGACGTCGCGGCGGTGCATGTAGTAGAGGTCCACGGAGTCGGTGCCGAGCCGGCGGAGGGATTCGTCGATGGCTTCCCTGACGTGGGCGGCGTCCCCGCGGATGTCCGAATATCCCGTGGCCGGGCTGCCCACCAGCGCGAACTTGGTGGCCAGCTGGACTTCGTTCCGCCGGGTCTTCAGCAGCTGGGCGATGAGCTCCTCATTGGAACCGCCCCCATAGATGTTGGCCGTGTCAATGAAGGTCACGCCCGCGTCCACGGCATGGTGGAGGGTTTGGAGGGCCTCCGCCGGGTCCACCGCGCCGTAGACGGGGGTCAGTGCCATGCCGCCAAAGCCCAGCGGACTCACTTCAAGATTGTCTCCCAGCAGTATCTTGTTCATGGGCCTAGCGTAAGGCAGGGTATCCGGTGGGCACTATCTGCTTGCCCAGCGGCATGAGGGAAACGGGGATCAGCTTGAGGTTTGCGATGGCCAGCGGGATGCCAATAATGGTGATCGCCATGGCAATCGCGGACGTGACGTGGGCTATGGCAATCCAGATGCCGGCCACCAAAAGCCAGATGACATTGCCCAAGGTGGTGGCCACGCCGGCACCGCCGGGCTTGTCCACCACTGTCCGCCCAAACGGCCACAACGCGTAGCCGGCAATCCGGAAGGAGGCGATGCCCCACGGGATGGTGACGACCAGGATGCAGCACACGAAGCCGGCCAGGACGTAGCCAAGCGCCAGCCACAGGCCGCCGAATGCCAGCCAAATAATGTTCAGAAGAGTCTTCACACGTCCATTCTCCCGTGTCCGGGCGAACGCGGCATCAGGGACCACCCTGAGCGTTCCCCTGATCTTTCGCCCAGTCGCCGGTGCTACGCTAATTTGCACCATGGATTGGCACGCACCCTAGAGGCAGGACACTGATCAACGATGGACGCCGGCACGGTTTTCCTGATCATTTCGCTAGTGATCATCGCCATTGTGCTGGGCGCCGGCATCACCATAGCGGTGCTGGTGTCCCGCGGCGTCCTGGGGCTGGTGAAACTGTCCAAGCCCAAGATTGAATCCGCCAAGCGAACTGCCCTCAAGGCCCGGGCGCAGTCCACCGCCGGCCCCCTGGGTGATGTCATGAAGCAGCGGGTCCGCCTCCAGGAATCCCTCGATGCAACCCAGCGCAGCCTGGCCGTGGCCCAGAGCACGCGCCAGTACACAGGCAACCTGGATGCCATTTTCCGCACCCTCCAGCAGGCCGGCTCGGTGCTGGAAAACCAGCTGGCCGTGGCGCAAAGGGAGCCGGACCCGGCCGTGCAGGCCGCCTACTCCAAGACCTTGGGCGGCCAGGTGGAGCAGGTGGCCCAAACCTCCAAGGGCATCCGCAGCGCCCTGGCCGCGGCCGCCGCGCCCATGACCGACGTCGACGTCAAGGACCTCACCCGCACGCTGGAAATCGAGGCGACCATGCTGAAAAACTGGTCCGCCACCTACACGGACCTCGGCGAATCCTGAGCCGCCATGGGAGTGTTTGACCGCCTCACCGGCGCTTTCCGGCGCCCCGCCAAGCACGACGCCGGTGCCTCCGCAGGCGGCCAGCTCACCATGGGTGACGCCCAGCTCAAGCAGCTGGCCGCGCTGGCCAGGATGCGCCGCGGCGTGGCCGACGTTTCCGTCAGCCGCCAGCGCCTTGACCTCCAGGCAGCGGACCTCCAAAAGTCCCTCGACTCGCTCGAGTCACAGGCCTCAGCTGCCACTGCCGCGGGCGATTCCGGGGCGTCCCAAACGGCGCAGGGCAGGCAGGTGGTCATGGCCGAGCAATTGGCCGACATCCTCTCCCAGCGCGACGCCCTGGCGGAACAGGAGGCCATGCTGGCCGCCGAGCTGGCCCAGCTGCAGGCCCGCGTTGCCGGCTTCAACGTCACCGCGGAGACCCTCAAGGCCGCCCAGTCCGCGGCGGAGGCCCGGCAAAACATCGCCCGCTCCCTGAAGGACCTCCAGGACCCCTAACCGATCCTCCCTCACTTTATGGCCATTTCTCTACAACGCCCCTCACCTCGTGCTGTCTTTTTCGAAACGCCCCATCACTTCCTTGCATGGCGAGCGGCGGGCAAACAGCCACCGTGAGAGTTGCGAGGGAGCGTCGCCGGAAGAACCGCGAAAGATGAGGGAGGGTGTGGGGGAAAGGGGCGTTTGGTGAGGGAGGGTTTGGTCAGCGCTCCGTGACGTCGCCGGTGGCGGTGTCGAAGGTGAAGGACCTCGTTGCCGTGCCGGAGCCGGATTCAAGCGTGAATGAAACGTCGGCCCGCCCGGCTGCGATTTCTGCGGCCGTTACCGTGTGGTTCGCAGTGAACGCGACATTGGCCCCCGGCCCGAGCTCTTCCGTGCCGGCCGCTGCGGCACCGTCCACCCGGACCGCGATGCCGGCTGATTCCTTGCCACGATTTTCCACCCGGCCGCTGAAGGCCAGGAGGTCGCCCTCCTTGTAGCCGGGGTGCGCGGGGCCGTAGTTGAGGTCCTGTGACTCGCGGTTGGAGAGCACCTGGGGCGACTCCTCCGTGTAGCCCTGGCCCACCTCTTTCCAGGTGGAGGGGTCCCAGGCGCTGTCGGTCTGGACCAGCGTGTGGCTCTCGCCAATGCTCTTCCACACAGGCGGCCGAGCGGGCGTCACCGAACGCAACACCACGTCAAAGGCAAGGTCGCCGGCGAAGGCGGTGCCGCCGTCGTTAGTCAAGGCCGCGGCCGGAGAGGCCAGCAGTTCCCGAGGCTCGACGGCGGTGAACACGATTTCCTGGTAGCCCTGCCGTTCGTAGAGCACGCCGATCCTGCCGTCGGGGAGCCGTGCCGCCGTGGAGTATTCCGAGCTGCCGGGGCACAGGGCCACGGCCCAAGGCCAGCTGGCGCCGTTGTCCTGCGAGAGCTTGAGGACGGTGTTGCGGCGGAGCGCGGAGTCGTGGTTGTGGGTGGCGATGAGCCAGTTTGCCGTTTCCGGGGCGGCGAGGCCGGGCACGTTGGGGAGGCCGTCGAAGCGGGCCAGCGAGCCGTTGTCGCTGGGGTCGGGCAGTTCCGGGTGCGGCACGGCGGGCGAGTAGCTGCGGCCGCCGTCCACGGATATTGCGGTGAGGCGGTGCGGGGTGGCGCGCGAGTGCAGCAGCAGGGTCCCGTCGGCGAGGGCGGCCACCTTGTTCTCGTTGGCGCGGTCCTGGCCTGTCGTGGGGACGAATTCGCCCAGAGTCCACGTGTCCCCGTGGTCATCGCTATAGGCGCTCGCGGCCTTGATTTCGCCGTCGTGCAGGACCACGAACTGCTGTACCAGGCGGCCGGCAAACGGGCCGGCGTGGATCTGGATGCCTGCACCTGCGGCCGCGAACAGCCCGGTGATGCCCTCTCGTTTGAGCATGGGGGTGAGGCGGCGGTGTTCCCAGGTGGCGCCGTCGTCGTCGGAAAAGCTGAGGTCGGCATGCTGGATGGCGTCCTCGTCGTCGAGCCCCCCGACCGCCTCGAAGAAGCCGGCGTGCGTGCCCGCGGCGTGGAAGAGAAAGATGCGCCCGGTGTGGGTGTCCACGAGCAGGCTGGGGTCGCCGTAGCCGTCCAGGCCGGTGCCGGTGCGGACGGTTTGCTGCGGTCCCCAGCTGTGGCCGTTGTCGGTGCTGCGGCGCAGGAGCAGGTCGATGGGGTTGGGGAGGTCGTCCAGGTTGGGGCGGCCGTCGTAGGCTGCCAGCAGCGTGCCGCGGCTGGACACCGCCAGTGCGGGGATGCGGTACTGGCGGTGGCCGCCCGTGCCGCGGCGGGCCAGGACGTGTTCGGGGCGGGAAGTCATGCCTACCAGCGTAGGGCCTTCTTGCTTCGGCTTACTTGTAGAGGGACTTCAGCCCGGCCTCGTCGTAGCGGGTGCCCGCGGTGGTGCCGGCAGGGGCGGCCGCGTCCAGGGCCTGGAGGTCCTGGGTGGAAAGCTCGACGCCGGCTGCCGCCACGTTTTCCTCCAGGTACGTGCGGCGCTTGGTGCCGGGGATGGCGCACACACCCTGGGCCAGCACCCAGGCCAGGGCCAGCTGCCCCGCGGTGATGCCCTTGTCGGTGGCCAGCGCCTTGATCCGGTCCACCAATGCCAGGTTGGCCGTGAGGTTTTCGGGCGTGAAGCGGGGCATGGCGCGGCGCCAGTCACCCTCGGGAAGGTCCTCCGGGGTGCTGATCTTGCCAGTCAAAAAGCCCCTGCCCAGCGGGGAGTAGGCCACGTAGCCGATGCCGAGTTCGCGGACAGTGTCCAGCACGCCGTTGCCTTCAGGCTCGCGTTCAAAAATGGAGTATTCGGTCTGCAGGGCGGTGATGGGGTGGACGGCATGCGCCCTGCGGATGGTTTCCGGGGCCGCTTCGGACAGGCCCAGGTAACGCACCTTGCCTTCCTTGACGAACTCCGCCATGGCGCCCACTGTCTCCTCGATGGGCGTGTTGGGATCCACCCGGTGCAGGTAGTACAGGTCCACGGCCTCGGTTTGGAGGTTGCGCAGGGACCGCTCCAGGGCTTTGCGTGCGTAGGCGGGGCTGCCGTTCACAGGTGCGCGGCCGCCGTCGTCCGTGATCTCGGTGCCGAATTTGGTGGCCAGGGTGAATTCACCGCGCCGGTGCCCAATGGCCTTGGCGATCAGCTGTTCATTGAGGAAGGGCCCGTAAAGTTCGGCGGTGTCTATCAGGGTGACCCCAAGATCAAGGGCACGGTTCAGCGTGGCGGAGGATTCGGCGTCGTCCCTGTCCCCGTAAAACGCGCTCATGCCCATGGCGCCCAGGCCCTCAACGGAAACTTCCAGTCCCTGGCTGCCCAATCTCATCGTTTTCATGGTTTCCTCGTGCTCGCGTGGCTGGCCGTTCGGAGGCGTTCCGGGCGGTGGGTTTCATGAAAATGCTCCTGCAGTTGGCGCTGCGGGGCAAGGGGTGCGGGGCTGGCAGTTCGCTGGCAGTTCACCATGTCAGGTGACGGTGATGCCCAGGTGCGCGGCAAAAATGGGTGCCAGCAGGCCCAGCTGGTAGTCGTCAATGACGGCGCCGGCAAGGGAGCCGACGCCGTTGAGGGTGCGGAAATCTGTGCTCCGGAGGTCCACGTCCGCCAGTGTGGCCTGCTGGATGTCAAGGGTTCCGATGCGGCAATTCTTCAAGGCCAGGCGCGTTATTTTGGCGCCGCCCAGGTCCAATTCGCCGATGATGCAGTCGCTGATCTGCACGTCGGTGATCTTGGACGAACGCAGGTTGAGGAAGTCCAGCTTGCCGCCGTCGATCCTCACGGACTGCCAGGTGCTGTCGTACAGTTCGGCGGAACCCCAGCGCGGCGTGGTGATTTCCACTTCGCGCCAGCTGGTGCGGGAGGCCTTGAATACGGGGGCGAAGCTGTCCGCCAGCACCGTGTCGCGGAAGCGGGTGCCGCGCAATTGGGTGTCATTGAACGTCGGTGCCTCCAGCCGGCATTCCAGGAAATCCGTGGACGTCAGGTCGGCGCCGTCGAACGCCGTGCGCTCAAAGCGCTGGCCGTCGTAGCTGTCCCCCGGGCCGAAGAATGAGTCGTCGTTTTCGCTCAGATTGCTGAGCCGGATGGGCGAGAGGCGGGGAGGGCGGGGAGCGGAATTTGCGGCCATTCGACAAGACTACCGAGCGTTGGTGCCGGGGGATTTCTGATAACTACCGGCCGCCGTCGTCGCCGCTGCCCTGACGACGGCCTTCCACGGCGACGGCGCTGAAGTGTGCCCAGCAGCCGCCCGGCGTTTGCACCGAGTCGATGACGCCCCAGCCTTCTTCATCGTCCAAGCTGCGGACGGTTCCGTGCGCGCTCATGGCAGCCGTTCGATGAGGCGGAACCGCTGCAGCACCAGCATGGTGTTGTCATCAACGGTGAAACCGGGATCATTGAGGGCCGCACGCATGTCATCGGAGTGCCAGTAATCCTCGTGGCCCGCCCGCCACTGCGCAACCGTGGCGAAGCCCTCGCCTTCATCCATGGCATGCTGCAGGTCCACGTCCGCCAGCCGTGCCCTGCGCACCCCCGTGACTTCGATGACGGCAACGGGCTTCCCTGCAGAATCGACCACCACTTCGCGATCCCCGGGCTTGGGCACTTCCTCCTGCTCCACCTCGTATTCACGGGCTGTTCCCGTGGTGGACGTCTTGGTGCCGTCCAGAATCGCCGCCACCAGCTGGTCCCGAAGCGGTCCGGGGAAGGCGAACTCGGCGATCGGGAGGGTGCTGTGGTTCATTAAGCGGCCTTCCTCTGCCATTTTTTGGATCAATCGTGCTAATTCAGTGGTGAGGTTGCTTTGGGCCTGGGCGGCCCACAGTTCCCGGCCCCGGATGGTGTGAAAGAGCGGTTCGAGCGCCAGCAGTTGGCGTACGACGGCGGCTCTCCCGTTGTCGAAGTCGTGTTGGGGGATCTGCGCATAATCTTCGCGGACCCCTGCCAGGTAGCGGGCATACTCATCCGGTGACCCGCCGAGGACGGCGAGGTCCGCATCGCACAGGAGGGCTCCGGCGCGGTCAGTTTCCGCAGGGGAGTGGTTGGCCGTCAGGCGGACAAGGCGTGCCACCTCGGATGCTTCTTCGGGAGGAACCAGGTTTTTTAAGCGCACTTGTGCCAATGTGGCGGATTCCTCCTCGTCGACACCGGCAACACCGTTGTAGACGGCGTCATGAAACCAGGCGGCCAGCACCACGGGTCGTGCGGGATTGCCATCCGTAAGCAGGTCCAGTGCCTCCAGCACGGCCAGGAGGTGGGTGGCCGAGTGGTAGTGCCGGTGGGGTTCATTCCAGCGGCCAAGCAGATACTCGCCTGTTGCTGCGTGGCCCGGCAGGACCGAATCCCACCGATACTGAAGTGCCGTGCCCACTGCCTTGCTGCGATGGCGCGCCTTGACCCGCAGGCCGGAAGAAGCCAGCGCGCGGACCAGGTCCTTGCCGGACACCGGGACCGCTCCCGCTGCCACCAGCTCGGAATAGATCCGCTCCGGAACGTCGTAGTGGTCCAGGTCGAAGGCCCGCCCGGTCACGCCGACTGCCGTGGCAAACTCGTGGAGTTCGGCCAGGGACGTGTCCGAGACCAGGTGGGAGAAAACTGTTCCATGTGCGGGCCAGAGCGGCGGATCGATCAAGATCATGGCCCTAGCCTAAGCCTTGGGTGCCGCTAGACAACGCGGACGCCTGCCCGATAGACCGCTGCGACCTGGTGGATGGCGGTGATGTCCGCCAGCGGATTGCCTCTGACGGCCAGCAGGTCCGCGTCCCAGCCGGGTGCAATTCGCCCTGCCCGGCCGTCCAGCCCGCAGGCCGCGGCCGCCGTCGCCGTGGCTGCCTCCAGCGCGGCCGCTGCCCCTACGCCGGCCCCCGCATATTGCTCGACCGCGTACGGCAGTACCGTGTGGGGCTTGGCCGCATTGATGCCGCTGTCCGGACCAAGCGTGATCCTGACGCCCCGGTCCGCCATGTTCTTCACATGGGCAAGAATGCGGGGCATGAGGCTCTCCATGAACGGATTGGCGTGCCCGCCCGGCAGCCAGCCTAGGGTGACGGACACGATTGTGCCGGACACCGCGGCCGCCTCGATGATCTCCGGATCCGGCTCCATCCCGGTGGCCGTCATGAAGCTGGCATGTTCCAGGGTATCGAAACCGGCCGCCAGCGCGTCGTGGATGCCTTGCCGGCCGTGGGCGTGGGCAGCCGCCGGCAGGCCGTGGAAGTGGGCCCTTTCCGCCGCGGCGCGCAGCACTCCCAAGGAATACTGCGATTCATGTGGCGCCGTGGTGGGAGTCATCCGTCCGCCCGTTGCCATGACCTTGATAACGTCGACTCCCCGCAGTGCGTGGTCGTCGACGGCGGCGGTGACGGTCTCGGCGTCGTCGGCCTCGCAGCCCAGAAACCAGCAGTGCCCGCCCGTCGTGGTGATGGGAGGGCCCGCGGCCACGATGCGCGGGCCCGCTGCCGGCCGGGTGGCTGTTTCCGCGCGCAGCGTCAGCGAGAGGAAGCCCCGGTCGCCAAGGTCGCGGACAGTTGTAATGCCGTGGTCCAGCATGGCCCGGGCTCTCCGGCTCATCGCGTCCGCCAGATCCTGGTCCGACGCGGATTGGACGTTCGCGGCCGCCGCGTCGCTGGCATCGAAGACCAGGTGGGAGTGGGCGTCGATCAGGCCCGGTAGCAGTGTTGCCTCGCCAAGATCGTGAACCGGCATGAGGCCGTCCACCTTGGTTCCGGAGGTTTCGATGGCGCTGATACGGCCCTTGTCCACCACCACCGTGGTCCGGTTGGCGGGTAACAATGCCGTGCCGTCAAAGATGTGGCGTGCACGGATGGCGAACCGCGGGGGTTCCCGTCCTGCCTCGGCCATGCTGGTTCGCCGCCGTGATCCCGGAGCCGTCTAGCAATGCCGGCACGGCGGAATGATCAAGATCATGGCATTAGCATAGGCGTTTCAAGGCCTGGCATTGCCGGAGGGTTCGCAAATAGTGCCCCGATTGCAACCGAGGGTCAGTGAAAAGTGCCCCGATTGCAACCGAGCGTCTGTGGGGGTGGGGCGGTGTGGGGGTGGGAGGCGTTAGAGGTTCTGCTCGGCATACAGGGCCAGGGCGTCGCGGACAAACGCCGCCCCTTCTGTGCCGCCGTAATTCATGGCAAAGCGCGGATCCGCCACATACATTTCACCCAGGCCCTTCACGTAGCCGCTCACATTGCCCCCGGGGGCGGATGCCGGGGTGCCGGGAACGGACGTCAGCCACTCCACGTGGCGCCGGGCCAGCTCCTGGGCCTCCGGGGAGGATGCCTCGGTGCCGGCGGCAAATGCGGCAATCCAGTCCCGGTTCAGCGCCCCCACCCGTTCCTTCCATGCGGCCTGTCCGGCGGTGCCCAGCCCCCGCCACCAGGTGTCGCCGCGGGCGTAGGCGTCCTTTCCCCAGCGCTCCTCCACCTCGTCCTTGTATTGTGTGTGGTCAAAGCCGTCAAACATTTTCTCGGCCATGATGGTTTCTCCTTTATCCAGTGAAGCAATGGTGTTTTCCACGGACGCGATCTGCCGCGCCAGCCGGTCCCGTTCCGAGCGCAGCCAGGCCACGTGGGCCGCCAGGGCGTCGGCGGCCGATTCCTGGTGGTCCAATACCTCGGCAATGGCCGGCAGTCCCAGCCCCAGCTCGCGCAACAGCAGGATGCGTTGCAGGCGCACCAGGGCGGCGTCGTCGTAGTGCCGGTAGCCGTTGCCCGCGATCCGGCTGGGCGCCAGCAGCCCCACCGCGTCATAGTGCCGCAGGGTGCGGCTGGTGGTGCCGGCAAGGGCCGCAATCTGCTGGATGGACCAATCCATCCGCGGCTTGTCGTTGTCCATAAAATGAGCCTAAAGCTTGACGTAGCGTCAAGGTCAAGGCCCGTTTCGCCGTGGGAAGAATTATCCCGCGAAACACGCCGGGCGAAAGTTGAGCGTAGTAGACTCAACTTGAACACACGACGCGCCACGCCAACCCGATGAAAGGACCCCTCTTGGACGCGAAATTCACCACTAAGAGCCAGGAGGCTCTTTCTGCCGCCGCCATGAATGCCTCCACCGCCGGCAACCCCACCGTGGAACCGGCCCACCTGCTCAAGGCGCTCATGGACCAGCGCCAGGGCGTGGCCGTGGCGCTGCTGAAGGCCGCCGGCATCGACCCCGACGTGGTCAGTGTCGCCGCCAGCACCGCCATCCGGCACCTGCCGTCGTCGTCCGGCACCTCCGTGGCACAGGCCCAGCTCAGCCGCAACACCCTGCTCGCCGTCCAGGCGGCCCAGCAGGCCGCCGATGGCATGGGGGACAGCTACGTCTCCACAGAACACCTGCTGCTGGGCCTGGCGAACGACGCCGGCGCAACGGGAAGTGCCCTGCACCAGGCAGGTGCAACCCGGGCCGCGCTGGATGCTGCCCTGCCCATGGTGCGCGGGGACGGCAAGGTCACCACGCCGGATCCCGAAAACACCTTCCAGGCGCTGGAAAAGTTTGGCGTTGACATGACGGCCGTGGCCCGCTCCGGCAAGCTGGACCCCGTGATCGGCCGGGACGCCGAAATCCGCCGCGTCATCCAGGTTCTCAGCCGCCGCACCAAAAATAACCCCGTGCTCATCGGGGATCCCGGCGTGGGCAAGACCGCCGTCGTCGAAGGCCTGGCCCAGCGCATGGTGGCCGGGGACGTGCCCGAATCCCTGCGCGGAAAGTCGCTCATCAGCCTGGACCTGGCGTCCATGGTGGCGGGGGCCAAGTACCGCGGCGAATTTGAGGAGCGGCTCAAGGCCGTCCTGGAGGAAATCAAGGCCTCCGACGGGCAGATTGTCACGTTCATTGACGAGTTGCATACCGTGGTGGGCGCCGGTGCTTCCGAAGGCTCGATGGACGCCGGCAACATGCTCAAGCCCATGCTGGCCCGGGGCGAGCTGCGCCTGATCGGCGCCACCACGCTGGATGAATACCGCGAAAACATTGAAAAGGACCCTGCCCTGGAGCGCCGCTTCCAGCAGGTGTACGTGGGCGAGCCCAGCGTCGATGACACCATCGGCATCCTGCGCGGCCTCAAGGAACGCTACGAGGCCCACCACAAGGTCCAGATCGCCGACTCCGCACTGGTGGCCGCCGCGACGCTGTCCGACCGCTACATCAGCGGCCGCCGGCTGCCGGACAAGGCCATCGACCTGGTGGATGAGGCCGCGTCCCGCTTGCGCATGGAGATTGACTCGGCGCCGGAGGAGATCGACCAGCTCCGCCGCGCCGTGGACCGGCTGACCATGGAAGAACTGGCACTGTCAGGCGAAAGCGACGAGGCCTCGGCCGAACGGCTGGAGGCCCTGCGTGCCGACATGGCGGACAAGAAGGAGGAGCTGGCCGGCCTGAATGCCCGCTGGGAGGCCGAAAAGGCTGGCTTGAACCGCGTGGGCGAGCTCAAGGCAAAGCTGGATGAGCGCCGGTCCGTGGCCGACAAGGCCCAGCGCGACGGCGACCTGGAACTGGCCTCACGCATCCTCTACGGCGAACTGCCCGCGCTCCAGCACGAACTGGACGCTGCCGCTGCCGAGGAGCAAACGGAAAAGAAGGACCTCATGGTGGCCGAGGAAGTCACCGCGGACGACATCGCCGAGGTCATCTCCGCCTGGACCGGCATCCCCGCCGGGCGCATGCTGCAGGGCGAAAGCCAGAAGCTGCTGCACATGGAGCAGGTGATCGGCGCCCGCCTGATCGGCCAGACCAAGGCCGTGGCGGCCGTGTCCGACGCCGTCCGCCGCGCCCGTGCCGGCATCAGTGACCCCGACCGCCCCACAGGCTCGTTCCTGTTCCTGGGCCCCACCGGCGTGGGCAAGACGGAGCTCGCCAAGGCGCTCGCCGACTTCCTTTTCGACGACGAACGCGCCATGATCCGCATCGACATGAGCGAATACTCCGAAAAGCACTCCGTGTCGCGCCTGGTCGGCGCCCCTCCCGGATATGTGGGCTATGACGAGGGCGGGCAGCTGACCGAGGCCGTGCGCCGCCGGCCGTACTCCGTGGTGCTGCTGGATGAGGTGGAGAAGGCCCATCCGGAGGTCTTTGACATCCTGCTCCAGGTGTTCGACGACGGCCGCCTCACCGACGGTCAGGGCCGCACCGTGGACTTCCGCAACGTCATTGTGGTCCTCACCTCCAACCTGGGCTCGCAGTTCCTGGTGGACCCGTCACTGACGGACGATGAGAAGCACAAGGCTGTCATGTCCATCGTGGAGGCGTCGTTCAAGCCCGAATTCCTGAACCGGCTCGACGAGATTGTCATGTTCGACGCGTTGAACGTGGAGGAACTGTCCCGGATCGTCGAGCTGGCGGTGCAGTCGCTCGCCGCCCGCCTGGCCGGGCGCCGGCTGACCCTGGAGGTCACGGATTCCGCCAAGGCCTGGCTGGCGCTGAGCGGCTACGACCCCGCCTACGGCGCGAGGCCCCTGCGCCGGCTGGTCCAGCGGCAAATTGGTGACAGCCTGGCCCGGGAACTGCTCTCGGGCACCATCACCGACGGCGACACTGTCCTGGTGGACACGGCCACGGACTTTGACGAACTCACCATGGACGAGGTCCCCGAAGGCGAATCGGGCCTGACCGTCCGCCGCAAGTAGGGCCGGGGCCGGCCGGACTAATTGACCAGCGTGGTCTTGATGTTATCGCCCGTCGGGTCCACGGCGATGCACTGGACCCGGCGGTCCCCGCCATCCCACGAGCCCGACGTCGGGTAGGCGCTGTATGACTTCAGCCCCTTGTAGTTCTTGGCGGCGGTGGTCACCGGGGCGTTCTTGCACACCTCGGTGGCCTTGGCCTTGACGGTGTCGTCACCGGGGAAACTGTCCGCCATCGGGTACTCGTAGGACGCAACCACCTGGGCGGAATGCGGGCTGCTGCACAGCACCACGTCAGCGGACTTTTCAATCCCGTTGAAGCCGCGAAGGCAGTCACCATCGAGCCAGTCCAGCGACGATGCCTGCGCCACGATAACGTCCCCATCGCTGTTTGCGGCCGACGGCGACGCGTCGGCGTTGGAGTTGTCCGCCGCGGACGACGTTTGGACCGGCTGTGGTGTGATGTCGCCGGCCTTCGTGCTGCCCAGCAACAGGCTGAACACCATCCACACCAGCAGGACCACCAGCACGACGGCGACAAGCACCGCACCGAGGATGATGAACAGCTTCTTCCTGCCATCCGGCGAACCCGTCCCGCCGGGTCCTCCCGGGAAACCCTGCCCGCCGGGATAGCCGGGCCCCTGGGGTCCTTGCGGGCCTCCGGGGAAGCCGGGGCCTCCCAGGAAACCCTGCGCGCCGCCGGGTTGCTGGCCGGGAACGCCCTGCCACGGGGCACCGGGCTGGCCGGGCTGGCCCGGAACGGGGGGAATAGGGGGAAATCCTGCCTGCTGGCCGGGCGGCGGTTGTCCATGGGGCGGCCAGGGCTGCTGCCCATAGGGTGGCTGGCTTGGAGCACCGGCCGGCGGCTGTCCCGGGGCCTGGCTTTCTCCAGTGGCTGACGCTGAAGCCGCCGCGGCAGCTGCTGCGTCCGCGGCACCCTGCGCAACCTGTCCGGGTGACTGCCAGGAGTTGGCCTTGGGCTGCCACGGCGTGGCTGACTGCTGCCAGGGCGTTTCGGGGCGGCGCCAGCCCGAGCCGTCGTCGATGCCGCGGCCAATGTGAGGGGCCGTTGCGGGGGCAGCAGGTGCACCGGGAGCCACTGCGGGCGGGACGGGCCGGATCAGCGTTTCCTTGTCGGCCTCATTCTGGTCGGGCGCCTCGGCAACCGGCGCCTCGGCGGCAGGCCCCTGGGCAGCCGGCACCTCGGCAACAGGTGACTCGGCAGCGGCAGGCGGCTGGCCGGCGTCGTCCGCGTTGGAAAGCTGGGAGGAAGCCGGTGGCGCGGAGGGCTGGGCGGGCGCGGTCCAAGGATTGTTCGCGACGGGTGCCTTGGTGAAATCGGTGCGCATCACGGTGGACTCATCCACCTCGGAGGGCTCGCCAGCTGCAGGGCCGTCCTGGTGCCGGAAATCCAGGCGGGAGTCGGGAATGGGGGGAACGACCTCCGACGCCGGCAGCTCGGCAGAGCTCTCAGCCTCGCGGGCCACCCTGGCGGCTTCGGCCTCAACCTCGTCCAGGTTCACACTTTCGGCAACATCCGGGCTGATCTCGGCAGGACCCAGCTGCGGTTCGGCAAATTCAAAGTCGACGTCGGGAATGTCCGGACCGGGATTTGCGGACGGATTCTCCTCCGGCACCTGGTCGTGAGAATTGTCGTGATCGCTCATTGAGAACTTGCCTTCCCTGCTGCACCAGTCTGGGGCACCTGTTTTTGCCTGAAATAAGGAAAATGACCTTCTCCGCGAACCGGACGCGGACGGACTTCACAGCGTGTGCCGCGCTTCCCCTGCGGGAAAAAACTCCCCATGCGAGTGACTCTACCGAACATTTGCGGCCAACCGATGGAAAATGTCCACTTCACGCTGGGGAGAAGACCCCATGGGCGGGAACGGTTGGCGCAGAACTCATGTAATCTAGGAGTACGACAAATTGACCGAATATTCCGGAGCCTCGCTCTCAGCCCGAGCGACCACCTCCGGTCCAAGTGTAAAAAGGGGGTCACGCCATGGGGCGCGGCCGTCAAAAGGCGAAGGCAACCAAGCAGGCTCGGGATATCAAGTACTATTCCCCGAACACTGACTATTCCGCTCTGCAAAAAGAGCTCGGTGCGACTACTCGGCGAGCCCCGAGCCATCACAGTGAGATCCCCGCAGAGCCGGACTACTCGGCATATGAAGACAAGTATGCGGATCAGTTTGAGGACGACGACGAAGTGGACTCCCGCCGCATCGGTTAGGACCGCTTAGTCGCCGCAGGCAACAAACCCTGCACGACGCACAGCTAGTTAGCTGAGGCGACGTGTGGGGATTTTGTTGTTCCCCAGCGGCTCCCACTGCTCGCAAGCTCGCACTGGGTCCCTCGCCGCTGGGGGCCCACCACGCCGTCTGGGGACTACACTGCGTAGCTGCCCACCAGGCGGACGGCGCCGCCGTCAACACCCTTGGCGCCCTGCGTGTAGTCGGTGCCGGACCGGTCGGCTTCGCTTGCCTCGGCGGTGACAGTTCCCATGACCCACGACGGCAGGCCGCGCGAATTCAGCCGTGCCAGGGCGGAATCGGCGGCGTCGGCGGAAACCACGGCCACCATCCCGACACCCAGGTTCAGCGTGCGCTCCAAGTCTGCCAGCGGCACATTGCCCAGCTGCGACACGAGCGTGAAGATGGCCGGCAGGCTCCAGGTGGAACGGTCAACCGTGCCCACCAGGCCCTGCGGCAGCACGCGGGCCAGGTTCGCTGCGAGGCCGCCACCGGTGACATGGCTGAAGCCGTGCACTGCCTTCTCTGCGGTGACGGGCAGGAAGCGGGCCAGGTCCAGGCAGTCGGCGGCGTAAACGCGCGTGGGCTCCAGGAGCTCCTCGCCCAGCGTCCGGCCAAATTCGGAGACCTGGCGGTCCAGGGCCCAACCGGCGTGGTTGATGACGCGGCGCACCAGGGAGTAGCCGTTGGAGTGCAAGCCCGAGGAGGCCATGCCGATGATGACGTCCCCGGCGCGCACGCGCTCAGGCCCCAGCAGCAGGTCTGCCTCGACCACGCCGGTGCAGGCGCCGGCCACGTCGTACTCGTCAGGTGCCAGCAGGCCGGGGTGTTCGGCGGTTTCGCCGCCCACCAGTGCGGTGCCGGCCACCTTGCAGGCGCCTGCGATGCCGCGGACGATGTCGGCGATCCGCTCCGGGACCACCTTGCCCGTCGCGATGTAGTCCGTCATGAACAGGGGCTCGGCGCCGACCACCACGATGTCGTCCACGACCATGCCCACCAGGTCGTAGCCGATGGTGTCGTGGATGTCCATGGCCTGGGCGATTGCCACCTTGGTGCCGACGCCGTCCGTGGAGGTGGCCAGGTAAGGCTTCTTGTAGCTCAGCAGCTTGGAGACGTCGTACAGCCCTGCGAAGCCGCCGAAGCCGCCCACCACTGACGGGCCGTGGGTGGCCTTGACGGCCTCCTTCATGAGTTCGACGGCGCGGTCCCCGGCCTCGGTGTCAACACCGGCGCTGGCGTAGGTGATGGCAGTGGGGGATTCCTGGGAGGCGTTGGTCATGGCGTCTCTTTCTTATGAACCGTCTGCGGCGGCGGCGCGGTCTTGGTCGGTGAGGAGGGTTTCCAGTTCCGCGTCGGGACCCGGGTCGCAGCCGGTGGAGGTGGTGTTGTCGCCGGCCTGGGTGCGCTCCAGCAAGTTCTTGCCCAGCCTGTCGCTGGAGGGAAGCTCAATGGGATAGGTGCCCGTGAAGCAGGCCGTGCACAACCGTTCGCGCGGCTGGAGGGTGGCATTGATCATGCCGTCCTCGGAAATGTAGGCGAGGGAATCGGCGCCAATTGACTTGCCGATCTCAGCAACGGCGGCTCCGTTGGCGATCAGTTCTGCGCGGGAGGCAAAATCAATGCCGTAGAAGCATGGCCAGCGCACGGGCGGCGAGGAGATCTTCACGTGGACCTCGGCGGCGCCAGCCTCCTTGAGCATCCGCACCACGGCGCGCTGCGTATTGCCGCGCACGATCGAATCGTCCACCACCACAATGCGCTTGCCGCGGATGACGGATTCCAGGGCGTTCAGCTTCAGCTTGATGCCCAGCTTGCGCAGGGTTTCGCTGGGCTGGATGAATGTTCGGCCCACATAGGCGTTTTTGACGAAGCCGTGGGCAAACGGAATGCCGGACTCCTCGGCATAGCCGATGGCCGCCGGGGTGCCGGATTCGGGTACGGGGATGACCAGGTCGGCGTCGGCGTGGTTTTCGCGGGCCAGCTGGCGGCCCATTTCCACGCGCGATTCGTACACGGAGCGCCCGGCGATGGTGGCGTCCGGGCGGGCCAGGTAGACGTACTCAAAGACGCAACCGGCGGGGGTGGCCGGGGCGAAGCGCTGCGTGCGCACGCCGTCCTCGTCAATGGCGATGAACTCCCCGGGCTCGATTTCACGGATGAAGCTGGCGCCCATGGTGGCCAGGGCGGCACCTTCGGAGGCAACCACCCAGCCGGATTCCAGCCGGCCCAGCACCAGCGGGCGCACGCCGTGCGGGTCGCGGGCGGCGTAGAGGGTGTGTTCATCCATGAAGACGAAGCAGAAGGCGCCGTGCACCTTGGGCAGCAGCTCCATGGCCGTTTCTTCCAGGGAGCGGCCGTCCTGGCCCTGGAGCAGCGTGGTGACCAGTGCCGTGTCGGTGGTGTTGCCCTGCGCCATTTCGCCAGAGGTGGGGACGCCGTACTTGGCAATCACCATCTCATGGAGTTCGGCGGAGTTTGTCAGGTTTCCGTTGTGCGCCAAGGCCACGGTCCCGGTGCTGGTGGCGCCAAGGGTGGGCTGGGCGTTGGCCCAATTCGCGGCCCCCGTGGTGGAATACCGGCAGTGGCCCACGGCCATGTGCCCGGTCAGGGTGTTCAGCGTGGGTTCATCAAAGACCTGGGACACGAGCCCCATGTCCTTGTACACACTGATCCGCTTGCCGTCGCTGGTCGCGATGCCCGCCGACTCCTGGCCGCGGTGCTGCAGGGAATACAGCCCGTAATACGTTAGTTTTGCAACCTCTTCGCCGGGTGCCCAGATGCCCAGGACGCCGCAAGCGTCCTGAGGGCCCTTCTCGCCGGGTAAAAGATCATGGGAAAGTTTTCCGTCTCCGCGTGCCACCATAAAATTATCTCATGTAATGGCGCGGGCCTCTAACAGGGCCTCCAGCAGGGCCTCCAGCAGGGCCTCCAGCAAAGCGCCGGGCGTTACGCGGAGGCCGGGCTGCCGTCGTCGTGCTCGGGGACCGATTCCACCACTGCCGTGAGGGAATGCCGCAGGCTCCGCCTGTCGATGACCAGGGCCACCACCGCGCCCAGTCCGGCTCCCGGGAGGACCAGCAGGACGGCGAAGAAGCCAAAAATGCTGCTCGGATCGAAATTTTCCATGCCGGGGGAGATGAGTGTGAGAATGCCGGCCACCACCACGCCCACCAGGGCCCCCGCAATCAGGAACGGAACGTACTTGGGTGCCCGGCGCAGCTGCACGCGGCGCCGTTCAGGGGGCGTCCGGGCGGCGTCGGATGAAGGGTCGGCAGGCTGGGAAGTCATGCTTAACAGGGTACCCGCCTTAGAGGGGAAGCACCCCTGAGAGGTCCGCCCGCAGTCCCGAGGCGGCCACCAGGGCGCGTTCGACGGCGGCACCCCAGCTGGTCCGGCCGGTCACCAGCGCAAGCCAGGTTTCGGCGTCGCACTCCACCACGTTGGGCGGGGTGCCGCGGGTGTGGCGCGGCCCGGCGATGCACTGCGTGACGCCAAAGGGCGGCACGCGCACTTCCACGGAGTTGCCGGGGACACGGAAGGAAAGTTCCTCCAGCGTGTAGCGCACGGCCGTGGCCAGCACGGCACGCGGCACGCCGCCCTGCTGCCACGCAGCCAGGGCGGCCTGGCCATCAGCTATGTCCACTCGGCGGCGGGATGCCACAATTCCTCCTACGTATCGGCTGCCTGGTCCGGCAGCCTAGTCCAGCAGTGCGCTGACGGCCTGGCCCAGCCTCAGGCTGCCGGCCGGGTGCCCTCCGCCCATGACGGGCGGCACCACCTTGGACAGCACCTGGGCCACGTCGGGCACGTCCAGGGCGCCGGCGGCGGCCAGCAGCGTCAGGGCCACCAGGGTTGCGGCGCGGCCGTTGCCGTCAAGCATCTTCACGGCCACGCTGGCGCCCGTGGGGGTGGCCATGGCGATGACCCCTTCGGCGCCCAATTTGGCCAGCACGCCCAGCTCCTCCATGACCACGGTGTTGGGCCGGCCGCGGCCCTCCACTGCCCACGGGTAATCCAGCATGGACGTTGCAATGGTGGCTGCGCGGGCATTGGCGTTGCGGTCCGACGGCGCCTTGGCCAGGGTGGTGAACGCCCGGGCCAGTCCCTTGAGCGTCACCGCCATGACAGGGGCGCCGCAACCGTCCACGCCCGTGTGCTGGACCCGCTGGCCCGTGTATTCCTCCACGACCGAGCGCACCGCCCGTTGCATGGGATGGTTTGGTTCCAAGTAGCCGGCCGCGTCCCAGCCGTTTTCCGAGCACGCCCACAGGAAGGCGGCATGCTTGCCGGAGCAGTTCATGGCGAGCCTGGACGGGCCGCTGTCGTTGCGGACCAGCCAGGCCCGGGCCGCGCAATCCTGTGGCCAGGCTGCCGGGCACCCCAGCTGGGATTCGGTGACGCCGGCAGCCTTGAGCATGCCGGCGACCACATCCAGGTGCTCGCGCGAACCCGTGTGGCTGCCGGCGGCCACGGCCACCTGTGCCCCGCGCAGCGGCACGCCGGACTGCATGGCGGCCAGCGCCTGGAACGGCTTGATGCTGGAGCGCGGGTAGATGGGGGAATCAATGGCCCCCAGGGACGTGACCACTGAGCCGTCCCCGGCCAGGACGACGGCGGAACCCAGGTGCCGGGACTCCACGAAGCCGCTTCGTTCCACGACGGCGAGTTCAACGGCGTCGTGCGCCCGAAAAGTCTGGATCATGCTGTCATCCTAGCGGCTGGGAAGGGGTGGGAATGCCGGTGGATTCCTTGAGGAGGAGGGGGACGGAGCCGGTGGGCTTGTCTGCAGCCGCGGCCCGGGCGACGGCGGCCAATTGTGCCGGGGCCACATAGATGGTGACGGTGCCCGTCCGCCCGTCCGGAATGATCCTGTGGATCGCCGCACCCTGCGCCACGGGAAGCCGGGTTTGCCAGGCGGCCACGGCCTCCACCGCCTTTTCCAGTTCCGCGGCATTGATGGTGACCAGGGCCGGGACGGCGCCGGCGTTGGCGGCAATGGTTTCGGCCTCCTTTGTGGTGACGGCAACGTGGAGTTTGTTGCCCTCAATCCAGGCATCCGCGTAGGCGGCGCCCAGCCGGGTCTTCAAGGAGTCGTTGAGCTGGAGCAGCGCATTAGTCTCCGCGGCTCCGGGCGTGGTGCCGGAACCCGCGGTGCTTGTGGCGGAGGCGCTTGTGGCGGAGGAGCTTGGCACTGTTCCCGCCGATGCCTGCTCTCCCGGACTCTGGGCCCCCGTGGCGCTGCCTTGTCCGCAGGCCGCCATGCCCAGGACGCCCGTCATTGAGGCGGCCACGGCCAGGGCGGCCAGTTTGCTGCTTGTCATTGTTGCTCCTGCCTTGGTGCGGAACGTCCGGGTGAAAAAGAGGGCGAAATGGCAAGTGGGCCCCATTCGTGATGAACGGGGCCCACTCCTTACTGGTTATGTGTTACAGCCTATGGCCTTGCCGTTAGTGCGCGGCCTTGCGGCGGCGGAACAGCAGGAACGCAGCCCCTCCGAGGACCAGCAGGCTCCCTGCAGCGCCCAGGGGCGGCAAGGCGCCGGAAGCACCCGTGTTGGCCAGGCGGCCGTTGTTTGAGGGGTCCACCCCGCCGGCTGCACCCGGAGCGGCGGGGGACGGAGTGGAGGCACCTGGCGTGGTGGGTGCGGGCTTCTGCGTAGCCGGAGGCTTGGGCTTGGCCAGCACCATGAAGTCAGCCTTGACTGCCGGGGAGGTCTGGCCATTGAGGGTCTGGACTGCCGAGAGGCTGTAGTTGCCGCTGGCAAACTTCTGGCTGAACGTGACGCTCCACGTGGAGCCGTCAACCGTGGCGTCATATTGCTGGCCGTTAATGGTCACCTTGACCGTGGCGCCGGGGATGTTGGTGCCCGAAACGGTTACAGGGCCCTGGTCATAAGGGAACTGCTGGCCCTGGCTCGGCGAGCTGACGGCCGGAGCGGCCGGCACCACGGTGAACTTGCTGGTGGCGGCCCGGGAGTCATTCCAATCGGCCAGGGTCTGCTGTGCCGTGACGGTGTAGCTGCCGATCTCCAACGCCGGGGCCACTGCCACGCTCCACGTGCCGTTGGCAGCAACCGTGGCGGTTCCGGTGACGTCGCCAGACAGGGTCACGGTGGCGCCGGCCTTGCCGGTGCCCGTGATGGCGGAGACGGGGACCGTGGCGGAGCCGTTCAGGGCCGGGGCGGTGAACGCGGGGGAGGCCAGGGTCGCCTTGAAGACCTGGATGGACGCCGTGGCGGTTGCCGAGGTGCTGTAGCCGTTTCTCGCCTGGGCCGTGATGGAGAAGGTGCCGAACTTGTTCGGTGCCTTCACTGACCACGTGCCGTTGGCGGCAACAGTGGGCGTGGACTTGACGCCGTCGATCGTGACGTCAACCAGGGTGCCCGCAGGGGCGCCCGCCACGGTGCCGCTAATGGTTGCCTCGCGGTACACCGTGCCTTTGGTGGTCACCGCAGGGGTGCCCAGGAAGATCTTGACGGTGTAGCCGTTGGTGGCGGCCAGGGCCGGCTTGATGTCGGCTGTAATCGCAACGGTGGTGCCGTCGTCCATGGTGCCGCCGGCGCTGGTGATGCCCACCGCCGTGGTGCCTGCAATAACGGGGCCGCCGGAGTCGCCGTGGTCGCTGCGCAGGTTGCCGATGGAGGCAAAGCCGCGGACAGCGCGCAGGTCGTTGGGGTTGCCGCCCGGGTTAACGGGTGACGGGGCGTTGATGCCCTGGATGACGTACGCGCCCTTTTCGTCCACGGTTCCGCAGGTCCAGCCCGTAGTGCGGCCGGACTTGCAGATTTTTGCCCCGAGAACCGCATCGCCGACGCCCGTGACGTGGACGGTGTCGGCGGAAATTTGTTGGGGAGCCGTGGGAACCCAGGATTTTGCCCCGGTCCACTTGGCCACGGCGGGGAGCTGGGTGAGGTTGCCGGCGATTTCGTTGATGACGGAGACGTCGGTGCCGATGTTTGAGGCGGGGTTGCCCAACAGGTCTGACGTGGTGAAGCTGTTGTTTGGGCCGCCGAATTGTGAGAAGCCGACCCTGCCGAGGGGGGTCAACAGGGATGCGGTGTTGAAGCTGTTGGTCGTCACATTTTCATTCGCCGGGTTCGTCAAGGCCGCCACCGTCGTGGCGCCGTCGGAGGTGCAGTGGCCTGCGGAGATGACGGCGGGCGCGCCCGCCATGTTGAAGCCGTTCCAGCCGATGCTGCAGAGCCCGCCGTGCCCGTTGCTGTCATCAGAGGTGTAGTAGCCCTCGCCGTTGACCATGTCGAAAGGGTCGCCCACCGCGTAGTGCGCTGTTCCGGGGCCCGTGGCGTCTTCAACCACCACGTTTCCGTATTTGGCGGCGAATTCCGTGACGGACGGCATTGCCCTGGCTAACGCGCGCGGGGACGCTGTGGGCGTGGCGGGGGACTTGAGGTCGCCCGTGCGAATAACAAAATCGCCGCTAATGTTCTGGGCCACCGAAAGCAGGTTCCTGGCACCAAACGTCTTGACGTAGTCGTTGAACAGCGCATCCACGCTGGCGGCGTCCACCTTGGCGGGTCCCAGTGCCGACGGGGTGGCCTTCACCGTCACCTTGGTGGCTCCGGCGGCTTGCCTGGCAACGTCGGTGGCCGTTGTCTGGACGGTGATGCCGTCCCCGGACACCGACACCACGGCGGCTGGATCCACTGTGGCAACCTCGGCCTGGATGGCGGCAGCCTTCGCGGCAAGCACGCCGTCAGCTTTGAATTCCCCCACGGTCATGCCAAGATCCCGCTTGAGCGCAACGGCCAGCCCGTTTGGCAGTCCAGTGTCGGGAGTGGCTGCAGCATCGGGCGCTGCAGTTGCCGGTGCGGGGTCGGACGCAGGGGCCGACGGCATCGCAGTCGCCGGAGCAGTGGTCTGCACGCCTGGCGGCTCGGGTGCAGGGGCAGCATCTGCGGCTCCGGCGGCAAACGTGCCGCCCAAGAAAACGGCGGCTGCGGCACAGGCCGCGCCTCCGCGCCTCAGAATGGCGCGTGTGGATGCCTGCATGAATTTCCCCCTGGTGGAACCAATGCCTGTCATGGATGTAAACGGGCGGTGAACCTGGCACCGGCACCCGAAAGAGTTCTCGGCCAGCCCGTCACTGACGCTAGCAAGGTGAAAAACGGGGCCGCAAGGGCTAAGTGGCATGTTTCGGGACAAACGGCGAAATCAGGGCGTGGAGTCCTGCCCATTGACTTGTCGGGCCAAATGTGCCGGCCGCCGCCGGCCCGCGAACGGCATTGCCGATGTGGGTGCGGGGCCTTGTACCCTTGAAACGTGAAGGTACTAGTGATTGGCCCCGGCGGCCGCGAACATGCCATTGTCCGCTCCCTCTTGCGTGACCCGAATGTCACGGAGGTCCATGCGGCCCCCGGCAACGCCGGCATCGCCGAGATCGTGCCCACGCACGCCATCGACGCCAACAACCCCGCAGCCGTGACAGCCCTTGCCGTCAGGCTGGAGAGCGACCTGGTGGTGGTGGGCCCCGAGGCACCGCTGGCTGCGGGCGTGTCGGATGCGCTCACTGCGGCCGGCATTCCGGTGTTTGGCCCGAGCCGGGAAGCCGCCCAGCTCGAAGCGTCGAAGGCCTTTGCCAAAACAGTCATGGCGGAGGCCCAGGTCCCCACGGCCATGGCCCGCGTGGCCACCAACGCCGCGGAGGCCGCTGATGCCCTGGATGCCTTTGGGGCCCCCTACGTTGTCAAGGACGACGGCCTGGCGGCCGGCAAGGGCGTGGTGGTTACCAGCGACCGCGAGGAAGCCCTGGCCCACGCCCAGTCCTGCTTTGACGTGGGCGGCACCGTGGTCATTGAGGAATTCCTTGACGGTCCCGAAGTTTCCCTCTTTGTCCTGGCCGACGGCCGCACCGTGGTGCCGCTGGCCCCCGCGCAGGACTTCAAGCGCATCTTCGACGGCGACGAAGGCCCCAACACAGGTGGCATGGGCGCCTACTCGCCGCTGGAATGGGTGCCGGCCAACCTGGTTCAGGACGTCATCGACCGCGTGGCCCAGCCCACCATTGACGAGATGGCCCACCGGGGCACCCCCTTTACCGGTGTGCTCTACTGCGGCCTGGCCCTCACCAGCCGTGGCACCCGCGTCATCGAATTCAACGCCCGTTTTGGCGACCCGGAAACCCAGGCCGTCCTGGCCCGCCTCAAGACTCCCCTCGGCGGCGTGCTCATGGCGGCGGCGAAGGGGCAGCTGGAGGACGTCGACGAGCTGCGCTGGGCACCTGAGACGGCAGTCGCCGTCGTGCTGGCCAGTGAGAACTACCCCGACACCCCGCGCACCGGGGACAGGATCCGGGGCCTGAAGAAGGCGAACCGGCTGGAGGGTGTCCACGTGCTGCACGCGGGCACGGCCATGGACGACGACGGCAGCGTGGTCAGTGCCGGAGGGCGGGTATTGGCGGTGGTGGGCTTGGGCGCGGACCTGGAAGATGCCCGCGAAAAGGCGTACGCCGGCATGGAGCAAATTTCGCTGGAGGGCGGCCAGTACCGCACGGACATTGCGGCCAAGGCAGCGCGTGGCGAAATCACCGTGGCGATTCCCGCACCCAAGGCATAAGGACAAAACATCATCATGGCTTCAGCAGTAAGCAGCACTGCCCCCTCCCTGCCCGGCTGGGAACACGTCTACTCCGGCAAGGTCCGCG
>Ga0134128_10002130_pt1 | contig 24720 bp, 17 predicted proteins | sample KB31754_FD_96462 | JGI IMG/M metagenome (GOLD analysis project Ga0134128, IMG submission 96462) | Terrestrial soil microbial communities with excess Nitrogen fertilizer from Kellogg Biological Station, Michigan, USA - KB3-175-4 | ecosystem: Environmental > Terrestrial > Soil > Unclassified ...
GGGACCCACGGCGGGGCCAGGATGGAGCCGTTGGTCGGGAGCAGGCCCACTTCGTTGACGGTGGCGTCCTTGGAGCGCGAAACGCGGGTCAGCGTCGCGAACCACTGCCACCCGGCATAGCCGGGGAGCCTGCATTCAAAGAGGTGCGTGACGGTCCGGACGCCCTCGCTGCGCACGGCGGCGTGCGGGCCGATGTTGGCGTCAGCGGCGATGTCCAGCACGGCGCTGCGGGCCACGTCCGCGGCCGCGGCAAGAAAGGCGTCGGGCTTGCCCACCCGCCAGACGGGGACCCCGGGCCGGGGCACTGCGTCAACGGCGACGGCGTCAACGGCGGAGGCACCCGCCGTCGGCTCGGCGTCGGCGTTCCGGGCGGCCGCCGTGGCGGGCTCGGTGGGAAATTCTGTCATCGTGGGCACCGTCATGCGTCGAAGTTGTCGGCAACCTTGCGCAACGCCGCGGCAATCTTGCTCGCGTCGCCTTCAGGGTACTTGCCGTTGGTCAGGGATCCTATGGAGTGTTCCAGCAAGGTCGCCAGGTCCTGCACGATCGGGGCGAGGTCGCGGGCAGGCATGCGCTTGGCCTTGGCCACGGACGGGCCGCGGTCCAGGATCTTCGCAGCCATGGCCTGGGCGCCCTTGCGCCCGTCCGCCACGCCGAACTCCATGCGCATTCCAGGCTTGATTTCACCGGCGTCGGGCGCGAGGGCATTGGCGCGCAGGAAGACTTCCTTGCCGTCATCGGCGGTCAGGATGCCGAAGCCTTTTTCGTTGTCGTACCACTTCACTTTGCCGATCGGCACTTGCTTTACCTCGTAAATTCTTCTGTAGGAACCATGCCCGGCGGCTGCACGGCGGTGGGCCGGACGCACCCTGGACCGTGAAATGTGCATCCACTGCTGGCGGGGCCGGGGCGTGCCGGTCCAGTCTCTTCAAGGTTACCGCGTCCGGGAATGCGGTCGCGCTTTGTGCCGCCCCTGTCCGCTGTTAGCGTTATGGGCATGAGCACCCACAACACCGCCCCCGCCCCCGACGGCCGGGGCTGGCTGGCATTCAACCTTGCGGCGGTGGTGCTGACCCTGGCGGGCGTCGCGGCACTGGCCATTTTGCTGCTGGCGAAGTGGGCCGGCGGCGAGCCGTGGACCGGCCTCACCTGGATCGCGATGCTCTGCCTGCCCGCAGCCTTCGTCATGATGGGCGGCAGCGTCATCCATGCCGTGTCCCGGCGACGGCGGCTCTAGTCCCAACCGCCGGTTTTCGCGGTAGCGTTGAGCTGATGTCCACCCTGCAGCTCCTGATCTCCGACCTCGCTGCCCGGCCCGATTCCTCGCTGCTGCGGCTCCTTTCGCTGCGCCCGGAGCTGATGGACCCGCCGGCAGCCGATTTCGCCGCCCTCGCCGCCCGCGCGTCGAGCCGGGCCGGGCTGTCCCGTGCGTTGGACCGGCTGAACGAGCCGCAGCTGCAACTTCTGACGGCCCTGGCGGTGGCTGCGCCTGCCGGTTCCGGGGCCACCGCCGCACAGCTTGCGGAGGCCGTGGCGGACGCCAGTGCCGCAGAGCTGGAGCCGCTCCTCGAACAGCTTCACGAGCTGGCCCTGGTCCTCCACTCTCCCGAGGACACGGACGACGCCGGACCCCGCCACTTCCTGCCCGTCACCTCCCTGCGCGAGGTGCTGGGCGCGCACCCGGCCGGGCTGGGCCGGGGCTACGTTGAACTGGCCGACGCCCTGCCCGGCTGCCGGGACAGGCTGGCCGGGATCGCCGGCACCCTGGGGCTGCCGGGCGGCGATCCGGCGGCAGCGCTGCACGCCCACGTCACGTCGTTTGCCGGGCCGGACGCGCTCCTGGCCGATGCGCCCGAGGGAACAGCCGGGCTGCTGGCCAAGTTTGCGGCCGGCCCCATGGGCCGCGTGGCCCATGCGCTCCGCGACGTCGGCCGGGAGGGCCCCCCGGGCGAAGGCGCCGCGTCCGCCCAGCCCGACGCGGGCGGCGCCGTCAACTGGCTGCTGCGCCGGGGCCTTCTGGTTCCCCTGGACGACGAGCACGTGGAACTGCCCCGTGAGGTGGGCCTGCTGCTTCGCCACGGCCGCGTGGTGACCCACTTTTCCCCTGCACCGCCCGTCGTGGAGGTGGCCCGGGTCCGCACCTCGCTGCGGGACAACGCGGCCACGGGCGCGGTGGCCGCGCTGCTGCGCACCATGGGCCGGCTCCTGGATTCCGTGGAAAACGCGCCGCTGGCCACGCTGCGGGCAGGAGGGGTCGGCGTGCGTGCCGTGCGCGCCGTGGCCAGGGATCTCGACGTCGAAATGGCACAGTCGTACTTTTACCTTGAGCTGGCCGCCATGGCGAAGCTCATCACGCTCGACCCCGACACGTCGCTGTGGAAGGCCACGGCGTCCGGCTGGCGTCCGCGGGACCGCGCCGAACAGTGGCTGTGGCTGGCCTCGGCCTGGCTCGACGCCGGACGGCTGCCGTCCCTGGTGGGAACAGGCTCCCCCGCCGTCAATGTGCTGGCGGGCGAGGCCTTCCGCCCGGACGCACCGGCCCTGCGCGCCACCTCCCTGCAGGTGCTCGCCTCGCTGCACGGGGGCGCCGCGCTGCACGGGGACGCCGCGGAGTCCGGCACGGTTCCGGCACCCACCATGGAACAGGTGCTGGACCACTACGCCTGGCACCATCCGCGCCCGGCCCGCCGCATTGCCAAGGCGCTGGCCGGCTTCCTCGCCGAGGCCGAGCTGCTGGGCCTCACCGGCGCCGCCGCCCTGACGGACCTGGGCCTGGCCGTGATCGGCCGCGACTGGGACGGCGCCCTGGCCCTCCTCGCCGGCACGCTGCCGGAACCGGTGGAACACGTCCTGCTCCAGGGCGACCTCACCGCCGTGGCGCCCGGCTACCTTTCCCCGGTCCTGTCCGAGGAGCTCGCGCTGCTCGCCGAGCCGGAGGGCCGGGGCACGGCCGGCGTGTACCGCTTCACCCGCGCATCCCTCCAGCGCGCCCTGGCGGCCGGGCGCACCGCCACCGGCATCATGGACTTTCTGGCCGCCCACTCGGCCACGCCCGTCCCGCAGCCGCTGGAGTACCTCGTGGCCGACACCGCCTCCCGCCACGGGCGCTTCACGGTGGGCGCCGCCTCCGCCGTGGTCAGCGCCCGGGAGCCGGGGCTCCTGGCCGAACTGCTGGCCGTGGGCGCGGCCTCCGGCCTGCAGCTAACCGCGGTCTCCCCCACCGTGGCCGTGTCCGCCCTGCCGCCCGCCGAGCTCGCCAGGAAAATGCTCGACGCCGGCCACTCGCCCGCGCTGGCCGGCGGCGTCGCGGCGGAGGAACCGGGCCGGCCCGCCGGCCGGCCGCGGCGGGCAGTCCCCTCCACAACGCACCCGGCCATGGCGCCCTGGGAGGCCGCCCGCCTGTCGGCGGCCGAAGGGCAGGAGGCGGGGGACGCCGTCGTGCATCCCGCGGGACCGGCGGCGGCCCAGCTGGCCATGCTGCGCAGCCGGCCCGCCTGGACGCCGGGGCGCGGGGAGGCGGCGCCGGCCCTGGTCCGCGAGCAGCTCCAGCGTGCCATCCGCACCAGGGCGGACGTGTGGCTGACCACTGTCGGCGGCGACGGCCGGCCGGAACGGCTGCGGCTGCGCCCCGTGACGGTCGCGGAGGGGCGCGTGCGGGCGTTCGACTCCGAGCGGGACAGTGAACGGGTTTTCAGCATGCACCGGATTGTGGACGTGGACTTGATTGAGGGCGGCAGCGCCGGCACGAAAGGCAGAGCATGAACGACGGGCCGTTGATTGTCCAAAGCGACAAGACCATCCTGCTGGAGACGGCGCATCCGCAGGCCACCGAGGCGCGGCACGCCATCGCCGCGTTTGCCGAGCTGGAGCGGGCGCCCGAACACATGCACAGCTACCGGATCACGCCGCTGGGCCTGTGGAATGCGCGGGCCGCCGGGCTCGACGCCGAACAGGTGCTGGACACGCTGCTGACGTTCTCGCGCTTCCCCGTGCCGCACCCCCTCCTGATCGACATAGCTGAGGTCATGTCCAGGTACGGCCGGCTCACCCTGGAAAAGGACCCCGTCCACGGGCTCGTCATGCGCACCAGCGACTTCCCCGTGCTGGAGGAGGTCATCCACGCCAGGAAGATCGGCGCGCTCCTGGGACCGCGGATCGACCCGCTGACCGTCGTGGTGCACTCCTCCCAGCGCGGGGCGCTCAAGCAGCTGCTGCTCAAGGCCGGCTGGCCCGCGGAGGACCGGGCCGGGTACGTCGACGGCACGCCCCACCCGATTGCCCTGACCGCCGGGGACGCCGACGCCGTGGCCCCCAAGGACGGCGCGTGGTCGCTGCGCCCCTACCAGGACCTGGCCGTGGAGAACTTCTGGGCGGGAGGCTCGGGCGTGGTGGTCCTGCCGTGCGGCGCCGGGAAGACGATTGTGGGCGCCGCGGCGATGGCCGTCTCCGGCACCACCACCCTGATCCTGGTCACCAACACCGTCTCGGCCAGGCAGTGGAAGGCCGAGCTGCTGCGCCGGACCACGCTCACGGAGGCCGAGATCGGTGAATACTCCGGCGCCGCCAAGGAGGTCCGCCCCGTCACCATCGCCACCTACCAGGTGCTGACCCTGCGCCGCGGCGGCCTGCACCCGCACCTGGAGCTGCTCAACGACAACGACTGGGGGCTGATCATCTACGACGAGGTCCACCTGCTGCCCGCCCCCATCTTCCGCATGACGGCGGAGCTGCAGGCCCGCCGCCGGCTGGGGCTGACGGCCACGCTGGTCCGGGAGGACGGCCGCGAGGGCGAGGTGTTCTCGCTGATCGGGCCCAAGCGGTACGACGCCCCGTGGAAGGACATCGAGGCCCAGGGCTACATTGCGCCCGCGGACTGCGTGGAGGTGCGGATCGACCTGCCGCAGGACGAGCGCATGGCGTACGCCATGGCGGACGACGCCGACAAGTACCGCCTGTGCGCCACCTCGGAGAGCAAGTCGGCCGTGGTGGAAAAGCTGGCGGCCGAGCATGCCGGCGAACAGCTCCTGGTGATCGGGCAGTACATTGACCAGCTCGACGAGATCGCCGGGCGCCTCGGCGCGCCGCTGATCAAGGGTGAAACGCCGGTCAAGGAGCGCGAGCGGCTGTTCGGGGAGTTCCGCCGCGGGGCCGTGAAGACCCTGGTGGTGTCCAAGGTGGCGAACTTTTCCATCGACCTGCCCGAGGCCTCCGTGGCCATCCAGGTCTCGGGATCCTTTGGCTCCCGCCAGGAGGAGGCACAGCGGCTGGGCCGGCTCATGCGCCCCAAGGCCGACGGCCGCACCGCCCGCTTTTACACCCTGGTGGCGCGCGACACCGTGGACGCCGACTTCGCGGCCAAGCGCCAGCGCTTCCTCGCCGAGCAGGGCTACGCCTACCGCATCATCGACGCCCCCTGACCAAACCCTCGGTTCCAACCGGGGCACTTTCCCCCAATCCTCCCGCCCAACCGGGGCACTTCCCCCCAACGCTTCCGCCCAACGGTATATGTCAACCTGTTTGAGAGAGGTTGACATATACCGAGGCGAGCGAGCGTTTCGAAAAAGCGCCCCGGTTGCAACCGAGCGTCTGGGTATGCGGAGTAGGATCATTTGCCACAGGGTCCCGTCCGGCTGGAGGCGTCATGGATTACGAAGAGTCGGTGGCCGCGCACTACGGCAGCGGCGGCGTCCTTGAACGGCTGCTTGCCATGGTGCGCAGGGCCGGGGCCGACCCGGGGAATTTTACGCCGGAGGACCTCGGCGGCGCCGACCAGCTCCACATCGGCGGCCGCGCCGCCACCTCGCGGGTGGCTGAACGCGCCGGGATTGGCGCCGGCACCCGCGTCCTGGACATTGGCTCCGGGCTGGGCGGAGTGGCCCGCCACCTGGCCGCCGAATTCGGGGCCACGGTCCACGGCGTGGACCTGACACCGGAGTTTGTGGCCGCCGCCACCGCGCTCACACAGCGCACCGGGCTGGCCGGCCCGGTCGAGTTCACCCAAGGCAGCGCCCTGGACCTCCCCTTCCCCCGCGGCACTTTTGACGCCGCCGTGGTGATCCATGTGGGCATGAACGTCCGCGACAAGGACAGGCTTTTTGCCGAGGCCGCCCGCGTCCTGCGGCCCGGCGGGGTCCTGGCCGTCTACGACATCATGCTGCTCGGGGGCGACGTCGAGGCCTATCCGCTGCCGTGGGCGGCCACGGCGGAGACGTCCTTCCCGCAGCCGCCCCTGGCCTACAGCGACGCGCTGGGCCAGGCGGGCCTGGAGGTGGACCGGGAAGCCAAGCCCCTGGCCGAGGGCATTGAGTTTCTGGAACGGGTCCGCGACGGCGGCGGCCCCGCCGGGCTGGACGGGCCGGCCATGGCCAACCTGCTGGACGCGTTCCGGGCCGGCTTGCTGGCGCCGGTGGAGATGTACGCCCGCCGCCCATGACCTTGGATCGGCACCGGCCCTAGAACAGGACCCGCAGGTCCTCGAGCAGTTCCACCTGCTGCGGGTCGCCCGCCACGCAATGCAGTCCCGACTCCGGCGTTCTCCCCGAAAGCCCCCGGACAAACTCAAGTCCGACGCCGGACACCTGGGTTTGCGGACCCCGCCCGCCCAGGTGCCACGTGCCGTGGAGCTCGCCGCACAGCTCAAGCGCGACGCCGGGCGCCGGCCCCGTTGCGGATACCCCGCCGACGCTCCCGGCGCCCCTCCTGGATGCCCATTCCACGGCGGCGTCCCGCATGATTTGTTCGAGAACGTGCCCGTCGGCTTCCGTTGCCGGGCGCGGCCGGCCCGTTGCCCGCGCCAGGTCGATGCCGTGCATCCACGCATCGCGGAGGTAGATCACGTTGAAGAGATAGCCAAGGCGCAGTGCCGCCCCTCCGGGCGCCATGCCCGGTTGGACGGGAAGCCACGCCAGCGCAGCCGGAAACGAGGCAACCTTCCCCGCAACTTTGGGCGCGTTGGCGGCGTAGCGCTCGGAGAGTTCCACCGGGGACTGGCCGCCGTGCTCGTCGACCTGCACCTGGTTTGCGCCGTCCAACGGCGACAGGCGGGGGTACCGGCGTCGTCCCTCCCGGCGGTGGCGGAGAGTGGTGCGGACGCTGAGGATGTCCTGCTGCGCCCCGGCGAGGTGGCCGGCGAGATCGCGGACGCTCCAGCCGGCGCAGTCCGTGGCCGCGTCCCATGCCCCTTCGGGGAGCGCTGCCAGGAAGCCGGCGATGCCGGACATGACGGATTGGTACAGGGCGGCCGAGGTGGCGCGCGTGGCGGCCGGAATGGCCGTTGCAGCCGGATACATGATTACTCCTTAGGGTGCGTAGTGTTCCAGCCACAGGGAGACCGCGGGTCCTGCCAGGCGGGCGTAGCGCCCGGACCCCCCGCCCGCGGGTTCGTTGGCCAGTTGTTGTGAGACGACTCCCGCCACCACCGTGGTGAAGAGCAGGACGGCTTCCTCAGTGGCTGCGGAGGCCCGCAGTTCCTTGCGCGAAACCGCCAGCACAATGTGGTCCCGGAGCAGCGCCACCATCTCCTGGCTGGGCCTGAAGGCCTGGGGCGACGGTTCAAAGCCCGGCACGGGGCGCCAGCTGATCAGCTGGGCGACGACGGGGTTCCCGGCCGACCACGCCACAAACGCACGGGCACCTGCACGCAGGGCCTCGATGGGATGGTCCGGGTGCTGGCCGCCGGCCACGGCGACGGCGTCGCGGAGTCCGGCGGCGGCCCTTTCAAACAGGGCGTCATACAGGGCATTCTTCGACGGAAAGTACTCGTACAGCGACGGCGGGCGCATGCCCACCCTGCGGGCGACGGCCGAAAGCGACATGCCCGCGACGCCGTCGCGGGCCATCAATTCCACGGCCGCGCCCAGGATTTCCCCGATGACGGCATCCCTGCGCACCTTGCGGCGGTCCTGCACTGGTTCCACACCTTCATTGTCCACCTAACGCCATTAGGAAAACAAGGGGGCATTAGGACTTCGCGTCCATGCCCGGCGGCCTCACGCGGGAAGGGCCAGCCCGGCCGTCCACGTCTCATGCAGGGCCAGCAACTCGGCCAGGATTTCCGGTTCCGCCGCCTGCAGGTCGGTGGTTTCAGCAGGGTCCTGCGCCAGGTTGGCCAGGAAGTAGCCGCTGCCGGGCTCGGCGTGCTCCACCTGCCGGATGGCCTGGGCCACGGCGGAATCCGGCTCCACCCAGCTGAGCTTCCAGTCGCCGCGGCGCACGGCCCACTGCCAGCCGCAGTCCCAGTGGAGGGCCGCGTGCCCGGGCGCCAGCCCGCCGTCATCCCCCAGCAGGTTGCGCCCGTCGCAGTGGGCGTATGTCCCGGCCGGCGCCCCCGCGGCGGCCAGCGCGCTGGGGAGGATGTCCATGGAACTTGCCAGGGCCGTGGCGGTCAGCCCCTCCGGCACCCGGCCGGGCCAGCGCACCAGGAACGGGACGCGGACGCCGCCCTCCCACAGCGTGTACTTGGTGCCGCGCAGGGGCAGGTTGACGCCATAGTTGCAGGTGGAGCCGCCGTTGTCCGTCAGGTAGAAGACCAGGGTGTCCCCGGCCAGGCCCAGTTCGTCAAGCTGGTCCAGGATCAGCCCGATCTGTGTGTCCATCAGTTCAAGCTGGGCCAGGTAGTACGCCCGGCCGTTCGCCAGGTGGGGGCTGATGGCGCCGTCGTACCAGTCAATGTATTCACCGGCCCCCGGGTTCCAGTCCTCAAAGGCGGGCAGTCCGCGCTTCTCAAGTTCCCCGGCGGGCAGCTGCCAGCAGAAGTTGTGGACCGCGTTGAAGGCCACCGTGGCCAGGAACGGCCTGTCGGCGTGGTCCGCGACGAACTGGCGGGTGCGCTCGCCGATCGCGTCGGTGAGGAAGCCTTCGAGTTCCTGCGGTTCCTCCCCGTTCCAGAGGGGCTGGACCGCCATTGGGTGAGCGGCCTTGCCATAGTCTCGGACAGCGTTTTCCGAGTGGTGCAGGTAGTTCAGCCGGCCCATGGACTCCCCGGCCAGCCCGTAGAACGATTCATCGTAGCCGTGCCGCGGCGGGGTGCCGCGGTCGCCGTGGTGCTCGCTGCCGTAGTGGACCTTGCCAAAATAGCCGGTGGCGTAGCCCTCCCCGCGCAGCAGCTCGGCAATGGTGGGCACCTCCGGCGGGCACACCTCCGAGTCGGTGAACCAGCGCGCGCCCCAGCGCTGCTGGTAGCTTCCCGCGGCCAGACCGGCCCGCGACGGCGAGCAGATGGGGGCCGTGACGTAGGCGTTGCTGTAGGAGGTTCCCTGCCGTGCCAGCCGGTCCAGCGCCGGGGTGCGGACGTCCCCCTGCACGCCCAGGATGGACCTGTCGGCGTAGCCGTGGTCGTCGGAGACAATGACCAGGATGTTGGGCTTGCGGGCCACGGGCATGGTGCCTTCGTTCATTGGGTGCGGGCGGGGCATTGGTCAAGTGCGGTCTTCAGTGCGTCAAGGGCGTCGGCCAGGGGCGGCAGTTCCGGGTGCCAGGCCTTCTCCCATTCCAGCGACATCCAGGGATCCAGGTCGCCGTGGGCGGCGGCAATCCCGGACGCCAGGCGCTGCATCCGCCGCAGCGGAAGGGACCCCTTCCCCGGCAAGGCCGGCGTGGCATCGCTGGTGCCGGGAATCCGCTCGCCGTCCTTATACTGGGCGTAGGCCAGCCAGTCCGCCAGCAGCCCGGCCGTGCGCTCCGGCGCCTCCCCGTGCCGCCACGGGTGCATCAGGTCCCAGATCACCTTGACCGGCGCCCCCGGGTCCACGCCAGCCAGGATGCGGGCCAGGTCCGCGGCGCGCGGATGTGAATCATGGGTCTCCAGCGCGAGCGTGACGCCGCGTTCCCGGGCCAGGCCGGCCCCCGCATTGAGACGGCGCGCGCCGCGGGCGTCGGCCGCCGCCATGTCCGCCGGCACGGGGCCTTCCAGCGCGGGCTGAAGTCCGGCCCCGGGAAACACGCGCACATTCGCTGCGCCCAGATCGGCGGCGAGGTCGACGGCGGAGGCAAGCTCGGCGTCGACCGTTCCCTCCCGCCCATCCTCGCCCGGGGCGCACACCCGGACGTAGCTGGCCAGGGCAAGGACGGCCAGCCCGGCGTCGGACAGCGCCGCCGCCACCGCCCGTCGCCCGCCCGGCGGCATGCCCGGGTGGACAATTTCGCCGTCGGCGGCGCGCAGCTCCAGGCCGGTGGCCCCCGAAACCCGGGCCAGCGCCACAACCTGCGCCAGGGAGGCGCCCGGGCAGCCAAGCGTGGAAAACGCCAACGGCATGGCAGTCCTTTCGTCACATGTGCCTTTGTCCCAGCGTACCCGGCCAACGCATCCATGGAAACCGCTTTCCACGGAGAGTTTGCGCGGGCTTAATACGTCTTTATTCCTTCCGTGAAAAGGTGGTAATTATGGGGTCCGTCTCATCCAGAAGGAGCAGCCATGGTCACCCGCTCGACGAACCGGCCCAACATCGTCTTCATCCTCAGCGACGACCAAGGTCCCTGGGCTCTGGGCTGCGCCGGCAACGGGGAGATCCGCACACCCCACCTGGACGCCCTCGCCGCCGAAGGCACGCGGCTGGAAAACTTCTTTTGCGCCTCCCCCGTCTGCTCGCCGGCCCGCGCCAGCCTCATGACCGGCCAGATACCCTCCCGCCACGGCGTCCACGACTACCTGACCGGGGTGGAGGTCGGTCCCGGAGCCCCCGACTACCTGGCCGGGCAGCCCCTCTTCACGGATGCCCTGGCGGACAACGGCTACCGGCTGGGCCTGGCCGGCAAGTGGCACCTGGGGGCCAACGACGCCGCTCGGCGGGGCTTTGTGCACTGGTTCGGCCTTGAGGGCGGCGGCAGCCCGTACCTGCGCTCCACCATGTACCGCAACGGCGAGCGCGAGGAGGTCACTGAATACCTGACCGACGCCATCACCGCGGATGCGCACGCCTTCCTGGACCGCGAGGCCGCCCGCGAGGAGCCGTTCTTCCTGGCCGTGAACTACACGGCACCCCACAAGCCCTGGAAGGGCCAGCACCCCAAGGAATTTGAGGACCTCTACACGGACTGCGAGTTTGCCAGCTGCCCGCAGGAGGAGCCCCACCCGTGGCAGCCCACCGTGGGCGGGGTGGCCATCGGCGGGGAACCGGACGTCCGGGCCGCCCTGGTGGGCTACTTCGCCGCCGTCAGCGCCATGGACGCCGCCATTGGCGGGATCATGGGCCACCTGGGCCGCCTGGGCATCGCCGAGGACACCCTGGTCATCTTCAGCAGCGACAACGGCTTCAACTGCGGCCACCACGGTGTCTGGGGCAAGGGCAACGGCACCTTCCCGCAAAACATGTACGACTCCTCCGTGAAGGTCCCGGCCATCTTCCACTGGCCCGCGCGCATCGCCGCGGGCACAGTGCGCACCGAACTGCTTTCGGCCTACGACGTCGCCGCCACCGTCCTGGAGCTGGCAGGGCTGGATCCCACTCCTTTTGAGCATGGTCCCGGCGCCTCCTTCGCCGCCCTGCTGGCTCCCGGCGCCGGCTCCGGCGCCCCGTCCGCCCGGGCGGAGGACGCCGTGGTGGTCTACGACGAATACGGCCCCGTGCGCATGATCCGCACGCACCGCTGGAAGTACGTCCACCGCCACCCGCACGGCCCCCACGAACTGTACGACCTGGCCGCGGATCCCGGGGAACGGCACAACCTGATGGACGACGGCGGCACCCACCCCGCACTTGTCGACTTGCGTTCACGCCTGGCCGACTGGTTCGCCCGGCACAGCGAGCCGGAATTTGATGGTGCGGCGCTGCCGGTTGCGGGGGCGGGCCAGCACAGCCCCCTCCGCCCGCCCGCGGGGAACGCGGACCCGCTTGGGGCCTTCACGGGGCCGAACTGGGACGGGGCCTGAGGCCGCCCGCGTGACCATTGGCCGGCCACTTCCCTTTATTTGGACGGTTACGCCTTCGTCAGGCGCAGCTCGGTCGGCAGGCCGTTGGCGCAGTTCACCGTGATCCTGGTGGTGCTGCGTCCGCAGCTTGCGGTGACTGCCCGCACACCGCTCTTCCAACGTCCCGCCAGTTCCAGCGTGATTCGGCTGCCCTGGCTGGGCGAGGCCTTCCACGGCACCCCGAACGGCGACTGTATCGGGGAGGACTTGTCCTTTCCGTTGTAGAAGCGCAGGTCCGGATCGGTCACCGACACGGCCAGCTCGGCGCCCACGGGCTGGACGAGCACGACTGAAGGGGTGTCCACGGCCGTCACGATTCCGCCGTTGATCCGCTTGGAGGCCTCGAACACCGCGTGGGCGGTGATCCCCGTTGCCAGGTCATGCACCACGTGGGCGGTGTCGTCGTGCTGGAGCACCGTGTACGGAGCCGTGGACTTCCTGCCCATGGCTGCGGTGAACGCGGTCATCGAATCCGCCGTGGAACCGACCACCATCGCGTACTCGTAGCCCGCATTGCGCGGCCGGCTTCCGTGGTCCAGCACAGCGATCGCGTAGGGCAGTGTGCCCGTGGTGGAGGCGCCCTGGTCCGGTGCCGTCTGCACCGCCCGGGTCACCTGAAGCTGCTGCCCGCCCGGGATGAAGTAGCCCACGTTCTGCGGGTCCACCAGCCACACGGGAGCATGGACCTTCTCGGCACTGCTGTAGGGCAGCTGGGCGATCGCGCCGACACGCGAATCCTGCGTCGGCACGGACGTATCGGCCAGGCTGCACTGAAACAGCGTGGTCTGCGTGCGGTGCGTGCGGTCGTTGTTTACGATTCCGCTGCCCAAGAGCACCACCCGGTCATCGAACATGAACACGGACTTGCGGGCATAAAACGACCCGTCATACTCAGCATTCTCATGCAGGCTCATCAGGAACGCACCGTTCCGGCCCCCGATCGTGCCGCCACCGCCCAGCCGCTGGTCGGACAGCAGCATCTCCTCACCCGTCGGGGAAATGTTGGTGATCAGCTTCTCAAACGGCAGCTGGATCGCCGTCGTGCCCGGGAACCTGTTCCAGTCCCAGCCCGGCTGGACAAAGCCGGAGCCGGCATTGCTGACCGGGGTTCCCCCGCTCATCACCTGCACCTGCCCGTAGGTGATGTACCGGCCGTACTCGTTGTTCCCCGGATAGATCTCGGTCGACCAGAGGTAGCGGTTGTGCCCGCGCACGGAGACCAGCCAGTTCTCCCGCCGGTGCGAGACCAAGGCGGCGTGGTTCATCACCTGGCAGCCAGTGGGGTCGGGCTCGGCCGTGACACCGGCCGCGGCCAGCGCGGTTGCCAGCGACTTCTGCGTCGAATTCGGCTTGGCCGGCAGCAGCCGCAGGAACGCCGCACCCATCACCGGGTCCAGCGCGAACTTGCCGTCGGGGCTGCCGGCGCTGGTCATGGTCTGGTACGGGGCGATCTTCAGCGAGTCCGTCCCGGTGGGGTGCCGGTTGGCCAGGCTCAGCGGCCAGTTGCTCTGGTTGGCGTAGAAACGCATCGCCAGCAGCGCCTGGTTCCACCGCTCGTGCGCCGCCTGCGAAACGGCAAAGCCGGTGCCTGCCAGCACCGCCAGCGCCGGGGAACCGCCCGCGAAGCCGTCCCGGGCGTAGGCAGGGTAGTGCCCCATGTGGTGGAAGGTGGCGAGGTCGGGCTTGAACCCGCCCTGAGTGCCGGGAGAGAAGGCGATGGCGTTGTTGAGCCACTGCTGCACCAGCTTCACCCGCGCCACCTTCTCGGCGTCGCTGTCCGAAAGGAGTGCGCTGGCCAGCATGCCGGCCAGCGTGGTGTTGAGGATGTCGAAGACACCGTTGTAGAACAGGTTGACATCACTCGTGTCCAGCCGGGTCCGGCCCATGCCCACCAGCCAGGCCAGGGCCGCCTTCGCCTCGTCCAGCAGCCCGCGCGACGCAAGCAGCTCGCGCATCAGCCAGACCGAGGAATAGAACGGCGACGCCTGGTAGCCCAGGTGGTGGATGGTGCCCTGGCAGCTGCCATCGGTCCAGCCCTGGTCCCACAGGTGCTGGAGCATCCGCACATACAGTTCGCCCAACGTGCCCTGCAATGTCGGATCGGTCGTCGAGGCGTACGCGGAGGCAGTGGCCAGCATCTGGTTCGTGTAGGCAGGCAGCGGCGTCTCCGGGGACAGCCGCGCGTAGTCGCTCGCAATCGCATCCGGCCAGATCGCGTCCTGATGGCCCAGGATTGCGCTGCCCCCGCCTCCACTGCTGCCCGCAGCGGGCACCCCGAGGGCGTCCACGGCGGCGGCCATCGCCGCGACCGACGCCGCGGACACCGTGACCTTCTGGACCACGGCAGCGGTGTAGGAAGACGCCACGGTTGCCAGGTCGGACAGCTCGGCGGCGGTCGGGGCCGGCGTCGGCAGGTGTTTTGCGTCCTGTTTTGAAAGCCACAGGAGGTCCAGCCAATGCTGGTTCGCGCCAGTGTGGACTTCCGGGTCCACGAACGGCACCTGCCGGTCCGGCGTGGGGAAGTTCGATCGCAGCGGCTGGTTGACAATGAGGTAGTCCAGGTGCAAAGCGCCCGCGACGGAAGGGGCCACAAAACGGAGCGTGTCCATGCCCGCCCGGGGCTTGCCGTTCATGTCCTGGTAGCGGATCCACGCCGTCCGCCAGCCGGTGAAGTTCAGGTTCATCTCACACCACAGGTCCGTGGTCGAGCCACGTCCGGCCTCGATGCGGAGCTTTCCGGGGGACGCCTTGGCCTGGTACACCCAGAACGCCAAGGTATTCACCTCCGCGCCAATGTCCGCGCCATTGCCGCCGGCCGGGGGCGCCAGGAGCAGCGGCGCCGTCACCTGGAGCACTGACCGTGGCCTGTAGTCCCACCGCAGGCTGGCACTGCCGGCATGATGGACGCCACTGACGATGGCCATCGGCGAGCCGTCGGAGGTGCTGAACTGGGACGGCACGGCTGTCTCCAGCAGGAACACCGGCGGTTTGAGGGCCAGCGCATTGGCTTCCAGTGCGGCCATCGTCGCCGGGGTCGTGGCTGCGGGTGCCGGTGTCGCGACAGGCAAGGGCGAGGAGGGGGTCTCGGCGAACGCAGGGGATGCCTGGACGACGGTGGCCGTGACCGCGCCTGCCGCGGCCACTGTGAGCAGACCGCGACGGCTGATTTCCGTTGATGGGCGAGGCATGTGGATCTTCCTTCAGTTGAACGAATGTGATCCACAGTACATATCCGGGGCAAAGGATGAATCAAGCACCAATTCACCATCACGCCACTCGTTGCCTTTTCACCTCCGCCCTGCCGACGTAAACCGATTTGTCCTTTATTCCTCCCCTGCAGGTGGCCTTGACTGCTGAAGACAGCAGCGGACCAGGTCACACGGGCCCGGCCTGCGCCAAATGCAAAGGAAGTCTGCAATGACGCACGAAGTATCCCGACGACACATCCTCCAAGGCACCGCCGCGCTGACATTTGCCGGCCTGCTCACCGGCGGTTTCGCCCCCATGGCCCAAGCCGCCGAAGCCGCCACGCCCGCTGATCTGCAGGCCCTCCGGGAACGCTGGGTCGACCAGATCACCGGCCGCCTGCTCATCGACCCCGCCGACCCCGACTTCAAGGCAGCCATCGCGTCCCAGGACCGGGCCGTCGCCAAGTCCGTGTCACTGTTGGCCCCCCGCCCCGGAAAAATGGGCGTCTTCACGGATGCCCCGTTCTCGTCCGAGGCACAAATGGTCACCAGCTACAAGCGGCTCGCACAAATGGCAACGGCCTGGGCCACCCCCGGTTCCCAATATGAAGGCAGTGCGGCCCTGCTGGCCCAAATTCTCGGCGCACTGGAGGACGGCAACACCTACATTTACAACGACGGACAGGCCGAGCACGGGAACTGGTGGTCGTGGGAAATCGGCACCCCCAAGGCCCTGGCGGACACCCTGGCCGTCCTCGGCGGCAACGTCAGCCCCGACCTGATCGCCAGGTACTGCGCCGCGATCGACCACTTCATCCCCGACCCCACCAAGCAGTTCCCGGATTCACGGGGGAAAATCCTCTCCGAAGGGGCCAACAGGGTCGACATCTGCCAGGCCATCATTATGCGCTCCATTGTCGGTGGCGACACTGCCAGGCTGGCAGCGGCCATCTCGGCGCTGAGCCCGGTGTGGCAGTACGTCACCTCGGGCAACGGCTTCTACGCCGACGGCTCCTTTGTCCAGCACACCACCATCCCCTACACGGGAACCTACGGCGTGGTGCTCCTGGGCGGGCTGGCCAAGCTGTTCTCGCTGCTGGGCGGTTCCGACCACGCCGTCAGCGACCCCAGCCGGACCATCCTGTTCAATACGGTGGAGGACTCCTTTGCCCCGTTCATGCACGACGGGCTGATGATGGACTCCGTCCGCGGCCGGGCCATCTCCCGGACCCAGGAGCGCGGCTTTGACGACGGCGCCATCACCATCGAGGCCGTCCTGTGGCTGGCGCGCGGTGTGGATGCCGCCACCTGTGACCGCTGGCGGTGGTTGTGCAAGGGCTGGGTGGCACGGAACAAGTACAGCAACCCGCTGGTCGGAGCCTCAATCCCGCGCACGGCCCTGCTGAAGGAACTTGCCACGTCCGCCCCGCGTGCCGCGGCTGAAACACCAGGACACAAGTTCTTCCCCGGCATGGACCGCTCCGTTTTCCGGGGTAAAGGCTGGGCTGCCGCCCTGGGCCTGTCCAGCCGTCGGACGACCTGGTACGAATGCGGCAACGGTGAAAACAACCGTGGCGCCCAGACAGGTTCCGGCATGACGTATCTCTACGCCGGCGACCAGGGACATTTCGACGACGATTTCTGGCCCACCGCCAATCTCAGCCGGTTGCCGGGCATCACCGTGGACACCACGCCGCTGCCGCCGAAGGTGGAGGGCGAGTGGGGCGCGGCGACCCCGCACAATGAGTGGACCGGCGGCGTCACCCTGGACGGCATCGGCGCCGTGGGAATGCATTTGATCGGCCCCGGCGGCACGGGCCTGCAGGCCCGGAAGGCCTGGTTCCACACCGCGGACATGGTGGTGGCGCTGGGCGCCGACATCACCACCGCCAGCGGGGCAGCCGTGGAGAGTATCGTCGAGCACCGCAATCTGGGGGCCGCCGGCGGACAGGCCATCACCGTGGACGGCCGCCCGCACACCGCCGCTGCCGGAACGCAGGTGCGCTACAGCCGCCCCCGGTGGGCGCACTTGGAAGGGACGGGGGGCTACCTTCTGCTCGGCGAGGGGGACCTGACTGTGCTGCGCGAGCAGCGCACGGGCGCATGGCGTGACATCAACACCGGAGGAACCCCGGACATCGTCAGTCGACAGTACGCCACCCTGCTTTTTGAGCACGGGGCGGCCCCCTCCGGGGCCGCCTACGCCTACGCGCTGCTGCCTGGCGCCTCGGCCGGGGACACGGCCAAGGCAGCCGGCAAATCCGCCCCGAAGGTCCTGCGCAATGACAAGGCCGGCCAAGGCCTGGAACTGGACAAAAAAACGACGGCGGCCTTGTTTTGGGCCCCCGGCACGGTGGGAAACCTGACGGCGGACGGGCCCGCCTGCGTGTTGTTCCACGGCAGCCCGGGGCAGGGGGTGCTGGCGGTTTCCGACCCGACACAGACTGCCGCATCAGTCACCGTCACCATCCGGGATGTCCGCTACCGCCGCATCAACTCCACCGTCGGTGCCACGCTGTCGGTGGACCGGCAGGGCGGTGTGATCGTCACCATCCCCACCGCCGGCCTGTTGGGCCGGACGGTGGAGGTCACGCTGCACGGCTAGGTCCTGGCAGCGCCCCAGCGGAAGACGCCTTGGTTGATTGCATCCGCGGCCCACGGCGTCTTCCGCTGCCACGGCATCACCGTCGTTTGTCCGCCCTGACGGACTTCCACGCCATCGGCCGTCCAGGCCCACTCGAGGGTTTCGGCGACGGCCCGAAGGGACTCGACGGGTTCGTCCAGGCCGGACAGCCAGAGGATCTGGAGCGTGTTCACTGGCAGCGGGTCCCACCCCAGGACTGGCAAGGCGCTGTGCGGCCCCAGGATCGTTGCACCTCCGCCGGCCACCTGGCCGCCCGCGGGTTCGACGTCGCTGTCCAGCAGCATCAGTGCCGCGCCCCGGACCGGGCCGCCGTCCGCTCCCTGTCCGCGGCAGGCAACCTCCGCCGTCGTCCCGGTCACGGACACGTCCAAGGGTGCGGGGGCACTGCAGGGGTAGCCGGACACTGCCGGGCTCAGCCCCACCACGCCGGTGAGCCGCGCGGCACGCACCTCCATCCCGTCAATGACGGCAAAGGAAGTCTTGACGGCAACATCCCGGCCTGCCGCGTCCAGGGAAAAGGTGCTCGAGCCTCCCGCCGGGCGGACGCTGCCGCCGCGCAGCCCGCGATGCCGGCTGGGGCCCGCTGCTCCGGCAAGGTACACGTCGTTGTCCCGGCAGCCGGCGTCAAACCAGGGCGCGGTGGCGGTGGAGAAGGCAAGGCGGCGGTAAAGGGGCTCGTCCTTTTGCGGATGGCCGTCGGTGCCGGCGTTGAGCACCCGGACGGTCCCGGTGCGCCGGCACCCCACAGCCAGCCAGGCAGGCCCCGCGAGTGCGAGGGTGAAGTCGGCTTCCTCCACCGGAAGCGGTTCCTCGACATCCGTCCAGGCCGCGTGGCCGGCGGGCAGCAGAAGGCCCAAAAAGCCCTTCGCCGCCCATTGCGGGGACCCCGGGGCGTTATAGGACTGGAGGATGGAGGAATCAGCGCCGTGCCAGCCCAGGGTGGGGACGCCGCCAGGGGCCGCGCCACCGGTCAGGAAGTACTTCAAGGTCCCCGAAGCCAGCCGCCGTGCCAGCCCGGGCGAGACGGCGGTGACCCCTTCACGCTGCGCCATCCAGAACGGTGCGGCCACCCCCCACCGGTAGATCAGGGACCGGCCCTGGATCAGCGGGGCCCCGTCCGCGCCGAAGAGGTGGCAGTAGCCGCGGACAAATTGTGCCAGCCGGTTCCGGTACACCTCCCGGCGGCCGGTGGCCTCCGGTTCGGCCAGCATGTCCAGGATGAAGAACGGGTAGAGGTGGAAAGTCCAGGCGTTGTAGTGGTCGAAGCGCCGCCCTTCCCCGTCGGAGTACCAGCCGTCCCCCACGTACCAGTCCTCGATCCTGGCGAGCGCCCCTTCAATGCCGGCGCCGTCGTGTGCATGGCCGGCGGAGGCCAAAAAGGCCTGGATGGTGGCGGCAAAGAGCACATGGTTGTTGTCCGCCCCGTAGGAGTGCGCGGATCCGGAAAGCCAGGCCGCGGTGTTGTCCCGGACGCGTGGGGGCAGGCGGTCCCAGATCCAGGGACGGGTCAGGTGGAGGCTGAGCGCCACGCCGGTGGCCTCGACCGTGGCCTGGCTGTGGTCGCTCAGCCGCGGCCAGCGTTCACCCGATGCGGGGTCCGTTCCGGCGTCGAGCGCCCGGGCATACCAGTCCACCAATCCGGTGGGCACCTGTTCGGGGTCGCCGGCGGCCCCGGCCAGTCGCAAGGCAGCGAGCAGGAACGTGCGGGCAAAGCCTTCGAGGAGTTCCTCAGCATCCCGCCCGTGTCCGGCACGAAACCCGTGTCCGGCAGGAAACCCGTGTCCGGCAGGAAACCCGTGTCCGGCAGGGAACCGGACCTGGGCCCCGCCGGGAGAGGAGTACCGCCATGCCGCGGCGATCTGCTCATCAGCGGCCGCCTCCCAGTGGGCCCGGGTCCACCCCGTGAGGGGGGCGTTTTCCGGGTCTGCCGCAATTCCCTGCCAGGTCACCGGGCGCCCTGCAGCGCAACGCCGGGCGCCACGGAGCCGCCCAATTGCACGGGCTCCCCGGATTCGGCCGCCGCATAGGCCGCCAGGACCACTTCCACCACGTGCTTGGCGTGCGCGCCGGCGACGGCCGGCGCTGCGCCGTCCACGGCGGCGGCGAAGTCCTTCAACTGGGCGGTAAAGGCATTTTGGATGTCGGCGCCGGTGGAGGAATGGACCTGGGTGAGGCTGCCGTCGATCTCCACGAAGGTGCCGCTGCGGGGATCAACGGTCACGGTGCCGTTCTCGCAAACCACCAGCATTTCATCCACCCGCCTCGGAGCGTCGGAGACGATCGTAATGCGGACCTGGACGCCGTTGGCCAGCAGCACCTCCATGCTGCCGTCCGTCTCAACGGGCGCCCCAAACCGGTTCAGTGTCGCAGCGGTGACCCGCACTGCCGGGGCACCGCCAATCCACATCGACCGGTCCAGGCAATGGGCACCGATGTTGATGAATGCGCCGCCGCCGGAAATGGCCCGGTCAAAGAACCAGCCGGCGCGCGAGCCGGGCCGGTAGTCGGTGCTGCGGTAGTCATGGACCAAAAGCACCTTCCCCAGCCGCCCGGACTCCACCGCTTCCTGCAGGGCCAGCTTCTCGGCCATGAAATGCTGGATCAGCCCGACCACCATGACCACGTTGGCCCGGGCACAGGCTTCCTCCATGGCGACGCAGTCCGCCAGGGTGGTGGCCATGGGCTTCTCCACCAGCGCATGGACGCCGTGGGATGCCGCCGCGATCACCATTTCCTTGTGCAGGCTGTGAGGGGTGTTGATGACGACGGCGTCGACGACGCCGTCGTCGAGCATCCGCAGGTAGTCCGTGTAGACGGCAGCGCCCCACGGGTGTGCAACCTTGGCAGCAACGTCCGCCTGAAGGTCGCAGACCGCTGTCAGTTTGACTCCGTCAAGGGCAGCGGCGCCTTCGGCATGCAACACGGCCACAGCCCCTGCACCAATGATTCCCAACCTCATGTTTCACTCATTCCTCTTCATTGTGTGCAGCTTGTCTTGTGGCACCGCAAGATTCCCTGACCACCAGGCGCGGCCGCAGCCGTACCTGGTGGATGGGGCAGTCATCGCCCTCGGCGAGCCGCCGGAGCAGGACTTCGGCAGCCATTTTGCCCATGCGGTGCTTGGCCGGAGCCACGGCCGTCAAGGGCACTTCCGCCAGGTCGGCCATCTCGTCGTCATAGGAGACCAGGGCCAGGTCCTCCGGGATCCGCAGGCCCGCGCGGCGCGCCGCGGCCTCGAGCAGCGTGGCCTCCCTGTCGCCAAAGACCAGGGCCGCGTCCACCCCGGCCCGGACCAGCTCGGCCAGTAGTTGGTCAGTGGCGCCATTTTCCCAGTCCGGCTTCAGAACGCGGAACATCAGCGGCTCGAATCCGAGGTCGGCGGAGGCCCGCTCATAGCCGGCGACGATGGCCGGCTCCGTGGGGGTCCTTCCGCGGGTGAGCAGGGCCACGCGCGGGTGGCCCAGGCCGGCAAGGTGGAACACGGCGTCGTAGGCACCGCCCTGGTGATCCGAGCACACGTGCTCCGTCCGGTCGCCCGGGCCGAGGTCCATCAGGCTGCGTTCGAGCAACACCACCGGGACGTTCAGCGCCATCAGGTCCGTGACCCGCTGCCGGGGATCGGTGATTCCGGTCAGGGTGGGCACCAGGATCAACCCGTCAACTCCGGATTCAACGAGAAATTCAATGCTTGAATCCTCCCGTTCCGGCACGTAGTTGTAGGTGGCCAGCTGCAGGCTGACGTCCTGGGCGGAGAGTGTCTCCTCAATTCCCTGCAGGACGCGGGGATAGTACAGCTGCGTGTCAGGAAGCAGCACGCCCACCGTCAGGCGCGATCGCCGCCGCGGCGGCTGGCGGTCAGTCACAAAGCTGCCGGCGCCCTGCCGGCGCACCACCATGCCCTCCTGGACCAGGTCGTCAAAGGCGCGCCGGACCGTCGTCAGGGACAGTCCGGTCTCGGCGGCAAGCTGGGCTTCGGTGGGCAGTTTCGCCCCCGCCGCCCAGGTTCCCGCCATGATGCCCCGACGGATGTCAGCGGCAAGTGAGCGGAACTTCAGGTCCCGGGCGTTGGCGTCCCTGATCTTTCGCGGCGCTGGGTTGGGGCTCACTGCTTCCTTTCACGGTGCATCCCGGCCAGTCTGCCAAGGACTAAGGATAGGAATAAAGGTTGAATTAGGAAACATTATTCCCGCAATCCCGCAGCAGGCCTCAGAACCAGCCGGATTCACACCCCCTTCCTTCCATTGGATGCGGCCCGACGGTGGCACCCGCGCCCGACCATCATCAAAGTGACCTCGAATTACTGCTTGATTCCTTTCTTTTACAGCTGGTTGAGTCATCTCACTGAGCCGTGACATACGGCACAACAATCTCAAGAGGTGTCCTTACATGAGTACTCGTTTTAGGTTTACCAAGGCCTTGGCCGTGCTGGCCGGAGCCGCGCTCGCCCTGACGGCCTGCGGCGGCGGCACCACCGGTGCCGATGCAAAAGACAGCGGTACAATGACGTACTGGTCGATGTGGAAGGTCGGCGAACCGCAGCAAAAGGTGATCGCCCAGGCCATTTCAGATTTTGAAAAGCAAACCGGCGCCACCGTGAAGGTGCAGTGGCAGGGCCGCTCCAACACCACCAAGCTGGTCCCGGCGCTGAACACCAGCAATGTCCCGGACCTGGTCGACGGCTCCTACGCCAAGCTGGCACCCGTCCTCGGCAACACCGGCGAGGCCCTCCCCCTCACGGATGCCTATGCCTCCGCAATTGACGGGAAGAAGGTCTCCGACCTCATCCCCGGCAAGTACCTGGCGGCGAGCAACATCAAGGACTCCGGCGGCCAGCCGTGGATGCTCCCCTACAGCCTCAGTTCCGATGCGATTTGGTTCAACGCGGCGAAGAACCCGGGCCTGGCGGCCGCCCCGCCAACCAACTGGGACGACTTCATGGCCCTGCTGAACAAGGAAAAGGCTGCCGGGCAGGTGCCGCTGGCCGCCGACGGGGACATCGCCGGCTACAACTCGGCCTGGTTCTCCAACCTCATGATTCACGCGGAGGGCCCGGGGTCCCTGTACAAGATCGCCTCGGACAAGTCCGGTGCAGCCTGGGACTCCCCCGCGGTCCTCGCCGCAGCCCAGAAAGTGCAGGCGCTCGCCCAGGGCGGTTACCTGATCAACGGCTACAACGCCAGCAAGTGGCCGGCGCAGCAGCAGGCCTGGGCCAACGGAGGCGCCGACCTCCTGCTCAACGGCTCCTGGATCCCCACCGAAACAGGCACCTATGCCGCCAAGGGCTTCCAGTATTCCTCTTTCCCGTTCCCCGCGGTGAGTGGACAGCCGCCCATGGCACGTGCCGACTTCGTCGGCTGGGCGGTCCCGAAGAAGGCGAAGGATCCGGCCCTGGCCCAGAAGCTGGCCGCCTTCCTGCTCAACAAGAAGTACCAGGACGACCTGGGCACACAGGCGAAGGTGCTGCCCATCCGTGCGGACGCCCAGACCTCCCCGGAGATGTCCACCGTCAAGACGGCGATTGACAACGCCAAGGAGATCTACCAGGCCGACGACGGCATCACCTTTCCCGGCTACACCACCAAGGTCTACTGGCCCATTGACGACCAGCTGTTCCTCGGCAAGATCAACGCCACGCAGTTCGTTGCCAAGATGAAGGCGGCACAGCTCGCCTACTGGAAGGGCCAGGGATAATGTCGGCCCTCACCACCAAGCTCCCCAGGCGCGCCTCCGGTCCGGCAGAAAAGCCGGGCCGGAGGCCGGGGGGCAGCAGCATCGACCGCCAACGCCGCAAACTTTTGGTGCCGTTCGTCGGACCGGCATTCATTTTCTACACCGTTCTCTTCATCGTCCCGGCGTTCGCCGCCGTGTGGATCAGCCTCAATGACTGGGCCGGCTCCGGGCCCATGACCTTCGTCGGTTTCAGCAACTACATCCAGGTTTTCCAGGACCCGCTGTTCCTGAAGTCATTTGGCAACACCCTGCTTCTGCTCTTTGTCGTCGGCGCGGTCGTCTTCGCCCTGGCGTTCGCCATGACCCTGGTCCTGCGCGACATGGCCGCGAAGAAGATCGTCAGGAACGTCATCTTCTTCCCCCACCTGATCAACGCGCTGGTTTTTGGTGTGCTGGCGGGGTTCATCTTCAATCCCGGCGGCATGGTCAATACCCTGCTCAAGCCGCTCGGCGTCAGCGAACCTCCGGCCTGGCTGGCGCAGGACAACATCTTTCCCCTGATCATGGCCACCATGGTCATGACCACCACCGGCTACTTCACCACCATCCTCATGGCCGGCGTGGACCGGATCCCCCCGTACTTCTACGAGGACTGCGCGCTTGCCGGGGCAACGGCCTTCCAGCGCCTGCGTTACGTGATCCTGCCGCTGACCTGGGATGTCTTTGGCACCTGCGCCGTGCTGTGGACCATCTCATCGATCAAGATCTTTGAAATCATCTGGGTCTTTGGCGGCAGCAGCGGCGCCGGCATTCCGCCGACCCAAAGCTGGACAGTGGCCGTCTACACCTACGTGACCGCATTCTCCGGCCTCTCAACGCCCGCCTACGGTGCGGCAACCGCATCGGCCATCATCTCCCTGGCCCTGGTGTCCGTGCTGGTGGTGCTCCTGCGCCGCGCCATGCGCCGTGACGCGATTGAATTCTAAGGAAAACATCATGACCACCCTTGCCCCGTCCACGTCCGAGGGCGCCGCCCCGCCACCCGTCCGCAGGCGCAGAAACCGCGGCGGAGTCAGCCCCGCACTGCGGGCCGATCACAACCTGGCCCGAAGCGTCGGTGTCTTCCTGCTCTGGGTGGTTGTGGTCGTGAGCATCGCCATGCTCGCCTGGATCGTGCTGCAGGCCTTCCGCGACACGCGTGAAATCCTTTCCAGCCCCTGGGGCATGCCGAAGTCGTTCGACTTTACGAACTTTTCCACGGCCTGGAACGTCAGCGGCTTTGCCATGGCAACGCTCAACAGCGTGGTCACAAC
>Ga0134128_10002131_pt1 | contig 24716 bp, 24 predicted proteins | sample KB31754_FD_96462 | JGI IMG/M metagenome (GOLD analysis project Ga0134128, IMG submission 96462) | Terrestrial soil microbial communities with excess Nitrogen fertilizer from Kellogg Biological Station, Michigan, USA - KB3-175-4 | ecosystem: Environmental > Terrestrial > Soil > Unclassified ...
CAAGCTCGACCCGATGGCGCTGGCCGTAGTCGAAGCCCACCGTCTCCACCGCCTCGAAGCGGTCGAGCGCCCAGGCGAGGCAGGTGGTCGAATCCTGCCCGCCGGAAAACAGCACCATGGCTTTCTCGACAGTCACGGCGGGTTTTTAGAGAATCGGGGCGCCCGCTCTCAAGGCCGGCGCGCTACGCGCGACGGGTTCCGCGCCGGAGCTCTGCCTCTATTGCTGGCAGTTGATGCGGGTAAAGGCGCCGGTCTGCGGGTTGTCATAGGCGAGCGCCGCCGCCATCACGGTGCAGACGCTGCGCGTGGTCTCGGTCGAGACGAGCTGCGGCTTGTGATCGCCCGGTATGCGGAAATGAACCTTCATCCGCGCCATACCGTCGCCGGGGAGCGGCAGGAAGGGGAGCGCGAGGGACGCGGCGACGATGAAGGCGGCGGTCGCGTCGCGCAGTGCCGAGGCTTTGTCCTGCATGGGGTATCTCCACGCACCGGTCGGCGCTCTCGGCCGGCCGATTGGGCATCATGCACATGCTATGCCACCGGGCGCCAGTCCATCCCCGCCACGAGCCGCGCGGGCGATCAGCCCCGTGCCAGCTTATGCGCGAGCTTCAGCTCGGGCCGCTTGCTCAGCGTCTGGAAGACAACGCAATAACGCTCGGTGAGCTTTATCAGCGTCTCCAGCTGGTCGGGGCTGGCATCGCTGTCGAGCTCGAAGCTCAGGCGGATCTCGCGGAAGCCCACCGGGGCGTTCTTGTCGATCCCGAGCGTGCCGCGGAAATCGAGATCGCCCTCGGCCCGCACCCGGCCGCCGCGCAGCGGCACCTCGAGCGCCGTCGCCACCGCCTTGAGCGTGACCCCGGCGCAGGCGACGAGCGCTTCCAGCAGCATGTCGCCCGAGCAGAGTGCGATGCCGTCGCCCCCTGTGGCCGGGTGGAGCCCGGCCTCGGCGATCGCCCGTCCGGTCTCGACCTTGCAAGTGATGCTTTCCGCGCCAAGCGCGCCCTCGGCCTTGAGGGTGATCACAGCCTTTTCCGGCACCTCGCGGTAGAGCGCCTTGAACGGCGCCTGCAGCGCCCGCAGATCCTCGGCCTTCATCTTTCTCTCCGCCCTTGAGCTTCTTGGGATAGAGGTCGGAAACCGCGGCGTTTCTTGCCCCTCGAAACTTGCCGGCCGAAGGCTTAGAATGCGGCGCGGCTCACTCCGTTCGATGGTCACCATGCAGGAAGAGTTCTATCGTATCAAGAGGCTACCCCCCTATGTCTTCGCCGAGGTCAACGCGCTCAAGGCGCGGGCCCGGGCGGCGGGGCGCGACGTCATCGACCTCGGTATGGGCAACCCGGACGGGCCGACCCCCGAGCACATCGTCAAGAAGCTGGTCGAGGCGGTGCAGAATCCGCGCAGCCACGGCTATTCGGTGTCGCGCGGCATCGCCGGGCTCCGCCGTGCCTATGCCGCCTATTACGCGCGCCGCTTCGGCGTCGGTCTCGACCCGGAGACCGAGATCATCACCACGCTCGGCTCGAAGGAAGGGCTCGCCAACCTGGCGCAGGCGATCACCGCGCCTGGCGATATCATCCTCGTTCCCAACCCCTGCTACCCCATCCACGCCTTCGGCTTCATCATGGCGGGCGCGTCGCTGCGCCACGTGCCGGTGGGGCCAGGCGTCGATTTCATGCGCGAGCTGAAGAAGGCAGTGACGCATAGCGTGCCTTCACCCACGGCGCTGCTGCTCAATTTCCCGGCCAATCCGACCGCGCAGGTGGTCGATCTCGACTTCTATGCCGAGATCGTCAGTTTCTGCCGCCACCACAACATCTTCCTGCTCTCCGACGTGGCCTATGCCGAGATCTATTTCGACGGCGTGCCGCCGCCTTCGGTGCTGCAGGTGCCGGGCGCGCGCGAGATCGCGGTCGAGTTCTCCTCGCTGAGCAAGACTTATTCGATGGCCGGCTGGCGCATCGGCTTCGCGGTCGGCAACAAGCGTCTCATCGCGGCACTGGCCCGGGTCAAATCCTATCTCGATTACGGCGCCTTCACGCCGGTCCAGGTGGCGGCGACCGCGGCGCTCAACGGCCCGCAGGAATGCATCACCGAGATTCGCGAGCGCTACAAGGCGCGGCGCGACGTGCTGATCGAGGGGCTGCACCAGGCCGGCTGGGAGGTACCGGTGCCGCCCGCCACGATGTTCGCCTGGGCGCCGCTGCCCGAGCGCTTCCGCGAGATGGGCAGCCTTGCCTTCTCCAAGCTGCTGCTCGAGGAGGCCAATGTCGCGGTCTCGCCCGGCGTGGGCTTCGGCGAGCATGGCGAGGGCTTCGTTCGCATCGCGCTGGTCGAGAACCGGCAGCGTCTGCGCCAGGCGACGCGCAACATCAAGCAGTTCCTGAGCGGCCGCTCGCAGGGCGCGAAGCCGCGCGAGCGCGCGGTGGCCGCCCCGGCGGCGGAGTAGGCGGAGCTTGACCCGACTCGCGCGGCTAAGCGAGTCTGCTCGGGCGCCCGCGCCTCGAGCCCCCGGCGCCTGGACCCTGGGAGGATGATGGCCGACCACGACGACAGCAACGATCTCGCTGCCGCCCGGCCGTCGCTGCTCGCCAGGATTATTGCCCGCCTGCGGGGGGAGGCGGCGGAGGAGCCCGAGACCGAGCCCGAGCTCGGGCCGATCGAGCCGGTGCCCAGCCCCGTCGTGCCGCCGCTCGACCCGCTCACGCTTCGCCAATGGCTCTGGGGGCCGGGCTTCCACCAACCCGGCAATGCCGACTACGTGCTGCGGCTGGTCAAGCCCTTTGCCGCCAACCCGGCGATGAGCATGCTCGATGTCGCGGCCGGCCTGGGGGGCGCCGCCCGGGCCATCTCGCAAGCCTTCGGTACCTATGTTACCGGGCTCGAGCGCGATCCCGAGCTGGCGCGGCGGGGCATGGACATGTCGGTTGCTGGCGGCATGCAGCGCCACGCGCCGATCAGCGCTGTCGACCCCGAGACCTTCGAGCTCAGGACCAACGCCTTCGACTGCATCCTCGGTCGCGGCGCGACCTATATGGTGCAGGACAAGGAGCGCTTCATGCGCGTCCTCATCCTGGGGCTCAAGCAGCGCGGCCAGCTGCTGCTCACCGACTATGTCGTCGATCCCGCCCGCGCGCAGGCGCCGGAATTCGCCATGTGGGCGTCGCTGCAGCCGCATCGACCGACGCTCTGGGCGTTGCAGCAATACACCGATTGCTTCAAGAGCCTGGGTTTCGACGTGCGCATCACCGAGGACATCACCCACGACGTGAAGCTGCAGATCGTGCTCGGCTGGGAGCATCTGGTGCAGACGGTCGACATCAAGGCGCTGCCGCGGCCGCACAAGCTGCAGATCGTCAGCGAGGCCGAGCGCTGGGTTAAGACGATCATGGCGCTCGATTCCGGCGTGGTGAAGGCCTACCGCTTCTACGCCCTCGCCGGCTCCGCCCGCCCACCCCTCTCCTCGATCCGGAAGGCGCGCTAAACCCTGCCCCAGGGCAGGGCAACAGGCGGTTGACTTCGCCCCGGCGCTTCCCTATGTTCCGCGCCTTCCCAATTGCCTGTTGCCTGCCGAGGACGAGCCATGAAGATCGCCAACTCCTTGAAGTCGCTCAAGAAGCGCGACAAGAACTGCCGCATCGTCCGGCGCAAGGGCCGCGTCTACGTGATCAACAAGACCAATCCGCGCTTCAAGGCCCGCCAGGGCTAGCGCCAAGAGTTCTCGTCTGCCGACGAGACCGCGCCCTTCGGGGCGCGGTTTTTTCTTGGCCGGGCCTTGCCCTTTGCCTAAATAGCCGGGGGGAGCCCCTGCCCAGAGCCGGGCCCGAGGGCCAGCGAGGTGCACCCATGCGCATGCCCACGCCCGATGCCGCGGTGATCGCGCGCCGCGCCGAGATCGCCGGGGCGCTTCGCGCGATCGTGCCGGGCGAGGGGGTTGTCCTCGCCGAGGAAGAGCGCCGCGTCTATGAAAGCGACGGCCTCACCGCCTATCGCCAGCCGCCGTTGCTCGCCGTGCTCCCCTCCACGACCGAGCAGGTCTCGCGCGTGCTGCGCTACTGCCACGCCCAGGGGGTGAAGGTGGTGCCGCGCGGCGCCGGCACCTCGCTGTCGGGCGGCGCACTGCCGCTCGCCGACGGCATCATCCTCGGCTTGGGCAAGTTCAACCGCGTGCTCGAGATCGACTACGCCAATCGCTGCGTCGTGGTGCAGCCCGGCGTCACCAATCTCGGCATATCGATCGCGGTGCAACACGCGGGATTTTTTTACGCACCCGATCCCTCGAGCCAGATCGCCTGCACCATCGGCGGCAACATCGCCGAGAATTCCGGCGGCGTGCACTGCCTCAAATACGGGCTCACCACCAACAACGTGTTGGGCCTCGAGATGGTGCTGATGAATGGCGAGGTGCTGCGGCTCGGCGGCAAGCATCTCGATGCCGAAGGCTACGATCTCCTCGGCGTGATGACGGGATCGGAGGGGCTGCTCGGCGTCGTCACCGAGGTGACGGTGCGCATCCTGCCGAAGCCCACCACGGCGCGCGCCATGTTGGTGGGCTTTCCCAGCAACGAGAGCGCCGGCGCCTGCGTCGCCGCGATCATTGCCGCCGGCATCATTCCCGGCGGCATGGAGATGATGGACAAGCCCGCCATTCACGCCGCCGAGGACTTCGTCCATGTGGGATATCCGCGCGACGTCGAGGCGCTGCTCATCGTCGAGCTCGATGGTCCCGCCGCCGAGGTCGACCATCTCCTCGGCGAGGTCGAGAAGATCGCGCGCGCCAACGATGCGGTGTCGCTGCGCGTCTCGAACAGCGAGGAGGAGCGGCTCGCCTTCTGGTCCGGGCGCAAAGCGGCTTTCCCGGCGGTCGGCCGCATCTCGCCCGATTACTACTGCGTCGACGGCACAATTCCGCGCAAGCGGCTGCCCGAGGTGCTGGCGCATATGCGCGAGCTGTCGCAGAAGCATCGGCTGCGCGTTGCCAATGTCTTCCATGCCGGCGACGGCAATCTCCACCCGCTCATCCTCTACGACGCCAACAATCCCGGCGAGCTCGAGCGCGCCGAAGCCTTCGGCGCGGACATCCTGCGCTTCTGCGTCGAGGTGGGCGGCGTGCTCACCGGCGAGCACGGCGTCGGCGTCGAGAAGCGCGACCTGATGCCAGCGATGTTCGACAAGGTCGATCTCGACCATCAGCAGCGCCTCAAATGTGCCTTCGACCCGGACGGGCTGCTCAATCCCGGCAAGGTCTTCCCGGAACTCCATCGCTGCGCCGAGCTCGGCCGCATGCATATCCACCACGGCCAGGTCGCCTTCCCGGAGCTGCCGCGGTTCTGAGATGACGCGCTTTGCCCCCAAGGACGAGCGCGAGCTCGTCGAGATCGTCGCCGCCGCGGTGGCGCAGGAGGAGCCGCTCGAGCTCATCGCCGGCGGCAGCAAGCGCGGCCTCGGCCGGCCGGTGCAGACGCCGCATGTCGTCGATCTCCGGGCCTTTTCCGGCATCCGCGCCTATGAGCCCGAGGAGCTGGTGCTCACCGCCGGTGCCGCGACGCCGATGAGTGCGATCGAAGCCGCGCTCGCCGCGCGCGGTCAGGCGCTGCCTTTCGAGCCGCCGGAATGGCGCGGGCTGCTGGGCACGCAGGAGGAGGGTACGCTCGGCGGCGCGCTCCTTTGCAATCTCTCGGGCCCGCGCCGCATCAAGTCGGGCGCCGCGCGCGACCATCTCCTGGGCTTCCGCGCCGTCTCCGGCCGCGGTGAGGCCTTCAAGGCGGGCGGCCGGGTGGTGAAGAACGTCACCGGCTACGATCTCTCGAAGCTCATCGCCGGCTCCTACGGCACGCTTGCCGTGGTCACCGAAGTCACGGTGAAGGTGCTGCCGCGCGCCGCGGCGCAGCTCACTCTGCTGCTCCGCGGCCTCGACGGCGAGACCGCCGGGCGCGCCATGACCGCGGCGCTCAACAGCCCGCACGAGGTGAGCGGCGCCGCACATCTGCCCAAAGGCGAGACCGGCAAGGAGGCGCCGCTGACGCTCCTCCGTCTCGAAGGTCCCGCGCCTTCCGTGGCCGCGCGTGCCGCGTCGCTGCGCGGCGAGCTCGCGGGCTTCGCTGCTGCCGAGGAGGTGCGGGATGGGGAATCGGTCCGGCTCTGGCGCGCGGTGCGCGAGGTGGCGCCGCTCGCGGGCGACCCGGCGCGCGCGCTCTGGCGGGTGTCGGTCCCGCCCAGCGCCGGCCCTCTGGTCGCCGCGGCAATCGCCGCGCGGCTCGATGCCGAGTGGCTGCTGGATTGGGGCGGCGGCCTCGTCTGGCTTTCGGTTCCGGCCGCCGGCGATGGCGGCGCGGCGGCGATCCGCGCCGCCCTCGTGTCCTGCGGCGGCCACGCCACCTTGATCCGCGCCGCCGATGCGCTCCGCGCCGCCGTGCCGGTCTTCGAGCCGCAGCCGCCGGCGCTCGCTGCGCTCACCCGGCGGGTGAAGGAGAGCTTCGATCCCAAGCGCATCCTCAACCGTGGGCGCATCCATGCCGATCTCTGAGCCGGTTCCGCGCTGATGCAGACGCATTTCTCCATTGTGCAGCTTGCCGATGCCGATATCCGCGAGGCGGACAAGATCCTGCGCGCCTGCGTCCATTGCGGCTTCTGCACCGCGACATGCCCGACTTACGTGCTGCTCGGCGACGAGCTCGACGGGCCGCGCGGACGGATCTACCTGATCAAGGAGATGCTGGAGAACGACCGCCCGGCGACGGCGCAGGTGGCAAAGCACATCGACCGCTGCCTCTCCTGCCTTTCCTGCATGACTACCTGCCCCTCGGGCGTCCACTACATGCACCTGGTCGATCAAGGCCGCGCGCGGATCGAGCAGACCTATCGGCGGCCGCTGGGCGAGCGCTGGCTGCGCAGCCTGCTGGCGCTGGTGTTGCCACGCCCGACGCTCTTCCGCCTGGCGCTCCTCGGCGCGCGGGCGGTGCGTCCGCTCTCGGCGCGGCTCCCCGGCCGGCTCGGGGCGCTGGCGCGCATGGCGCCGGCCCGGCTCAAAGGGCCGGGCGCGACGGAGCGGCCGCGGGTCTTCGCCGCCGAGGGCGCGCGCAAGAAGCGCGTGGCGCTGCTCGCCGGCTGTGCGCAGCAGGTGGTGGCGCCCGAGATCAACGAGGCGACGGTGCGGCTCCTGACGCGTCATGGCTGCGAGGTCGTGGTGGCGCGCGGCGCCGGCTGCTGCGGCGGGCTCGTTCATCACATGGGGCGCGACGCGCATCACTTCGCCAAGGCCAATATCGACGCCTGGACGCGCGAGATGGAGAAGCCGGGCGGGCTCGATGCGATCGTCGTCAACACGTCCGGCTGCGGCGTCACCGTCAAGGATTACGGCTACCTGCTGCGCGAAGACAGGGACTACGCGGCGAAGGCCGCGCGCGTCGCCGCGCTGGCCAAGGACATCTCGGAGCTGGTGACTGAAATCGGACTTGGCCAACGCGTCGGCGGCATCGGCGGCCGCGTCGCCTATCACGCGGCATGCTCGCTGCAGCATGGCCAGAAGATCCGGCGCGAGCCGCAGGCGCTGCTCGCCGAAGCGGGCTTCACCGTGATCGAGGTGCCCGAGGCGCATCTCTGCTGCGGCTCGGCCGGCACCTACAACATGCTGCAGCCGGAAATCGCCACGCGGCTGCAGCAGCGCAAGGTGGCCAATATCGAGAGCACCGGCGCCGCTCTCGTCGCTGCCGGCAATGTCGGCTGCATCGAGCAGATCGCCCGCGCCAGCCGGCTGCCGGTGGTGCATACGGTCGAGCTGCTCGATTGGGCGACCGGCGGGCCGAAGCCGCCGGCGCTCGGGTAGGGCAGGCCGATCTCGCCCGCGGCTATTTTGCCGCGATCGCCTCGATCTCGATCAGGAAATCCGGCCCGTAGAGCTTTGAGACTTCGATCAGGGTGATCGCCGGCGCGGCGGGTGGCGTCACCGTGGCGAAGAAGCGGTTGCGGGCTTCGCGATAGGCTGCGAGATCGCTCATGTCGCGCAGGAACACGGTGAGCTTCACCAGATCGGACGCCGTGCATCCCACCGCCTCGAGCGCCGAAGCGAGGTTGCGAAAGGCTTGCGCCGCCTGCGCGGGGAAATCGCCCTTGCCGACGACGCGGCCCTCGGCGTCGAGCGCGGTCTGCCCGGCGATGAAGAAGAGCCGACCCGCGCGCGCCTCGACGATCTGCGAATAGCCGGGGGGCGCCCCCAGCGCCGGCGGATTGATCCGCCGGATGCGGTCCTCGGTCATGCGCGCGAGCCTACTCGGCCGCCTGCGGCATCGCCACCGGGCGCGAAGCCGCCGCGACCTGGCGGTTATAGGCCTCGCGCCAGTCGAGCCCGACCTCGCTCAGGAAGAAGCCGCTGCGCGCCGTCATGTAGACCGCGGGGTCATCGACCAGAGGCGGCGCCGCGCCATCTCGGAACGCGTGTGCCGCCTGCAGCAGCCGGCGCCGGGTGCGGGTGATCATCCGGTCCGAGGGGCCGAGATGCTCGAGCTCGTGATCGACGATCGGGCCCATGCTCTCGGTCACCGCCTGATCCTGGAGATGGATGTTGCCGATGCCGGTGTAGCTGCGGCGCTCGCGCTGCGCCGCGCGGTCCATCAGCCAGTCATTATCGGGATTGGCGCGGAGCCGCCAGCGGCCGTGCCAATCGGTGCTGTTCGGCAAGTAATCATGCGTGCGCGTCACATGGAGCGGCACGGTGCCGTCGCGCCGTACCAGCGGCACCGAGGGAGATGCCGCGCGCCAATGGAGATGCACGAACATGGTGTGCTCGTCATCCATCGGAACCCAGGCACGCGCGCCGACATGGGTCGGGAATGCGCCGGCGGGCGTCTGCGTCCAGAACGGAAAGAGGAAATTGGCGACCCGCCAGTAGAGTTGTCCGGGATCGGCCGGCCGGTACGCCGCGTAAGTGGTGCCCCAGGGCGCATCGGCGACGTGATAGTCGGGGGCGCGGTTCATGATCGTGAAGCGCAGCATGTCGTCGGGATCGAGATCCGCGGCTTCGACGCTGCCCAAATGCAGGAAACCGAAATGCGAGGTGTCGATCTCGCCTTCGAGCGCCTGCAGCCAATTGCAGCGCCGCTGCACGAACTGCCGGTCCATCTCGTCGGCGGGCAGCAGCGAGGCCTCGATGGCGGGCAGCGGCGGCGCCTCGTGGCGTGCGCCCATATAGACCCAGATGAGGCCGTTCCGCTCGGCGGTGCGATAGGCCTTCGCCTTGACCTTGTGCTTGAAATCCTGATCCGCCGGCACGCTCGGCATGTCGACGCATTGACCGGTGACGTCGAATTTCCAGCCGTGATAGATGCAGCGCAGCCCGTTCTCCTCGTTGCGGCCGAGAAAGAGCGAGGCGCAGCGGTGGGGACAGCGCTGATCCATCACGCCGACGCGTCCGGTGCTGTCGCGAAAGGCGATGAGCTTCTCACCGAGCAGCAGAAGCCGCATCGGCGCCCCATCGGTGGCGAGCTCCGAGGAGAGTGCGGCGGGAATCCAATATTGCCGCATGAACTCGCCCATCACGGTACCCGGTCCAACCCGGGTCAGATCCTCGCGGTCGCGCGCCCTGCTCACGCTCGCCTCCCTGGATCGTTCCATCGCGGTTTTTTTAAAAAGCTATGCCGGTTTGCGGGTGGCGTCAAACCGGCCTCGGCCGGAGGGGTCCATTGTCCGCTGGGGAGCGTTCTAGGGGCATGTGCCGTGTTCTTCTGAAGCGGCCGGAAGCGGCGCATGGACGACACTGACGAATTCAAGCCCTCCTCGCGCAGCCAGCGCGGGCTCGACTGGCTGAACTTCTTCATCGCCGACGTGCAGACCGGGTTCGGCCCGTTCGTGGCGGTCTATCTCGCGGCGCAGCACTGGCCGCAGGGCGAGATCGGCCTGCTGCTGACCGTCGGCGGGTTGACCGGGGTGGCGAGCCAGTTTCCCGGCGGCGCCCTGGTCGATGCGCTCCACTCCAAGCGGCTGTTGATCGGCGCGGCGGTGGCGCTCATTGGAGTGGGCGCGCTCATCTTCGCCTTCTTCCCGGCGACACCCATGGTCTTCCTTGCGGAGGTGCTGCATGGCTGCACCGCCGGCGTGATCCGACCGGCGCTGGCGGCGATCGCGCTCGGTCTCGTCGGCCATGCTGCGCTGAGCGGCCGGCTCGGGCGAAATCATCGCTACGATTCCCTGGGCAATGCGGCAACCGCCGGGGTGATGGGGTTGCTCGGCCATTTCGTCGCCAAGCAGGCGACCTTTCTCTTTGCCGCCGTGCTCTGCATCCCGGCCATCTGGAGCCTGCTGCGGATCCGCGGCAGGGAGATCGACTATGCGACGGCGCGCTCGGCGCGCGACCGGCAGAAGCCGCGCGAGGTGGCACGGTTGCGCGAGATGGCGCGCAGCCATGCGCTCTGGATCTTCATCGCCGGGCTGGTGCTGTTCCAGTTCGCCAACGCCTCGGTCACGCCGCTCGCCTCCGAGCGCTTGGGGCAGCGGCATGGCGGAGAATCCGAGCTGGTCACTTCCGCGCTCGTCGTCGTGCCGCAACTGGTGAGCGCGCTCATCGCCGGCTGGGTAGCGCGCCGCGCCGAGGATTGGGGAAGAAAGCCGCTGCTGCTGGCCGGCTTCGCCGTGCTGCCCGTGCGCGCTCTGCTGTTCGCCTGGGCGCCGGGGCCCTGGTATCTCGTCGCCTTCCAGGGGTTGGGCGGGCTCACCGCGGCGATGATCGGCATCATGACGCCGCTGGTCATCGCCGATCTCGCGCGCGGCTCCGGCCGCTACAACGCCACGCTCGGCGTGGCGGGCACGGCAACCGGCATCGGCGCGGCGGTGAGCACCACGGCAAGCGGCTACGCCGCCGAGCTTTTCGGCTATGGCCCGAGCTTCCTGGTACTGGGAGCGGTCGGGCTCGTCGGGCTGGCGCTCTTCTACGGGTGGCTGCCGGAGACGCGGCCGGCCAAGCGTGCGTGAAACACGGGGAAAATGTTTCACGGGAAACATCGCTTCTTCCCCTGGGGAAGGACGGGAGCCCCGCGGCAAAGACGGCGCATCAAGGGCCCGCCGTAAGCAGCAGGAAATGCCCATCCGGATCACGCAGCAGCGCCGCACTCGTTCCGTCATCGGTCTCGACCATTCCCGGCGAGATCAGCGAGTGCCCTGCGTCAGTGATGCACTGCGCGAGTGTCTGCTTGTCGGAGAGACGCACGACCAGCCGCGTCGCCGCGATATCGTTGCTCCGGAGCGCGCTGTCCTTGCCCCCCGGCGGTGCGCGATAGCACAGCAGCTCCAGATGCGGCGCAGAGCCTGCTGCATCGGCGAGCGCCGTCACGTCGACGACGGCGCCGGTGAGTCCGTCGAGGCGCTCCTGCTCGCCGCCCCGATTGAGCGAGCGCGCCGCCACCGACAAGCCCAGCAGACGCTCGTAGAAAGCGACGCTGGTCGCGGTGTCGGCGACAGCGATGGCGGAATGGTCGATGCCGAGCGCAGGTCCCGTCGCCGCTTCTTGCTGCCAGGGCGGTGGCGCATGGCCGCGCGGGAAGTGCAGCAACTCCAGCGGATGGCCTTAGGGATCGCGGAATTTGAAGGCGGTGACCCCGCCCGAACTCGCCGGCAAAAGCTGCGGCTCACCGCGGGTGATCGGCCTCCAGCCAGTGCTTTCCCGCAGCCGCGCATAGGCGCGCTGCATGTCGGAGACGACGATCGCGAAGTGCTGGAAGACGCGATCGTTGCTGGCGCTTTCGGCCGGGTAGGGCGCCCCTCGCTCGGCGAAGGCGAGGAGCTCCATCTCCTGCCCGCCGAGCCGCAGCGCGTCAGCGCGGGCGCGCGCGCCGGGCAGACCCATGAGCTGCGCGAAGTTGGTCCCGCCGCGCTCGGCGATGCCGATCTGCGCAAATCCCAGCGCGCGTTCGAAGAAGCGGGCGAGCCGCTCCGGATCGGCGGTGGTGAGGCTGATGCGCTCGATCACCGGCGCCGGGGCTCAGCGGAAGGCGCAGGGGCCGGGCGCGGCCGGCGGCTCAGTGAATTGCACGACCATCAGCACGGCCGGCTCGTCGCCCACTGTGCCGGAGCAATGTCCCTTCTTGCCCGCGGTCTCGACCGTGTTCTGATCGGCGCCGAAGGAGATTTCGCCCGGTCCCATGACGACGCGCTGCCCGTCCATGGATTCGACGAACCAGCGGCCGGAGAGCGGGATGATCCATTGCGGCTTCGGGTTCTCATGCCAGGTGCCGACCCAGCCGACCGGCTGCACTGTCACCAGCACCGTCATCTCGCCCTTGTGCTTCGGCCCCTGCCATTGCGGGCTCGCCGGCGGGTTCATGGAGTGGAGCGCGAATTCGGTCATCGTGCAGTGCGTCTGGTGGCTCATGCCGTCTGCATCGGTCCAGAGATGCCAATAGGGGATTCTGGGTTTCTCATTGCTGCTCATGGCGTGCTCGCGTGCCGAGGAAGCGCGTAAGGGTGCGAGGAGGCGAGGGGATGGGCGATGAAGGCCTGGGCACCGCCGAGATTCCCCCCGAAGGTGATCAGCAGGAAGCCGCCTGCGAGCGAGACATTCTTGAGGAAGTCCCAGAAGAGGTCGCGGCCGCGGCTGGCGCCGGCGCGCCAGAAATCGCCGGGCGTCCAGAACTGCTTCCAGAGCAGCGCTGTTGCCAGGCAATAGAGCGCCATGATCAGCGCGGCGAGCCGGTCGGCGATGCCGGTCAGGATGGCGAGCGGCATCAGGATCTCGACGCCGAGCCCCACGAGGATGAGAAGCCGCGCCAGGCTTTGCGTCGGCACGCGCTCCTGCGCCTGCGCCACCGCGCCCCGGAAGTTCAGGATCTTGTCGAGCGCGCTGAACGGCAGGAACAGAATCACCAGCAGGTAGCGGACGGTCAAAGTAATGATAAAAGCCAGGTTCATGCGCGCCTCGCTCGGCTCCGACGCCCCGCGGCGCCTACGCACTGAACGTGCTGTGGTGCGATCCGTTGCTGCAGTCCGCGATCAGAGGTGGAACAGCGGGGGGCGCCCGAGCGTCTATCCGCCGTGACCGGCGAGCGCTACGACGTCATCATCATCGGGTCGGGTCCCGGCGGCGGCACCATGGCCTGGAAGCTCGCCCAGACCGGCAAGCGCATCCTGCTGCTCGAGCGCGGCGACTATCTGCGGCGCGAGCGCGAGAACTGGGACACCGAGGCGGTCTTCGTCGATGGCCGATATCAGGTGCGCGAGACCTGGTACAGCTCGACCGGCGCGTCCTTCCGTCCGGGCCTCCATTATTTCGTCGGCGGCAACAGCAAGGTTTATGGCGGCGTGCTGCTGCGGCTGCGCCGTGAGGATTTCGGCGAGATCCGCCATCCCGACGGCATCTCGCCGGCCTGGCCGCTCGGCTATGACGTCTTCGAGCCCTATTACCAGGCAGCCGAGGAGCTCTATCACGTGCACGGACTGCGCGGCGAGGATCCGACCGAGCCGCCCTCGCGGAAGCCCTACGCCTACCCGCCGGTGAGCCACGAGCCGCGCATCGCCGCCCTCTTCGAGGCGCTGAAGCGCGAGGGGCATCACCCCTTCCATCTGCCGGTCGGGGTGCTGCTCGACGAGAAGAGCGGCGAGGCGCTGCCGCACTCGCCCTGCATCCGCTGCAACGCCTTCGACGGCTATCCCTGCCTCACCAACGGCAAGGCTGACGCGCAGATCATCTGCGTCGATCCGGCGCTGGCGGCGCATCCCAATCTGAGCCTCCTCACCAATGCCTATGTCGAGCGCCTTCAGTCCAACGAGGCGGGAACGGCGATCACCGGCGTCGAGGTGATCCGCAATGGCGAGAGGCTCCGCTTTGCCGCCGACATCGTCATCGTCGCCTGCGGCGCGCTTTCCTCGGCGCTGTTGATGCTGCGCTCGGCGAGCGAGCGCCATCCCAACGGGCTCGCCAACGATTCAGGCCTCGTCGGGCGCAACTACATGCGCCACAACAACGCCGTGGTGATGGCGATCTCGCGCACCCCCAATCCGACGCGCTTCCAGAAGACGCTCGGCCTCAATGATTTCTATTTCGGCGCCGAGGATTGGCCCTATCCGCTGGGTCATATCCAGATGGTCGGCAAATCCGACGGGACCCAGGTGCATGGCGAGGGGCTGCCCGACTTCCTGCAGTGGCTGCCGGAGAAACCCTTCGACTGGATTGCGCGCCACTCGATCGACTTCTGGCTCACCACCGAAGATCTGCCGCTGCCGCAGAACCGCATCTTCTATAAGGACGGCAAGGTCCAACTCGACCTCACGGGGACAAATCTCGAGAGCGGCGGTCGGCTCCGCGAAAAGCTGCGGCAGCTCTGCGACAAGGTCGAGATCCACCCGCATCTCATGGACCGCCACCTCTATTTCGGCAAGGACACGCCGATCAGCGGCACCGCGCATCAGGCGGGCACGCTGCGCTTCGGCCCCGATCCCGCCACCTCGGTGCTCGACCTCGACTGCAAGGCGCATGGCATCGACAACCTCTATGTCACCGATGCGAGCTTCTTTCCCTCGATCGGCGCGGTGAACCCGACGCTCACCATCATCGCCAATGCGCTGCGCGTCGCCGACACCATCGCCCGGCGTCTTGCCTGAGATGAGTGACCCGATCGTCGCTCCCGGCTGGCCCGGCACCCCGCCAACCTGGACCTCGAGCGCCAAGGACGTGGTGACCACCGCGCTCGGCAGCAGCCGCGTCTGGGCGACCTTGGGCTTCGGCATCGTCAACGAGATCTACTGGCCATCCGCCGGCCAGCCGCAGATCCGCGACTTGGGCTTCATCGTCGCCGGACCTGCGGGCTGGCAAGAGGTGAAGCGCGTCAACCGCTACACGCTCTCGCAGCCCAAACCCTATATCCCGTTGCCGACGGTCGTGCATGAAGGCCCGGGCTATCGCCTCACGCTCGAGCTGGTGCCGGATCCGGCGCGGGACGTGGTGCTGCTGCGCTTCAATCTCGCCGGCGAAGACGTCAGGCTCTACGCGTTGCTGGCGCCGCATGTCGGCAGCAGCGGCGAGCACAACAATGCCCGCGCCGGTGCCGACCTCACGGCCTGGAAGGACGGTGCGGCGCTCGTTGCCCGTGCCGATTGCGGCTTCTCGCGCAGCAGCGCCGGCTATGTCGGCACGTCCGACGGCTGGCAGGATTTCGCCCGGAACGGCGCCATGCACTGGCGCTACGCCGAGGCGCGGGACGGCAATGTGGCGCTGATGGGCGAGCTTGCGGCCAATGCCGGCACGATCGCTCTCGGGTTCGGCAGCACGGTGGAGGCGGCGACGACCTTGGCGCGCTCCAGCCTCGCCGAGGGCATGGCGGCGGCAAGCCGGCGTTTCATCGCCGATTGGGAGCTCTGGGCCGAGGGACTCGAGATTCCTGACGCGCCCAAGGCGTTGCGCGACGAGGCTTATCTCTCCGCCGCTGTGCTGCGCATCCATAGCGGGCGCAGTTTTCCGGGCGCGGTGGTGGCGAGCCTCAGCATCCCCTGGGGCAACAGCAGCGACAGCAGCGGCGGCTATCACCTGATCTGGACGCGCGACGCTGTCGAGGCCGGGCTCGCATTGGCCGCGGTCGGCAAGATCGGCAGTGCGCGGCAGATGCTCTCCTACCTCATCGCGACGCAGCATGAGGATGGCGGTTGGAGCCAGAATTACTTCCCGGACGGCACGCCGTTCTGGAGCGGCATACAGCTCGACGAGGTGTGCTTCCCGATCCTGCTCGCGGCTCGGCTCGGCGAGCAGAACGCGTTGGATGGGCTCCAAGGCGTGCCGGAGATGATCGGCCGTGCTGCCGCCTATGTCGCCCGGCGCGGCCCGGGCTCGCCGCAGGACCGCTGGGAGGAAAACAGCGGCATGAGCCCCTTCACGCTCGCCGTCGAGATCGCCGCGCTGGTCGCCGCCGCGCAATACCTTCCAGCGGCGGAGGCGGATTACGCGTTGTCGCTCGCCGATTATTGGAACGAGCGCATCGAAGACTGGACCTATGCCGAGAACGGGCCCCTGGCGCGCGATCACGGCATCGACGGGTATTACGTGCGGCTGGCGCCGCCGCCGGAAAACGGCGGACTGCGCGGCCGGGTCGATCTGCGCAACCGCAGCGGCGAGAGCATCGAGGCGGCGGCGCTGATCGGCTTGGAATTCCTCTATCTCGCACGGGTCGGATTGCGCGCGCCCGACGATCCCCGCATCCGGAACACGCTGGCGCTTGCCGACCGGCTGCTCAAGGTCGAGACCCCGATGGGCCCGGCCTATCACCGCTACAACGATGACGGTTATGGCGAGCATGCCGATGGCTCGCCCTTCGACGGCAACGGCATCGGCCGCGCCTGGCCGCTGCTCACCGGCGAGCGCGGCCATCTGGATGTGTTGCTCGGGCTCGACCCGCTGCCTTATCTGCAGGCGATGGCGCGCATGACTGGACCCGGCGGGCTCATCCCGGAGCAGGTCTGGGATGCCGCGCCCATCCCGCAGCGCGGGCTTTATCCCGGCAAGCCCTCGGGCAGCGCCATGCCGCTGGTCTGGGCGCATGCCGAATTCCTGAAGCTGCTCTGCGCGCGGCGCCTGGAGAAGCCGCTCGAATGCCTCGCCAGTGTCGAACACCGCTATCGCGCGCGCCGGCCGATGGCGCCGGTCTGGCATTGGCGGGCCGATGCGCCGATCGAGAGCCTGCCGCCGCGCCGCGCGCTCATCGTCGAGGAGATCGAGCCCTTCCGGCTCCATCTGGGCTTCGACGGCTGGCAGCACGTGGCCGACATCGTCTCCGAGCCGCTTGGCCTCGGCCTCCACGGCGTCAGGCTCGATGCGGCGCTCCTCGCCGGCCACACCGCGCTCGACTTCACCCGCTATTTCCCGGCGCGCGCCGCCTGGGAGGGCGTCGATCACCGGGTAGCGCTCGGCAGCGATCAGGCCGCGCACTCATCCTAGTTTTTTCCTCGTTTTTTCGATTTCGCCAAAATTCAAACCGGCGATAATCTACCTATGGTCGGGTGGACAAGCCTGATTTGTGGTCTGCCCTGCAAAGGCGTGGCATCGCATGCTGCGGGGCGGGGAGGCGCGATCAGGCGCGTAGGGGGATCGACGCTATGATCATGCGACACTGGATCCGTTGCACGTTCTTCGCTCTGGTTGGCCTCGGTACGCTGCTCTCCGCGACCGCCGCAAAGGCCGAGGTGGTGAGTCTCCAATGTGGACCTACCTGGATGTTCGACCTCGATCTCGCGGCTGGCACCGTTCTCTATGTGAAAGGTGCGTTTGACGGAAGGACAGGCAACCCGATCGAGGTGACCGCACGCATCGACTCGCTGACGGACCAATACGTGGAATGGAGCGATCCCTTTCACCCCCAAACCTTCAGGCATCGTATCGAGCGCCAGACCGGCCGTTATTTCACCTGGGCATCAGACCGGGGCTGGAGCTTCACGGCAACCTGCCAGCGCATCGCCAAAAAACCGGTATTCTAGGGTCGTACGCGCCGGGCGCGACCTCAGTTCATGTCGATCGGCGGGTATTCTTCGAAGACATTCGCCTCAGTGACCAGCTTGTGCCGCGTGGCGATGCGCGGCGGCAGCGTCTCGCCGCCGATCAGCCGCAAGGCCAGCGGCAGCACCTCATGGCCATAGCGGTCCATGTAATAGGCCACCGAGCCGAGCACGACGCTGGAACGGTTGTTGGGATCGATCTCCTTCTTCTCGCTGACGCCGCCATGGATGCTCGAATCGAGCCCCTGGCTGACGATGACGCAGTCGCTCTGCCGCCGGTTCATCTCGATCGCCCGCACGGCGTAAACCGCCGCCAGATCGTCTAGGGTCGCGATCAACAGCTTCTGATCAGGATCCGTCCGCAGAAAATTGGTCAGCAGCGCGTCGGCGCGCACCGATTGTCCGCCGGTATCGAGCGATGCGAATTTCAAACCGGGCAGGGAGGGTTGCACGCCTTCGCCGATACCCTGAACCCGGTCCCGGACTGCCGGGCCGGGAGCGGCGAGATCGCCAATGAGCACGCCGCGAACCTGCTGGCCGGACCAGGTCTCGAGCGCGAAGCCACCCAGCGCGCGGCCGGCGATCTCGCCCGCCGTGCGATTGTCGGGACCATAGAGCGGCGCGCCGGGCAGCGGGTGCACCAGCGCAAGCGCCGGAATTTTGGCCGCGGCGAGGCGGCGAGCAATCTCGGCATTGGCCTCGCGATCGGCATTGTATTCGACCAGCAGGTCGACTTTTGCGGCGATGGCCGCCGCAGCATTGGCGACGGCTCGAGCGGGGTCGCCGCGATTGTCGAAATAGACCATGTCGACAGGCAGCGTGCGCGCCGCGAGCTCGAAGCTGTGCCGCACATCGGCGCCGGTGAAGCCGAGCCCCTCCAGCGTCACGCCCGGCCGCTCATCCAGGTTCGCCAAGGCAATGCGAAAGCGCCGGGCCTCGGCCCTTGCGGGGCCGAGGCCGATAGCAATCAGTCCGGCCAGGAAAATTCGCCGCTGCACTCCCGGCCTCGAGGTTACGCTTTCACTGAATCGCCTCGATATTGACGAAAGTGCCGGTCAGGCCGACCGCCTTCGGCACCGTCATCGACAGGAAGAACGTGGCCCGGCCCGATTTCGCCGCAACATCGGCAATTGGCTGGGTCTGCACGTTCTCGATGATGTGGATGCCGTTATCGGTAATGAGCGTCTTGTGTACCGGGAAAGCGATGCCTTCTTCCTCGCCCGGAATCACTTCCACCGCCCAGGTGTCGGCGCCGACGACTACCACTTTCTGCGAGGCGAGCCATTTCGCCGCGGCGGCGCTGATGCCGGGCTCGGCGCGGTTATAAGTGGCGTTCTGCGCGGGGAACTGCTCGAACAGATCGCCCCAGCCGGTATTGATGAAGACGGCGTCGGCCTCTCGCAGCGTCACATTGTACATCTTGAGTCCAGCCTTCAGATCATCCTCGCTGATGATCGTGCCGCCATCGAGGCAAGGCCGCTTGCAGGCGGGATTGGGCTTGAGCTTGCCCGCGGCCTGGAACACCTTGACGACGTCGATGATGACGCCGCGCGTCGCGAAGGTCTTGATGTGCTCGATGCCGAACTTCTTCAGCCCGTTCTGGGTGATGTACTTGCCCATCGGCGTCTGATTGTAATAGCAGTCCTGGATGCCGATATGGCCCATGCCGTCGATATGCGTGCCGACATGGCTTTGGCTGAGATAGGTGTCCTCCATATAGCTCAGCTTGTTGCTGCCGAATTCCGCGCCGGGCATGGTGGCGAAGCTGGTGAGGACGGTCTTGGTGAAGCGCGTGCCGAAGAGCGGTATGCCGTCGACGAGCGGATAAGCCATCGACGTGACGACGCCGGTCTTGATCTCGGCGGCTGCGGCCTTGGTGACCGCCGAGGTGACCCGATTGGTGGCGCCGACTTGATCGTTCGGCCCGAACGGCGAAGGTGCAACAAGCGCTTTGCAGTCCGCGGCAGCCGCGGCGGGTGCGTATGCGAAGAGCGACAGGGCCGCGATCCCCATGGACGCGGCAAATCCAGCCATTCTCATGGTTGCCCTCCCTTTGGCTTGTGACCCCTTTTTTTGTTTTGATTATTGAGTATGCGCCGATTTGGCGGAAATGCATCATTTTTGATTTTGCCGCGGCCCGCGGAGACACTGCAGCGAGCGCGATTTCCGCGGTGAAGGAATTGCGGTAGACTTTCGCCGCAAGCCGGATGGTGGCACGTGGCCCGCTGCAACGCAGAGAGCAAGCCCGACGGCCGGATTCTGTTGCACGATCTCACCGTCCGGTACGGGCGTCGCCTGGCCTTGGAAGGGATTACCGGCGAATTTCCGTCGGGCAGCCTGACCGCCGTCGTCGGCGCGAACGGGGCCGGCAAGAGCACGCTGCTCGCGGCGATCGCGGGGGTGGTGCGGCCGGCGCGCGGTTGGGCGCGCTGCACCGCGCGGCGCCGCCTCGGCTATCTTCCGCAGCTTGCCGCGATCGACCGCGATTACCCGCTCAGCCTGTCGGAGCTGATCACGCTCGGCGGATGGCGCGAATTCGGCGCGTTCCGCGCGCCGGGAACAGCGCTGAAGGAGCGCGCCGCGGCGGCGGCCGAGACAGTGGGCCTTGCCGGACGGCTGGCGCGATCGGTGGGCGAGATCTCGGCAGGCGAGCTGCAGCGTGCGCTCTTCGCCCGGCTGATCCTGCAGGACGCTGCGGTCATTCTGCTGGATGAGCCCTTCGCCGCGGTCGACGCGCAGACCATGGAAGTGCTGGTCGAGCAGGTGGGGCGATGGCATCGGGAAGGCCGCACCGTCATCGCCGTCCTGCATGATCTCGCGCTGGTGCGGGCGCGCTTTCCCAACTCGCTCGTGCTGGCGCGACGCTGTCTCGCCTGGGGTCGGACGGAGCTGGCGTTGCCGGTGCTGGCTGCCTGATGTCGGCGCAGGCGCTCATCGTCGATCCCTTCGCGACGTTGGGCTTCATGCGCACGGCGCTGGTGGCCTGTCTCGCGCTGGCGCTGGCCAACGGCGCGGTCGGGACGCTGCTGATCTTGCGGCGGATGAGCCTCGACGGCGATGTGCTGGGGCACGCCGTCATGCCCGGCGCCGCGGTCGGATTTCTCTACGCAGGACCGTCGCCCACCTGGTTGTCGCTGGGAGGGCTGGCGACCGGGCTCGCCGTGGCGGCGCTGGGCTCGCTTGCCACGACCCGCCGCGGAGAACGTGATGCCGGGCTGGTGGCCTTCTACCTGGTCGCCCTCTCGCTCGGTGTGGCACTGGTGGCCTGGCGCGGCAGCAATATCGACCTCGTGCGCGTCCTGTTCGGTACGATCCTCGCCATCGACCGGCCGGCGCTGCTGCAAATTGCGGCTGCCAGCAGCGCGATCGTCCTGGCGATCGCCGCGCTCTATCGGCCGCTGGCGGTCGGCGCGTTCGATCCCGCCTTTCTTCGCGCCGGGGGCGTCCGCGCGCCTTACGGCGCGATTTTTCTGGCGCTGGTGGTGCTGGCGCTGGTCGCGAGCTTCCAGGCCTTCGGCACTTTGCTCGCGGTGGGGCCGATGCTGCTCCCCGCCGCCGCGGCGAGGTGCTGGGGCTTGGGCGTGGCCGCGTCGATGGCGCTGGCGACGGTGTTCGGGTTCGCCGCATCGGTTGCGGGGCTGCTCATCTCCTATCATGGCAACCTGCCCTCGGGTCCGGCGATCGTCCTCGCGGCGGGCCTGCTATTCGGCGTGTCACTGGTCGCCAGCGATCTCTGCCGCCGCTTCGCGCCGCTGATCAGAGGGGAAGGGTGATGCGCCACATCGCTGTGCTTGCCGGCTTGCTGCTGCTGTCGGTTCCGGCGCAAGCCGCGGAGCGGACGACTGTCGCCGCGACGTTCAGCGTGATCGGCGACATGCTCGCCAATGTCGGCGGCGGCCATGTCATCATCAAGACCATCGTCGGCGCCGGCGGGGATTGCGAATTGTATCAGCCGACCGCTGCCGACGTGGCCACGGTCGCATCGGCGCGCGCCGTGTTCCTCAACGATCTCAACGACGAATTCGAGCCCTGGCTCGAGCCGCTGCTCAAGCAGGCGCGCTTCAGCGGGGTCAAGGTCGTGGTGAGCAGAGGCGTGCAGACGCTGACCGCCGAAGAGGAGCATCCGATCTCCGGCCGGCAGCTTCCGGCGGCAATCGATCAGCATGCCTGGCTCGATCCGCGCAACGGGGTGATCTACGTGCGCAATATCGCCGCGGCGCTGGCGCGGCTCGACCCGGCGAATGCCGCGGACTACCGGGCGCGCGCCGCCGCCTACAGCAAGCAGATAGAGGCGCTCGATCATTGGGCGCGGCAGGAGCTCGCCGCCGTGCCGCCGGCAAAGAAGCGCGCGCTCACCTCGCATGATTCGCTGCAGTATATCGCCGTCGCCTACGATATTACGCTCGTCTCCGTGAACGGCTGGACGAACAAGAGCGAACCCTCGGCGGCGGAGCTGGAAAAGCTGGCGCGGCAGATCCGCGCCGAGCACACCAAGGCGGTTTTCCTCGACAGCATCACCGATCCGCGCGCCATGCAGCGGATCGCCGGCGAAACCGGCGCTACGGTCGCCGGCACGCTCTACGGCGACACGCTGTCTCCGGCGCCGGGCGAGGCGGACAGCTACCTCAAGATGCTGCGCCATGACGTGGCGACCTTGAAATCCGGCATGATGAGCAACTGAGCGATGTTGCTGACATCCGCCTGGCATCGCCTTCTGGTGGCAGGTGCGGCCGTCGCGGCGCTGTGGGCGGCGGTTCTCTGGATCGCGCCGTCGACGCCGACGATATCGCCGGCGCAGCCGGCGCTGCGCGTCGCCGCGCCCGCCGCGCCCACTCCCGCCATAAAGCCCGGCGCGCTCCGCGCCGTCGTCTGGTCCGGGCTCCCGGCGCCCGGCGGCGGCCGCTTCGACCGGTTCGAGGTCGGCTCCCAGCCGGTCGTCGCACCGGTCAATGCCCGCGGCCAGGTGGCGTTCTACGCGACCGTGCTGCATGCGCCCGGGCGGGAGGGCATATTCCTGGTCGAAGCCGGGCGGGTGACCAAGCTCGCGGCTTTCGGCGACAGCTTGCCGGGAGGTGGCACGCTCGCCGAGTTCGGGGAGCATCCGGTGCCGTCGCTCAACCGTGCAGGCCATGCGGCATTCACCGCAGGGGTCGCCGGCGGGCGGGGGACAGAGGGGGTCTTCCTCGCCGGCGCGAATGGGCTGCAGGTCGTCGCGCTCGCGGGTGACGATGCTCCCGGCGTGCCGAGCGGCGTGCTGGTCGATTTCGATGTGCCGGCACTCAACGACAATGACGAGTTGGCCTTCGTCGCCGAGGTGCGGCGCGGCCGCGACCTTCTGGACGTGCTCTATTTCTGGAACGGCCGGCGGCTGCAGCGCGTGGCAGCAGAGACCGACCTGCTGCTGCGCATCGGCGGCAAGATGGACAAGATCGGCGCGCCGGCGCTCAACAACAGCGGCATCATCGCCTTCCCGGCTGCCATATTCAGGGGCCCGAAGCTTGGCGGCATTTTCGTTGCCGGCACGCGCACTCTGCGTCTCCTGGTCGGCGCCGGCGACCAGACGCCGAGCGGGGCGATGATCCTGCGCGTTTCCGATCGACTGGCGATCGACGAGGAGGGCGCGGTCGCGTTCGGCGCGTATATTCGGGGCGAAGGGCAACCCCGCGAAGCGGTGCTGCGCATCGGGCCGGAAGGCCTGTCCGAGATCGCGGTCGAGGGATCGCCCGCTCCCGGCGGGTGGCGCTTTGCGGCCTTCAGCCCCTGGCCGACCATGGCGCCCGGCGGAGCCATCGCGTTCGTCGCCGCGCTCGACGGCGGCCCGGCACAGGCCGCTGCCTTCGTCGCGAACGCGGGCGCCGTCAGCCGGATCGCGGGGATGGGCGAAAAGCTCGGTCAGGGCGAGGTGATCGGTCCCTTCGCGCTCAATGCGGTTGCCGCGGCCGGCCCGGGGGACACGCTCACCTTCGCGACGGTGGGCCAGAACAGAGATGCGCGAAGTGTGATCTATTGCCGTTGCCCGGAGCCGGCACGCTGAGCCTCGCGCTGAGCCTCGCGCAAGGCTCGATGTCCGTTCATGTCACCGCGCCCGCCTGAGCATGTCGCAGACCCGCTGCTTCAGCGCTGCCAACGCGGCTGCTGACTCAAGGCAGACCTCGCTGTTGGCGCGTTTTGGGCGCCAAATCGAGCCAAAATGGCGCCATCAAGAACGCCCGGATCGTCGACGGGCGAGGAGACGTCTTAGCTGCTCTTGCTCGCGACCTTCTGCTTTTTCGAGGTGTTCTGTATCCGCCTCACTCAGCGCGCACTCGACGTCCTGCGGAGCGCGCGACGGTGAGCTGCCGGCAAGCGCACGGCAGATATGACTGACCGCCGTCCACTTGTGAGCGGCATTCCGTGCATTGTGCTCTCTTCGCCGCTGCGCACGCTGTTGCGCGATTTCGGGAGCGTACCTCCCAAACTTAGCGAACATGAAGCCGGCCGTCGTCCAGATGTTAGGGGCTCCGCGCATATCCGCCGAACACGGGGATGCGCCAGCATGCTCCGGCGTTGCAAACTTCCCTTCTTGACGGTGTCCAACGAAGCCAACGGTTGAGTTAAGGGCGACGGCATAATCGATCTGACGAATACCGGGGGAACTGCCGCAGCTCTGGGTCTGTTGCCCATGAACGGTCAACAGGATGGAAGATTTGCATGCTTTACTGGGCAGTGGTCTTCTTCATCATCGCAATCATCGCGGCGTTCCTCGGGTTCGGCGGGATAGCGGGCGCCGCGGCGGGCATTGCAAAGATCCTTTTCTTCATCTTCCTCGTGCTCCTGGTGCTCAGCTTGGTTTTTGGCGTCTTCCGGCGAGGCAGAAGTCCACCGATTTGAGATAGCGATTGAGGGCGGCGCTCTGCCGCCCTCTTTCCTTGCACGATCGCCGGTTGGTGCGAACGACCCAACTCAGACATTCCGGCGCACCCTGATGTTCCGGGCTCTGCGGGCGAGCACCGGAACGCATCGAAAAGGGAATCCGATGGTACAGACGTTTCGGCCGCCGGCTCGGTAGATTGACGGATTGCGCAGCGTACCGTCCCGACTGCATCATGGGCGTCAATGCTGCCGATCGGACTTTTAGGCGGCGAGACATCGCGCTGCGTCGTAAAGCGTCATCTTTCCCGGGGTGAGCCGTGATGCAATCAGCTTTCCTGCTTGCCGCTGGCGTCCTGCTTTGGATCGGCGTGGCGCCGGCAGCCGCCCAGAACCAGCCGCCATCGGTG
>Ga0134128_10002132_pt1 | contig 24715 bp, 23 predicted proteins | sample KB31754_FD_96462 | JGI IMG/M metagenome (GOLD analysis project Ga0134128, IMG submission 96462) | Terrestrial soil microbial communities with excess Nitrogen fertilizer from Kellogg Biological Station, Michigan, USA - KB3-175-4 | ecosystem: Environmental > Terrestrial > Soil > Unclassified ...
ACCAACAGCTTCACGGCGTACTGCCCGGTAATAACCTGTACGGCATATATGGGAGGTTCTTGAATACCATCCCGGCCTCGACATTCGAACCCTATGTGCTTTGGCGTTTAGCGCCCGCTAGGTCCGCTCTCCCAGAGACCGCTGGACGTGGGCCACTAAACGAGGTCACGCTCGGGTTTCACTCGAAAGGCGCACTTCCGGCGACATCGGATTACGATACGGAATTTAACTGGCAACGAGGCTCGCTCGGTACCTCCTCGATCGCTGCGTGGGCGGGGTATGTCGCCCTCGGCCATACATTCGCCAACGTACTCACGACCCCGCGTCTCTTCTTGGAAGGCAACTATGCCTCCGGTACGAAGTCTCCAAATGGCAGGCAGTGGAACACGTTCGATCAGCTCTACCCTTCCAATCACGACAAGCTCGGGTTGGCGGACGTTATGGGAAGACGCAATCTCGAGCAGTTTCGGGTGGGAGCAGAGCAGCAAGCCGCTCGGGGATTGAAGGTCAAGGAGGCATTCATAGGCTATTGGTTGACGACATCACACGACAATCTCTACGCCAGCAGCGGAGCCATCGCGGTCCCCGCACATCCTGGTGCCAGCCGACACGTCGGGAACGAATTCGACGTTGCTGCGCAATTTGCGTGGACCAACGGCCTGAACCTCGGGTTCGGGTACGCTAGATTATTTGCGGGCGAATTTCTGAGAACCGCCACAGCAGGGCACGACTACAGCTATCCGTACGTGTACGTCGACTGCGACTTTTAGCGAAGTGACTAAAGCTAGCAACGGCGGGCGGGCGTCTCCCCGATGCCGCAAGCGAGTTCGTTCACTGTGCCAAAAAACCGCGGAGGGCGCGCATGAATGCGTGCAGCTGATCATGATGTACCCAGTGACCGGCTCCCTCGATGTTGACGCAGCGCGCATTGCGGAAGCGGCTCACGCGTCCGTCCTTGCTTGGGTCGGAGGCCCATGACTCCGCGCCTCGAACCAGCAGAACCGGGCAGGAGATTCGACTCCAGAGCCGATACTGTTGTTCATAACTCAAATTGCCGACGAGGAAGGGAGCTCGAAAGGCAGAGTCGAACTTCCACGAGAAGGTACCATCCTCATTCTGGTTCACACCATGAACGGTGAGATGTCGCGCCTGCTCCTCGCTCAGTCGTGGATTGGCCTCACGCATCCGGGCAATCGCTGCGTCGATGTCACGATAAGACCGACGCTCGCGGCTAGACGCCTGACGCTGCAGTTCGATCGATCGAGATAGCCGCTCCTCGATCGGTACCGCTTCGCGCTGCAGGACCTGGTCAGGTGACGGTCCTAAACCTTCGATAGCGACCACCTTCCGCACGGTCTCCGGAAATGTACCGCTGTAGAGGAGACCGATGGAGCCACCCAACGAGTGTCCGATGACGGTCAGGGGAGCGGCGCTGCGCACGTGGACCAACTGGGCCACATCGTGAATAAAAACGATCTCCGTATACAACGCTCCCACGGACCAGTCGCTGTCACCGTGACCCCGGAGGTCGACCGCTAGGACGTGGTAGCTGTTGCGTAACTCTCTAGCTACGAGATCCCAGCTCCGGCAGTGATCCCGACCGCCATGGATCAGCAGGAGTGGCGGGCAGGATTCATTGCCCCAGTCCACGTAGTGCAGCTTGAGACCCTGCGAATGATAAAAATGCGACGCGTGCTCGGTCATTGATTCTGCCTCGCCGTCGACGCTCCCCGTCAGCCACAACCGAGTGCTCACAGCTATAAGCAGTCGGCGAGTTGCTTGCGCGCCGATAGTGAGCGACGCGAGTAGAGCCGGTTCGATTTCCGCCACCGGCCGAGCCGCGGCACCTCAGCGGATGCGAGTAACGGCGCTGTCCCCCGACCAGGCTGTTTCGATCCACATCCGTCCACAGGGGCACCGTAGCGCCACGGCCGCGGATCGTCAAACCGACAACGACTCGGGGCCTCGTTCTCGCGTAGCTTCGGGGATCGCACGCTTGAGCGCATCGAAACTCGCGGCCAGCCCGCGAAAACCACTTTGGTATCGCCGCGAGCCTCGCGGTTGGTCGATAGCGCGATGTCTCAAGGCCGAGTGGGCCCAAAAAGAAATATGACTGGTGGGAGACAGCGGATGGTTCGAGAGGCGGAAATGTGAGTCGACTCTCAAAGCGCTCGGGCGCGCGCCTGCTCTCCGTGCGCCAGTTCGCAGGGCCGCGCCATTTTGAGGCGGCATAATGCGGTCTCGCACCACAATGGAACGACGCCATGGAATCTCGCCAGCCAGTTCCGCGAAAAGCCAGTGACGATGAAAAGGCCATGAACACTCTGCAGCACTCTGAACTGCTGCAGCTGCTCGTCGATTCAGTCAAAGACTACGCGATCATCATGCTCGATCCGAGAGGGAACGTGATCTCGTGGAGTCCCACCGCGGAGCGCCTGAAGGGGTGGCGCCACGACGAGATCATCGGCCAGCACTTCTCACGATTCTATCCTGCCGAGGATATCGAGCAGGGCAAGACGGAGATGGAACTGCGCGTAGCCACTCAGGAAGGCCGCTTCGAGGATGAGGGTTGGCGCGTTCGCAAGGACGGATCGCGGTTCTGGGCTAATGTTGTGATCACCCCGTTGCGGGATCGGGACGGACGATTGCGGGGTTTTGGCAAGGTGACCCGCGATCTCACCGACCGCCGTAACGCGGAGGAGAAGATCAAGCGCCAGGCTCAGGAGATCGTTGAGATGGCGGCGGTCCCTGTCGTGCAGGTCTGGGAGGGAATCGTACTCGTCCCGCTGATCGGCACGCTCGACAGCCAACGCACAGAGCAATTGATGGAACGGCTGCTGAACAGGGTCACGGAGACCAGCTCGCCGGTTGCCCTCGTCGATATCACCGGAGTGCCGGCCATCGATACCCAGACCGCTCAGCACCTGATCGAGGCGATCGCCGCCGTGCGACTATTGGGTTCGGAGGTGGTGCTGACGGGAGTACGTCCCTCGATTGCGCAAACGCTCGTGCACCTCGGCATCGACCTCACGAACGTCACGACCCGTTCCTCGCTCAGCACTGGGCTGCGGCGAGCGCTCGAAATGCTCGAGCTGAGAATCGTCTCGAAGGGCGCGTCGAGCGCCTAAGGGAGAGCCAAGATGGGAGAGTTCGCGATCTCTGTCATTAAGGTGCGGGATACTCTCTTGGTCACTGTACCGGCCGAGCCGGATGATTCGACGGTGTCTGCTCTGCAGGAGCGCGTGCTGAGCGCTATGGAGCGGCACGATCCGAAGCGGGTGGTGCTGGACATCTCCGCGGTCGAGACGCTGGACTCCTTTTTCGCGCGCACCGTCTCAGAGACCGCGCGCATGGTGACTCTGATGGGCGGCCGCACCATCATCGTTGGAATGCGTCCCGCGGTTGCGATCACCGCGACCCAGATCGGGGTCACGCTCGGTGGAATCGAGACGGCACTGACCGTCGAGCGAGCGCTCGATTAATCCGATCGTCTCTCTGCGCACTTACCGAAATGAGCGCACACGATGGTGAGGTCCCGATTACGGTAGAGGGCGACATCGTCGCCGTCCGCCGGCTCCTGCGTGAGGTCGCGCAGGAAGTAGGATTCGGGATCACCGACGTGACGCGGGTCGTCACGGCCGCCTCAGAGCTCGCACGCAACGCCTACAAATACGGCGGAGGCGGTGTCATGCGCTGGCGCATGCTCGAGTCAAATGGACGGCGCGGGATCGAGCTCAAGTTCATCGATCAAGGTCCCGGCATCGCCGATGTCTCGCGGGCGCTCGAGCAGGGTTACACGACCGGCAAAGGCCTCGGGCTCGGCTTACCCGCCGCCAAGCGCCTGATGGACGAGCTCGATATCGAGTCCGCCGCAGGCGCCGGCACGACCGTCACATCGAAGAAGTGGTGTCCGAAGTGAATGCGGTGGCCGCTCGGGCCTCGATCGTACAGGTTTCTGGCCCTCGGGAGGTCCGGCATGCCGAGGACTGCGCGCGACGGATGGCGGCCGAACTCGGGTTCTCTCCTCGCGATTGCGATGACATTGCGCTTGCCGTGACAGAGTTGGCGTCGAACCTGCTCAAGCACGCGGCTGGCGGTGAGTTGCGGTTCGAGCCCACTGAGGCGGCCGGACGCAAGGGCCTGCGGATCGAGTCGCTCGATTGCGGGCCGGGCATTCCCGACTTCGAGCGCGCGCTGCGAGATGGCTACTCGAGCGCCGGAAGCCTCGGGACAGGTCTCGGGACCGTCAATCGCCTGATGGATGATCTGCAATACCACATCCAGCCTGCCGGAGGATCGCGAATTACCTGCAGCCGCTTGCTGCGCACGGAGCCCCGGCAGCACGCGCGGCACCTTGAAATCGGTGTGGCCTCTCGTGCTTACCGACAGGTGCTCGAGAACGGCGATGCGTACGTCAGTCGGGAATGGGGCACCGGATCACTTGTCGGCGTCATCGACGGCCTCGGCCACGGACAGTTTGCTCACCGCGCGGCACAGGTGGCGCGCCAGTACATCGATCAGCATTATGACCTGCCACTCGAGGCGCTATTTCGCGGCGTGGGCCGCACGTGCCAGGCCACACGTGGGGTGGTGATGGCGCTTGCGCTCTTCGACCACGATCGCAAGCGGTTCACGTGCGCCAGCATCGGAAACATCGAGCTGCGCGTGCACGGGAGCGCCACGCCCATCCGCTTCATCGCTCGTCGCGGGGTGGTGGGTCAGCAGGCACCGATGCCTCTCGCTGAAGAACACCCGTGGGAGCCGGGCATGACTCTCGTCATGCACTCGGACGGTGTGCGCGCTCGCTGGGACTGGAGCGACTTTCCGAGACTGTGGGATGAGCCGCCCTCCCGGATCGCCCAGCGGTTGCTTGGCGCGCTGGGGCGCGATGATGACGATGCGACCGTGCTCGTCGTCAGGAGCGTGCGGCCGTGAGTTCGGAGGTTGTGAAGACTCAGGAGGAGCTGCGCGAGACGATCCTCATGCTGCAGGATGAGCTCGCGAACACCAATCATGACTGCGCAGCGCTCGCCCTGGAACTCGAGCGGCGGGTCGAGGACCTCGCGGAGGCCAATGGGGCGCTCCGGAACGAAGTCGAAGAGCGCCGAAAGGTGGAACAGGAACGCGAGGGCCTGCACCTTTCTTTGCAGCGTGCCTACCACGATCTGCGCCGCGTGATGGGCGTACTGCGCATGCTGAGCGGGATCAACAGCGCGGTCATGCGCATCCGCAACCGCAACGAGTTGCTCCGCGAAGCCTGCCGTCTCGTCGTCACGGTCGGCGGCTACGGCTCGGCGTTCGTCGCACTGCGAAATCCTAAAAGCCAAGCGATGGAGCCCGTGGCCTCTCACGGTGCGGCGGATGAGACGGCCATCCGACTCTGCTCCCTGATAGGGCAGCGCGTCACGACGGGCCTCAAGAGCGGCAAGCTCCGTCACGAGGCTCCCGACGTGCTTCTCTTCAAGGAAACGGACTATCGTCCGAGCAGCAAACAGGCGGGTCCTGGCGAACCGGCGGCGGGCCCGATGATCGCACTACCGCTCACGATCGATAAGACCGCGGTCGGAGCTCTGACGCTCTGCAGTCAGGAGCCCGGGCCCGTGGGTGAGGAAGAGATGCGACTGCTTCGCGAGGTGGCGGCGAGTCTTTCATTTGCCCTTCAGTATCTGCAGCAAGACTCAAGAGTGCGGCTTTTGTCGTACTTCGATGTGCTGACAGGCCTCGCGAAACGGACTCTCTTCTGCGAGCGACTTGGGACGTTGGTGAGTGAACGGACGACGCGTGCGCGCTACAGCGTGACGGTGATCGATATTGAAAACCTGTGCGCCGTCAACGATTCCTTCGGTCGGCACGCGGGGGATCTGCTGTTGCAGTTGCTGGCCGATCGCTTGAAGAGCCATTTTCAGGACACGGCCTTACTCGGCCATTTCGCGGGCGGCACCTTCGCGTTCGTCCAGCCGATCTCCAATCCCTCGCCCGCCTCCAACGAGCCGCTGAATGCTCACCTCAGCGCTCTGCTTGGTCAGCCGTTCGCGCTCGAAGGCAAAGAGGTTCCGGTTGCTGCACGTAGCGGTGTCGCAATCTATCCCGAGGACGCGCGCGACCCGGAAGGTCTCGTTCAGAAGGCCGAGGCGGCCTTGCGATCCACAAAGCTCACCGGGGAGCGTCATGGATATTACAGCGAGAAACGCCACTCCGAGCGCCTCGCGCGGGTCGCGCTCGAACGAAAGCTTAGAGTTGCCCTCGAACGTCGCCAATTTGAGCTGCACTACCAGCCGAAGGTCAGCGTCAAGAACAGGCGAATCGAGGGCGTCGAGGCGCTGATACGTTGGAGTGACCCGGATGCAGGGCTGGTCTCACCTGGCGTGTTCCTGCCGATCCTCGAGGAGAGCGGACTCATCACCGAAGTGGGTGACTGGGTGATTGAGCGGGCGGCGACAGACTGCCTGCAGTGGCAGCAGCTTGGGCTGCCACCCCTGCGTGTCGCGGTCAACATCTCGCCGGTGCAGCTGCACCTGCCGGACTTCGTCCAGCGCTTCCTGAAGCACACGGAGCACTGGGCGAACAAGAGCTGTGGGCTTGACATTGAGATCACGGAGAGCACGCTCATCGATGAGTCATCGATCGGAAAGCTCAAACTGCTACGTACTGCGGGGGTGCATGTCGCCATCGATGACTTCGGCACCGGCTACTCCTCCCTCAGCCGTCTGGCGCACCTCCCCATAGACACCCTGAAGATCGACCGCAGCTTCATTAGCCAGCTGACCGCCGATACGCGAGCCAAAACACTCGTCTCGATCATCATCGAAATTGCACGCGCCTTCGGAATGCCGGTGGTGGCCGAGGGTGTGGAGACGCAGGACCAACTCGATACGCTTTGGCAACTCGGGTGCGACCAGTCGCAGGGATTTCTGCACAGCAAAGCCGTCCCGGCGGAGCAGTTTGCGGACTTGCTCCGCAATGGGAAGGGGCGCTACATCCTTCCCAAAGAAATCGAGCACACCGAGGCTCTGAGGAACTCCGGTTCCATTTGACCCGAGTCGATTCCCGGAAACGGGGCGGTATCGCTCTTCCACAACTATTAGGGCCATATCCGTCTACCAGCGTAACAGCCATCGTCCAGTGAGCGCGCCGAGGCCGCTTGCGGCAGCAATTCCGAGCGTGTACCACGTGGCGACAAACGCAGCCGCCTGCTCGGGGCAGTGCAGGCCGTAGAGGGACGCTGCAAGCGCACCTGCGGTGACGCCCGCCATAGCACCGGTTGTTGCGAGCCGTGTCGGTGCCAAGCTGCGCAGTACGATGACGAGCGCGCCATAGATCGGTAGTGCCAGCAGAAGAATGAGTGGCGAGCAAACTTTCCAGGTTTGGCCCAACCACAGATCCAATCGGTGGCCCGGCGCAGCCGCGAGTATCTGAGCCGCCCCGAGCGCCAGCATGGCTAAGACCACCACGGCAACTGCAACGGGTGCGGCCTCGAGCTGCGTGCCGGGTGCGGCGAGGCGCTTCACGGTTGCGGCGGCCGCGACGGTCAGCAGGCCCGTGTATCCGGCCTTCATCCAAAACCACGGCTGCTGTATCGCGTGCTCAAGGGGCTGGCAGTGCAACCCGACGACGACCAGCGCGAGGGTCACGCCGCCGCCCGCAGCGAGCGCTGTGAGAAGGTTTCGCGTTGCGGCCCCCGCCGATCTTGCCTGGATATCGCGGGCTAGAAGCTCGATGAGATCAGCCGTCTTCATTTTGGCAGGCTCGGCTTAGCCATTTTAGGCTGCGATGCAGCATCACGCGCGCCGACACCGTAGTCACGCCGCGTTTCTGTGCTGCTTCTTCGATTGACAGACCATTTAGTTTCACATCTTGTAATAGACCGCGCTGGCGAGCCGGCAGTTGCTCGAGCAGCCGATCGAGATCGGTGTGCACGGCGCCCTCTTCAGGATCGTCGGCTCCGATCAGTGTTCCGGCGTCCTCGAGCCGAATGTGAATTTGCCGCCTTTTGCGGCGCAGATGATCGATAAGCTTGTACCGCGCGACGGCATAGACCCACGGCGTGAAGGGAAGCCTTCGGTCGTAGCTACCACGCTTGAGGTGCACTGCGAGAAGAGTCTCCTGAACTAGATCCTCAACGTCGTGCGTGGCCGCTCCCATGCGGCGGGTGAGATAGCCGCGCAAACGGCCGCTGAGGTCGCCAAGAAGCTGTCGGTACGCTCCCGAATCGCCATCGAGACCGCGGATCATCAGCGCCCTGAGACGCTCTTCGATGTCGATCTGCGCGTTCGCTATGCTCGGCTCAGCGGACACGGTCATCTCCGGCATCAGCTGATCCCCGGCTCATGGCAGAAGCTATAAGTGGCCCTCGAGGGTAGAACTGTTCTTGCGCGAGCCGGCGCATTCTAATGCGAGCCGTTCGCGGGCCACAATCGCCCGTCGAACGTCTCGAGACACGCGGACGACCCATCGAAAATAAATCTCTGACTGACTGTAACGTGCGACGCTGTTCCGGCGAATTGGAACAGCATGAGGAGTCTGCTCGAGACTTGGACCCTACCGGTGCTCTGCCCGCGGTGGCTGGTGGAGACCTCTGGCTCCTCCGGTCGGTTACGGCTTCGCTTGATCTGACCGTTTGCCGTAATCGAGCGACTCAGCTGCCGCACAGAGCCGAATCCGCAGACCTGCAGATCGCGACTCGTGATCGCGAGTCAATTGCCACAGAGGAGCACGCCATGCGCAAAAGACCAACCCTTGTCGCCCTTAGCGCTATTGCCACCCTGTGTGTCGCGAGCCCGCCGCGCGCGCATGACGCACCCAAGTTGGTCCCGGGGTTCCTCTACATTGCCACGAACAGTCCGACTGGAAACTTCGTCATTCGATTCTCGCGGTCCCAGAGCGGCGCGCTGACCAAACGCAACAAGACCTCGACCGGTGGATCGGGGGGAACCGGAAACGGGGCCGGTGCTCTCGATCCCTTGGGCTCCCAGAATTCCCTCATACTCGCCGGCCCAAGCGGGCCCCTGCTAGTCGTCAATGCGGGAAGCGACACGGTAGCCTCCCTCGATATCGACGGTGAGCGGCCCTTTCTGATCGGCGCAATTCCCTCCGGCGGAACTTTCCCGAGCAGCATCGCGACCGACGGCAATCTCGTGTATGTGTTGAATGCCCGTGGCACGCCGAACATCACGGGATTCCGCCTCGACTCAAGAGGAGCGCTCAGCCCAATTCCCTCGTCGACGCGCGAGTTGCCCGGTGGGTCGGCTTCTGCACCGCACGACGTGCGGTTTACGCCGGATGGGACACGATTGATCGTCACGGAAGGCGGGACAAATCAGATTGACGTATTCGAGGTCGGCGCCGACGGACGCATCACCAGCGGTGTGACGCAGCCCTCATCCGGTTCCGGACCGTTCGGGTTCGCATTCGGCCGCGGCGAAACTCTCTTGGTCACGGCTGCCAATTCTGCTGCGCTAGCCTCGTACGATGCCGGTTCGGACGATTCGCTCCAAGTGACGACGCCTGCATTGAGCAACGGGCAGATGGCAGCGTGCTGGGCATCGTTGACGCGGGATGGACGATTCGCTTTCGTCTCCAACACCGGCAGCGGAACGTTGTCGGCCTACGAGGTGAGCACAAGCGGCGCACTGAGCCTGTCCTCCGCTGTGGCGGCGGAAGTCTCCGGCAGCGCGCCAATCGACTCTGCGTTGTCGGCGGACGGTGCCTTCCTCTACGTGGACGATTCGGCGCGCGGCCGAGTACTGACTTTCGCCGTGCACGGCGGAAGCTTGACGCCTATGGCAGGAGCGACCGGACTGCCGACTACGATCCAGGGCATTGCGGTCGAATAGTCGCCGGCCCCGCGCAGACCAAGCGGTAGCCCCTCGGTTTAGGGTTTACCGCTCCCTGAAAGCGACGTTCGCACGATCCGGAACGGGCTCCGGCAAGTCCGAAGGTTGACCGCTGCAGCGCAAGATCGGCGAGGTGTAGTACGAGGCATCGTACCGACGCGCCTACCGTCTAACGCCAGTCGTCAATGACGTATACATTCGTGCGGTTGTAACCTTCCTCGTTTGGGCGCTGCATGGCGACGCCTTGCATCGTCGTGCGGAACCCGTGCTCGCGCATCAGTTTATAGGCCTCGACGCGGGCGAGATTGGTGCCGCCTACGAGGGAAGTCATGCCGCGTTCGCGAGCTAGAGCTTCGCAGGCGCTCAACATCCTGATGAAGTCTGCGGCGCCCGAGCCGCCGGGTCGCACCGTCGCGAATTTCAAATAGCAGCTGCCACTACCACCTTCGGTGCCTGCACCAAAGTGACAGACGGCGAGTCCTGCGAGCCGATCCCCGGACCAGAGCAGCACGGTCTCTCCGAGATCGAGGTCCGCAACGGCCTCGATCTCTTGGGAAAGATCCAAACCGTCGTAGACCACATCGGTGAGGTCGCGGCAGGCGCGCAATAAATCGGCGCGCTGCTCGCGGGGCGAGCGCGAAAACCCTGACCAGTCGCGCGCGATGGGCTGCTGCTCGGGCGTTACTCGTTTGGCCATGATCGCAGTGAGGAAGCGCGGCCAAAACCCGAAACGCTGGTAGAGACCCACGTGCTTCTCGCTGTGCGGGAATGTGAAGAGACCCGCGTGCGTGACACCCCAGGATGTGAAGCTGTCCATGACCGGCTCGAGCAGCCGTTTGCCGATGCCGCGATCCCAGAGGTCCGGGCGCACCGTCAATGGACCGAAGAATCCGAAACTCCCCCACCTCGTAGCGATGTTCGAGCCTATGACGGTGCCATCGACCTCGGCCGCGAAGGCGCCCGCCGGGTTGGAGCGCCAGCGAGGCTCGATGAATGCCGCATCTCCCATGAACGCGCGCGGCTCTGGTAGGCCGATGAACGTGCCGAACGCAACGCGCATAATCTCATCTGCCGCCGCCAGATCACTTTCCCTCAAAGGGCGTACGATAATAGCCGAGGTTACTGTGGTCTCATTCTTGGCCACCATAGATTCCCCCTTGCAGTCGTGACAAGTGGAGTATTGCCGAACTATCCTCGCGCGAGGCCGCCGCGAGTGCAATCCATCACACTGACCGAGCGGTCGCGGAGATCCACAGCACAGCACGACTACCGTTTCTAGTCGCATTTCATGAGAGCCGCCACTCATTTCGCCCCGACTCCACAGCGGCGGACACCGATCGGGAGCACGGCGATGCCAAGGCCATCGAGCGGCGCTGCCCGCAATATCTGGCATTGTTGCTGCGTAAGGTGCCGCTTACTCTGACTCGTGCTTCACCCGTGCTTCACCCCCGCAGCAACATCGGTGACATTCGTACTGAAGGGTCGCGAGATGTAGAGAATGGGTTCCGCTCACTCGATCATCGCGACAACTGACTGACTCATCTGCAGACGCCCATACAGTGCCTGAGCGCCCGTGGTACTGCATGGACGAGAGCATCCAGGCGTTTCTACGCTCCTGTCCGTGGCCATCCAGCTCATGCCCAAAACGCGACTCGCCGATCACCGGGAGGGGCTCATCCTCGTCAGTTGCAAGGAGTGTCTGCACGAGCGCGAGATGCCCGCCGCTGCACTCGCCCGGATCATTGGATGGGAGACGCGGATCGTGACGGTGCTTCCGCGCCTTCGTTGCTCGGCCTGCGGTGCGCGCTGCGCGCACGTGTCTATCGCTTATCCACGTCGGCCGCGCGGGTGGAGCAAGCACCCCTGATGCTCGTCGACGGGTCGGCTCGCCGCGCAATAAGCGAGCTTGCGCGCGAGACGCGGCAACGGAACACGGCGGAGCCACAGGTCCCTCCTTTCACCACATGTTATAGTGCTTTCAATTTTACTGAACGGTGCATCGCGCGTGTTCTCCCAAAGCGTGTTCACGGGCCGCAACATCCGGCCCAGGAAGCAATGAAGACTCCCAAGAGCCTGCAGCCTCTGATTGAGGACGGTATCATCGATGAAGTCGTTCGCGCGTTGAAGAGCGGCAAAGAAGCGACTGTCTACATCGTGCGAACAGGAATTCAATTTCGCTGTGCAAAGGTTTACCGAGACATGGCGCAGCGCAGTTTCCAGAAGCGGGCGCAGTATCAGGAGGGGCGCAAGGTACGCGGCAGCCGCGAGACGCGAGCAATGGCGAGGAGCACGCGCTTCGGCCGCAAGGAACAGGAGCAAGAATGGAAGAACGCGGAGGTCGATGCTTTGTATCGGCTGGTCGCAGCCGAGGTTCGGGTACCGAAGCCCTTCGGGTATTTCAATGATGTGCTGATTATGGCGCTCGTGACGGATACCCAGGGCGATCCGGCTCCACGACTGGCGGAGGTCGATCTTTCCCCTGAAACCGCTCGCGAGTACCACGCCGTGTTGATACGGCAGATTGTGCGAATGCTGAGCCTCGGGCTCATTCACGGCGATCTGTCCGCGTTCAACGTGCTGCTGGCGCCGGATGGTCCGGTGATCATCGATCTGCCGCAGGTCGTCAATGCCGCCGGCAACAATGCGGCCTTCGCGATGCTCCAGCGCGACGTCAACAACATCAGATCCACGCTGGGGCGATTCGCCCCGGAGCTTCTGCAGACAGAGTTTGCGCGGGAGATGTGGGAGCTCTACGAACAGGGCGAGCTGGACCCCCATAGCGAGCTGACCGGTGTCTTCCGTGATGAGGATGCCCCCGCCGATGCCGCCGGCGTCATGCGAGTGATCGACGACGCGCGGGAAGAGGCGGTTCGCCGGAATCTGGCTCTGGACGAATAACTGGGATAGGGCGGCATGACTTGCCGAAACGACCGCGAATCGGCTGGTCGACTGGGCCTGGGCCGAGGTACGAGCCCGTCGTCGAGCAAGTGACGCGACGCAGTATCGGTGTACGCCCGAGCGCCGCGGCGATCTCGTCGCACCGTACTTTGCCGGGGAGCGGCAGGGCAGCCGCGCGATCAATGAGAAGTTGTGCCGATAGCGTCTGCTGCAAGGAGTGCGGCCGCCTCGTCCAGACCAGCGTTCTCAGCGGCATCCATGGACCGCCGGCGCTTTCGACGCAGATCTGCGAGGACGTTCGAGGCAGCGCGTGTAATCAGATAAGAGCGCACCGTGGCGCCTCGCGCGAGTCGCGCGAACTCTATGCCAAACAGAGCGCGGACTTCACCGAGCGGGACTCCGGTACGATGTGTCAACGCGCGGATCGCGCTCTCGTGTCGAGCTGCCTCCGCTTCATGTCCGAAACGTAAACGCATGTTATTCCTGTGACAGTTGAGGTTCGCTCCAGCGCACATTCGCCGTCGTGACCCACGCGCGCTCTCGCAACTCCTATGGAGAACGAGAGTGCGCGCCGATACGTGCGCGCTGCTCTTGCCGTAGGTCCTCGATGGTGAGGCTCGTTGCGGCCGCAGCCATTCGTAGGATCGGATGGGCGGTGTTCAGCGAAAGTCGCAATCCATGCATCTTTTCCCAAACGAGAATGCGTGTTGCCGGGGAGTTGCGGCACAAGGGCTGCTCACGCAGTTCCAAACGCCGCCTCGTCGCGCGCATTTCCTCCTCGACGGCCAGGCGCGCGCGGTGCTCGCGAATGACCTCGCCGGGCGTCTGGCCTCGAGGGAAAGGTGTCGGGAAGGTTCTGAATTGCGAACGCATCTGTATCTCCGCAGCCTGCTCTCGGGTCAACGCATTTGCTGCGCGCCTGCGCACGGGTCACATCATCATATCCACGGATATCCTCTGATCGGGGTCATCGTAGTCGCTCCCCAATGCATGGTCAGTACGTTAGCGCACGGAGTTGCCGGCCCGGGAACGCAGGTTCTTTCTGAGAAATGCTGTGGTGTGAACGCCGGTTTGTACGAAGCGGTGGTCGACGTACTTGCGGCACTGGACCTGCAATCAACCGATCAGTGGCCGTGCTCGGCTGGGTCCGGCACAGCGCGATGCAAACGCCGTCAAGCATTCTGTGGAGCAGATGATCACTGCGGCCTCCGGATGACCGAAGGTACCCGTGTTCGGATGTCGAGTGATCTGAAAATGCGCGCGCGCTCGGCGGCCGTCTTCGTGGCCGATGTCGCGTTCACAGACATCGCAGGTTAGGACGAGCCACTCCTCTGGAGGGCGGTCCTTTCCAGTCTTGCGCCATCCCATGGTTTGTGCCTCCGAGGAGCGCCTTCTAGCATGCTCCGCTTCAAATGACAGGCTACCGCTCTCGCTTAGGGACATCTCGAATCAGGCATGTCGCAATCGAGTCAGCGGCCATGCGCCGGCGCTGCTCGGGCCAATCACAGTTCCATCCGCCATCACGACCTCATATCTCCACCTTGCAGGCTCGAGATACGACGTTGTACTCCAGAGGCTGAATCTCTCCCCACCGGCGTTCCTTGAGCGAACGTGCGTGAGCTCTATCTGCGCCTGGCGCCGCGTCTCGTACAAGGGCGAACAGACACGGTGATGCCGTTCGCCAATGATTCCCGTCGAGGTCTGCACAATATAGAAGACGTCAATCGGCGGGGTCGGCCGATCATCTCTGGTCGTTGGAGGCTCGAGGTGCTGCTCGGCCATGGTACTCATGGACCTAGGATGCCTTTTTGGGGTCGTTCCCGTCTGTGCGCGTGCGTACAGAGGTGCCTGGATCGACGCGTGGCCTCGAGCTTTACCGGCCGCGTGGGCCGTCTCATGCGACAGTCGCGCGCGGGCGGGTCCACGCGGCTCCTGTCACCCGCCCCAATCGCTGAGGCAGTCGCGGCCGTTCGGTGCACTACATCGCGCGCAGCAGCGCGGCAATCTTCAGGGTCGCAAAGTTACAAAACGTGTCGCAGACCGCGTAGGGCAGGATGATGCGGTCGTGGTGGCGCATGGCACCGCAGGTGTAGACGACGTTCGGAACATAGCCCTCGCGTTCCGAGAGTTCGGGTCCCACGAGTGGCTGCTTCGAGCGCCCGAGAACGCGCGAGGGGTCTTCCTTGTCAAGGAGGACCGCGCCGATCGCATATTGTCTAACAGCTCCGACGCCATGCGTCAGCAACAACCACCCCTCGTCGAGCTCGATCGGCGATCCGCAATTGCCGATTTGAACGAATTCCCACGGGAATTGCGGCTCGAGAATGACCATGCCCTCATCCCACGAGTACAAATCGTCCGAGCGGATGAGATAGAGGTTCTCGTTGTCTTGTCGTCCGATCATGGCGTATTGGCCGTCGAGCTTTCTTGGAAAGAGCGCCATCCCCTTGTTGCGCGCCGCCGCTCCCTGCAGGGGCGTCATGCGGAAGCGCAAAAAGTCCGCAGTTTCGATCATCTCCGACCTGATCGAACTGCCGTTGTAGGCGGTGTAGGTCGCGTAGAAGACTCTCCGGCCATGATCGTCGAACTCGACGAAGCGGGCATCTTCGATGCCGTTTGATTGCGCGTCGGTGATCGGAAAGATTACCCGCTCGCTGATATCCTCCTCGGGTGCGAATTCCAGCTCGATGCAATCCTCACGCTCACTCTCGATCCGCCGCTGCAGCCGCGGAATCGACGCCAGTCGTGCGGTAGGATCGACCGTCGCGGTGCCGTTGGCGGCGATGGATCCCGAGCGGAACGTGAGCGAGGACACGTGACCTTCTCCGATGGCTCGCAGGCTGAGAATGAAGCGACGTCCTCCCGGAGGAGCGCAGGTTTGATCGGGGTGTGCGACGATGCTCGGATTGAACAGCGCCACCGCCTCGAAGGAGTATTCGTGCAGGAAGTACGCGCCGATCAGTTGGCGTTGCGTGCTGGTGAATGCGCCGTGCGCAGCGAGTGCGGCTTCCATGGCGTCCGCGCGCGCGTCGAGCGTCGCCGCCAAGTGGCGATGGCGCCCCCGGAGATGTTCTAGGACCTGTGCCAATTGAGACTCGGCCGATTGCGGATCGAGCGCCAACACTCGTCCAACGATGCGGCTCACTCGCCTCGTGTCGGTTGGCGTGCGGTCGCGGGGCTCGGCGCTGATCTTGAATGGACGAACCAGCACGCGGCCCGGGTCCGGACGGAGATAGAAGGACTGGCGTTGCAGCAATGGGGCGTTTGACAAGGTCTCTCCGGACGGGTTTGAGGTCACGCGACGCAGACGCGCGCGACCAGCTGCCGCGGATCTTGGATGCGCTCGCCCGTTGGGCGGGCGAGCTGCCGCATTTCCACCAGGCTCAGGAGGTAGGACACGGCCGACTCGCCGCCACGGTTCTCGTTGGGACGATCTGGGTGCAGTCCATCGCGGCAGCTTCCCGTTTCGGAGTCGACCAGCGGCAGGGACAGATCGTTGCCGCCGAAAAACCATGCGAACGCCCTGGCTGCATGCGCACGCCAGGCGAGATCACCGTCGGCGCGCCAAGCGGCGAGGCACGCGGAGAGGGCGGCGGTGGCTTCCACGGGCTGTTGATCGAAGGCCGAAGGGCACGTCCGTTTGGCGCCGAAGCTCTGGGAACCGACGGGCCTGAAAAGGCCGGCCGAAGTCGTCTGCAGCCCCATGAGCCAGCGCAGGGATCGTAAGCCAGCGCTTACTTGGTGCTGAATTCCGATTGCACATCCCGTCACGATCAGAGCCTGCGACAAACGCGCGTTGTCATAGGCGAGGCCGTCCTCGAACCACTGCCAATCCTCGGTCTCAACCGTTGCCATGATGGCCATCAAACGGTTGCTGAGCAGACCGCGCAGGTGCAGCGCCTCGGCGTCCTCGGCAACCGCCGCACAGTAGCCGTCTAATCCGAGCAATGTGAAGCTCCATGCGCGTGGAGAGGTGAAATTCTGTACGGAGGGCAGCGCTTGCGCGAACAAGGACGCGGCCCATTCTCGGCGCAAGCGATCGCGATCGCTCCGTGCGCACTCACCTAAGGCCCAGAGCGCACGGCCGTGGCTGTCCTCGGACCCTAGGTCCTCGAGCCAGCGCCGGTCGTAGCCCAGGAAATTTCGGAACCGTTTAGTGTGCGGGTTCCAGGCGTGCTCGAGGAAAGCGGCAAAGCGGTTCGTCAGAGTCTCGGACAGGGGCGGCTCGCCGGCCTGCCCGAGGGCGCAGCCGAGCACCAGCGCTCTGGCGTTGTCGTCGGTGCAGTACCCATGAGAGCGGTCTGGAACGGCATGGTGGGCGTGCTGGAACAGCCCGGTCTCATCGCAGAGGGACAGCAGATGCCCGAGTCGCAACGGCGGCGGAGCCTGGCTATCAGAATGACGTCCGCTCGTGTCCGGACGCCCCGCCTGTCGAGGTCGATGGCTTCGAACAACGGTCTCGAGGACGGCGCGATAACGCTCAGCCACTCTCGGCCATATCATCGCCCGACCGTGGGCGTAGGCACGCTCGCGCAAGGCGAGTCGGCGTGGCGCATCGCCGAGCAATGCCGCGGTCTCGCGTCCGATGGCCGCGGCGTCGCCAAAAGGGACCAGGACGCCGCGGCCGTGACTCAATAGTTCCCGTGCGTGCCAGTAGGGCGTCGAGACAATCGCCTTTCCCAGGCCGAAGCTGTAGGCCAAGGTGCCCGAGGTCAGCTGCGCCTCATTGAGATAGGGCGTGACGTAGACGTCGCACATCGATATGAAGTCGAGCAGCGTCGCTTGATCGACGAAGCGATCGAGAAGGACGACGTGATTCTCGACGCCCAGAGCTCGTGTTCGCGACACGAGCGACTCGCGATACGCCTCGCCCTGCTCGCGGATCAGATTCGGATGCGTTGCTCCGAGCACGACGTAGACTGCATCGCCGGCGCTCTTCAGGATCTCGGGCATCGCATCGATCATCACTTCGATACCCTTGCTGGGAGAGAGCAGACCGAAGGTGAGAATGACTGCTCGGCCGCCGAAGCCGAGGGCTTCCTTCGCCTCATTGGGCTCGACGAACGCGCAATCGGGAGTGCCATGCGGAATGACCTCGATCTTTCCTGCTGGCGCTCTATAGACACTGCGGAGAAGTTCGCGGCCCTTTTCGGCCATGACGATGACACGCGAGGAAACCTCGAGGATCTGGTCGAAGACCTGCCGCTGCACCGGTGTCGGTTGCGAAAGCACGGTATGGAGTGTGGTGACGAGCGGCATGGCGAGCCGCGAAGCGAGGGCCATGATGTGCCCGCCCGCCTCGCCACCGAAGATACCGAATTCATGCTGAAGAGAAGCAATTTCGCAGCGACTCTCGTTCAGGGCCTCCGCTGCGCGCTCATAGTCCTTGAGCGAGCAGTCGTTGATCTGCAGGCGGACTGCGGGTGGGTACTCGTAGGTGCGACCGCGATCGTTCATGGCCACGATGCAGGAGTGCATCTTCGGCAAGGTTCTCTCGATCGCCTGTTGTAGGTCGGTGGTGAAGGTGGCGATCCCGCAGCGGCGCGGAAGCGAATTACCGATGAATGCCAGGCGCCCAAGCCGGCTCACGGTTGCACCTGCACGGCAGCGACTACCGTGACCGCAGACAGCGGCACCCTGAAATAGAAATTCCGGACCTAAGCGGCGGCAAGACCGGCGCCGCCAGGGCAAAAGCCAAGAATGAGGCAAGCGGATTCATGCACGTCCTCTTGGGACACGCCTGTAGCGGTTGCGATGCTACGTGCGCGGCAGGAATTGATCTGTGCGCTGACGTACCGACGAGATGCGTGAGCGCCCACAACCTTCTAGGCACGACGGGGCCCCATCGAGCTCAGAATCGACAGGTGATTTCTGCTATTGCGTTGCCCCAAGACTAAACCGCGCGAGGCCGGATACCGCTGCGAAGGTGCGAACCTTCCGCTGAAGCAAGGTGGAGCGCACAGAGCGACCGACGTTATTGCACGTGGATCATGAATCGCATTCCTTGGTATCCGTTGCGATTCGAGCCGATTTACCAGTACCGTCCCTGGGGCGGACGCCGTCTGGCCGATATGTTCTCAACACGGCTGCCAGGTGACGAGCCGGTCGGCGAGTCGTGGTTACTCAGCGACCGAGATGAATATCCGAGCCGGATTGCAGACGGGCCTCTCGAAGGACGGACGATCGCAGATCTCATCCGCGATTCGCCGCGAGAGCTGCTGGGCGCGCGGGCTGCCCACGTGCATCGATTCCCTCTGCTGCTCAAGTTCCTCGACGTGTGCGACCGGCTTTCGGTGCAAGTGCATCCCGCGGATGACCAGCCCACCCTCTTACCGCCAGGGGAGTCCGGGAAGACCGAAGCGTGGGTCGTGCTGCACAGTGGTGCGGCCGGCCGGGTCTATGCCGGCCTCAATCCGCACGTCACGGCCGAGGATCTGCAGCGGGCTCTGGGCGCCCGCACGGTGGCTGATCATCTGGCAAGCTTCACACCGCAGGCCGGGGATGCGGTGCTGCTACGTTCCGGAACCGTTCACTCGTTGCGCGATGTCGTGGTTTTCGAAGTCCAGCAGAACAGCGATGTGACATTCCGCCTCGACGATTGGGATCGCATCGATGCGAAGACCGGCCGGCGGCGGCCTTTGCAAGTCGCGCAGGCATTGGCGTGCATGATCTTTCCGCAAGGGCCTGTTACTCGCGTGCTTCCGGTTGTGGAAGCGGCGCAACCGGTGCTGCGCGAGCGACTCTTTCTGTGTGAGCACTTCGGAGTGTGGCGGTTGCACGGCGGCCCGCATTTCGCAGTGGGTAAGCGCGCCACAGCACGGCTGCTGGTGTGTATCGAAGGCGGCGGTACGCTCCTCCATGAGGGGGCGCAGTTCGCATTCCGCAAAGGTGAGGTACTGCTGTTGCCGGCTGCACTCGGAGCGTGCCACTGCCACACGCCGAGTACTGTGACTTTACTGGAGATCTCCCTGCCGGCGAACCCGTAGCCACGAAGAAGCGTGGCGATTCCGTTGCGAAGCCGCTGACCGCCTCTGCGGTTATTGTGCTGTACGTCGATTGCGGCTCAGCGAGTCCGGACGTGATTGCGGTTTCCTCGCACCGCCGGGGAGCGCTTGCACACGTGGCGCGTCCCGAGAGTGCCGCTGCGGTACGCGGGGAAGAAGCGAGGTCCAGCCGCTCCGGTCGGGGACGCGCTCCTTTGGCGTCCTCGTGGAATTCTGGCGATTGCAAGGGGCCGGAACGCTGCTCAAACATCGCGTAGCGTCTCTAAGCAGAACGCGCCCACTAGCGTTGCCAGAGCGCTTAGGTTCGCGATGAGGCAGACATCGATCATAAATTTGAGCATGACTTTCCTAAAGTGCAGTCTAAAGAGGGTGTCGGCGCAAATGAGATGCGGCGCCCTTCCAACGGTTAGGGTTGGGCCGTTGGGCCGCCTCCGAGGCCCGCTCGGGCCGCGCCCGGCGTTTTGCAACGATCTGGACAGCGCCGCAGACGATAAGGGCACGGGCACCGACCTTCGGTGCGCTGACACACACGGCCAGCAGAATTCAGAGGCCTGCGGGGTGCCTGGCCGCCCGTCGGGCTACCCGTGTTCTACTGGGCGAGAGCTGCGAACGCGCCCAAAAGGCGCATTTTCCGGGGCCGCAATGGCTGCAATTGCCGGGCCGCGACATGAGGCTGTGATTGATGCGGAACCCGCGGGACGATCCCATAGGAAGAGGAACTGAAACAGGCGATTGGTACCACCCGAATACGGGGCAGCTGAGCCTAGCCTCACCACCTCTCGGTGTTCCACCGAACAGATCAGTACACGAGCGTCCGTCATGCTCGGACCCCTTGGAGAGTCTCGTGTCACAACGGTCGCGGTCCGCCGGGCAGAACTATCTGCTTGCCGCCTTGCCCGCCGAGGAGCGGCGCCGTCTGCTCGCCCGATGCGAGCAGGTCGAACTCCGCTTTCTCGAGGTGCTCTGCAAGCCCGGCGAGCGTATCCAGCACATTTTCTTCCCTACCGAAAGCATCGTCTCTCTGATCACTCCCGTCGACGGTCACGTCGGTCTGGAAGTCGGTCTCGTCGGTGATGAAGGCATGGTGGGCATCTCATTGTTAATGGGCGTAGATACCTCACCCGTGCGCGCCCTTGTGCAGGGTGCGGGTGCCGCTTGGCGAATGGAGGCGACGGAATTCTGCCGCGAGCTCAAACAGAGTGCGGCGCTGCAACGAGGTCTCAGCCGCTACCTCTATGTCACTCTAATTCAGCTCGCCCAGACGGTCGCTTGCACGCGCTTCCATCACGCGGAGGCACGGCTCGCGCGCTGGCTCTTGATGACCCGCGATCGCGCGCATGCCAACGAATTCCGTGTCACGCATGAGTCCCTGGCCTACATTCTGGGGGTGCGCCGCGCCGGCGTGACTCGAGCTGCCATTTCTCTGCGCAAGCGCAAGCTCATCCGGTACTGCCGCGGAAGGCTCACGGTCCTCGACAGACGGGGTCTGGAAGCGGCAGCCTGCGAGTGCTACGCGGCGGACAACGAAACGTACGACCGGCTCCTCTGTCGGAAGCGGGCTCATCGATCCCTTGATCGGGTATTTCGCTCCGATTGATGATCGACTCGTCTGCGCGCAGACTCGGGTGCGGACGACGATGACGACCCGCACATTAGAAGAATGCGCGCTCGCCTGTCCAAAACTGCGGCGCTTCCACCTACGGACGGCTTTTAGCCGTTCCCCATCCGCTTGGCGCGCGGCTCTTCACCAATCTGCGCGCCGCACCCTAGGAGACGGGTTTGTGAAATCCGGGAGTCCTTCACCGGCGTGCGAGGCGGATACGATTGTCTCGCGGGCGAGGTGCGGGAGGGCGTTCGTGGAGGGCGCACGGGCCATTTGCTACGCGCCCAGTGCGACGGAATGAGCGCTCCGTGGGGGCTGTGTGCGCCACCATACATTGGGATGACGATCCGGCTATACTCCGAGGGGGCTCCGCGAGCCACGAATATCGCCGCTTGGAACGCGAGCCAGTGACTGTCGTCGCGGGCTACGGCGGAGCGCAGCCGGCGGCACTCGCCACCGCCGCGGTCATTTCCCCTCAATGTCGGCGAGGAACTGCTGCGTGTTGGTCACGGTGATAATTCGATGACTGACTCTGTCCACAATCCGCAACAAAATCGCCTCCTAGCGATGCTCTCGGCCGAGGTGCGGGGGCGGCTTTGCCCGCACCTGCAGCTCGTTCCCATGCCGCTCGGCAAGGTGTTGTACGAATCGGGCGATCTCCTGCGCTATGTCTATTTTCCGACCGACTCCATCGTGTCACTGTTGTACGTGCTCGAAAACGGCTCCTCGGCGGAAATCTCGGTCGTGGGCAACGACGGCCTCATCGGCATCGCGCTGTTCATGGGTGGTGAAACCACACCGAGCCGGGCGATCGTGCAGAGTGCGGGATACGCTTACCGATTAGTCGGACAGCGCCTCAAGGATGAATTCCGTCGCAATGGTGAGGCGCAGCTCTTGCTGCTGCGCTACACGCAGGCGCTCATCACGCAGATGGCACAGACCGCGGTGTGCAATCGCCATCACTCGGTGGATCAGCAGCTTTGCCGCTGGCTGTTGCTCTCCCTCGACCGGCTGCCGTCCAATCAGTTGACCATGACCCAGGAACTCATCGCGAACATGCTGGGTGTGCGTCGCGAGGGCGTCACCGAGGCGGCCGGCAAGCTGCACAAGCACGGCATCATCCGTTACGTCCGAGGGAAGATCACGGTGCTGGACCGGCCGAGGCTAGAGAAGCTCAGTTGCGAATGCTACGCCGTGGTCAAGAAGGAGTGCGATCGCCTCATACCGACGTCGATACCTCAATTCGACCGCGCTGCCGGCGCGTAAGTACCGCATGACGTGACCTGCCGGTGAGTCTTGCCACGCGTGCCACAGCAAATTCATACGGATGAACCGCATCACCGACGGCCATCCAATGCGACAAGCGGTGGCAGTAAGGAAGGCCCGAACGACCTCCTGGCGGCACTCCGATGGGAGCTCCTGCGATGTCGAGTCGAAGAAGCCATTCTCAACGAGGTGGGGATTACCTCGGCGGCGATCTCGATGCTCGTGATGCCGTCGACGACATAGTTCGTGTCAGTATTCCCCCGGCAGTTGCACCGCAAACTCACTTCCCCGCCCGATGCCTTCGCTCGCTGCTGTCACGCGTCCTCCGTGCAGCGACACGATATCGCGTACCAGTGCGAGACCGATGCCGAGTCCCGATCGGGAGCGCGGATTGCCCGCATCCGCCTGTCTGAATAGATCGAATATGAACGGGAGCGCTTCGGGTGCGATGCCGATTCCTGAGTCCCGGATGCGAACGACGGCCAGATCGTCTTGCCTGTGCGCGCGCACCGTCAGCTCACCACCGGCATCCGTATATTTGGAGGCATTGGACAGCAGGTTCACGAACACCTGCTCCAGGCGCAATGGATCGGCGTAAACCCATAACGGCGCATCCGGTAACACCGCGGTCAGCTGGTGATCGCGCGCTTTGATATCCGAATCGAGCGTCTCGATTGCATTACCCACGGCGCTACGCAAGTCCAGGCGTTCGCGGCGGAGGGGGAGTCCTCCATGAGAGATTCGCGATAAGTCCTGAAGGTCCCCGAGGAGCTGCGTCATTCGGCGGATCTGACGCTCCATGAGGACTTGCGCTTTCAGCCGCGCGGCAGGCTCCACATCGCTGCTCAGAAGACGAGAGGCATTCTGAATCGCGGCAAGGGGGCAGCGAAGTTCATGGCAGACGGCGGCCAGAAACTCATCCTTGCCCCCGTGGGCGCGGGCGAGCCCATCGACCGGCGTTCGTGCCAGGTACAGCCTACCTGGCGCGACATCGGAGACAACCATCCCGCTTCGCGATTCCACTAGATCCTGCACAACGCCCCACTAGTCAAAAAAAATCACAGCCACCAGGTAAAGGTCCTGCCGAGAGTTCCTTGCGCTGCATCTTCTACCAATCGCAGCCCGCTCCGAAGTCGGGATCCCTTCAGTCCTAGCGTGCATAGCGATTTTGACGTCATCAGTCGGATTTGCAGGCGGTGCCTTGCTTGTAGGAGCCCTCGGCGCAAGTCCAGTCATTGCCTGAATAGTCGATGTAGCCATCAGGGGGCACGATGAGCGCCACGCAGTTCGCCTCTTCCTGTCTGAACCCTCGCTCACACTTCCAGTCGTGGCCGCCCGAGTCCAGATAGCCGTGCGCGGGTACGAGGACGGCCATGCAGGTATCGGCGCTCTTCCTGAATCCGCGCTCGCACGCCCACTCATCGCGGTCACCCACCAGAAAACCATTGGCTGGCGCTCGCACCGCTGTGCACTTCTCTCCTTCCCGGCGATAGCCCGGATAGCACTCCCAATTCTGGCTGTAGGATGAATCGACGTAATAGGCGTTCGCGGGCACTATGAAGTGCGCACAACCGCCATTGACTTCGCGATAGTTGCGATTGCATCGCCATCCGTGGCCGAAAGGCTCATCGTCGGCATGAGCGTTGGCCGGTATCTGCACGGCTTTGCATCCATGATCGACCTTGGCGTATCCGCGAGTGCAGTCCCAATCGCCGCCGGTCGAGTCCAGATAGGCGTTCGTCGGTACCTTGATCGCGACGCAACTTTCGTCGACTCTCTGAAATCCTCGCGCGCACTGCCAGCCGTTACCGAAGCCACTAGTTTGAGCATTGGCCGGCAGCACGTGAGTGCCCTCTTGGGACCAGGCGTTTGCCGATGCAGCGAGCACAGATGCCGCGAGAATCAGAGCCGCCGTCGAGACGTGCCCATGTCTTGATTCGATATTCATCGAGAACTCCCCTTAAGAGATCGCATCGTGGACGGCTGGTCGCAGTCGCGCTTTCGGCCGAGCGGCCCCGGTTTTTACGCAGGTTGATCGGGCGACCGGGAGAGCGCAAGTGCCAGAGTCGCTAATGCGCCTGCTCGTTGCTCCGCGAATTCCATGGCACTGC
>Ga0134128_10002133_pt1 | contig 24705 bp, 25 predicted proteins | sample KB31754_FD_96462 | JGI IMG/M metagenome (GOLD analysis project Ga0134128, IMG submission 96462) | Terrestrial soil microbial communities with excess Nitrogen fertilizer from Kellogg Biological Station, Michigan, USA - KB3-175-4 | ecosystem: Environmental > Terrestrial > Soil > Unclassified ...
CTGTGACCGTGACGCTACCGGTCATGTCAGGATGGATAGAGCAATGGTATTTGAAAGTACCCACCGTATTGTAAGTGAAGCTATAGGTTTGATTCTGGTCGAGGTTGCTGCTTTTTGGCCCGTCTTGGCCATCGTTTTCGGTCACTGTATGGGCTACTGAGTCTTTGTTGGTCCAGGTGACGGCGGTGCCCTTTTTGACGGTTATATTGCTCGGACTGAAAGCAAAGTTCGTGATATTGACGGCGTTGGTTTGGCTGGCGGAGCTAGAACTCTGGTTCGATGACATGGTCATGTTGCTGGAATTGCCGCCACTATTTGATGAAGTCGAGGTGTTAGGGGCGTTTTTGTCATTATGCTTAACGACTGCATAGCCGCCGATCAGGATGAGTACGACGACAAGGATTCCGAGGGCTGTTTTCATGAGAGCCTTTCTAATTATTTGCTCTCATAATATACCCTTTGCAGCGATTTGTAAGTATAAAAACGCTGTCTATTTCTGGACAGCTGTCGCGAAACTGATGATCGCAAACAGGATTAAAATAACGCCGGTCGTGCGCTGCAGGATTTTGGCAGGCACGCGCGAAATAACCTTTGATCCGGCTGTCACCGCCAGCCCACACGCGGCCCATAAACCGAGTGTCGCCCCGATGCCCACGTTGAGGCTGTCGTGGTAGTGTGCCGTATAGTTGGCGACGCTGATCTGGGTGATATCGCCCCACTCGCCCAGGAAGATGATGGTAAATGAGGTGCCGAATACTTTCCAGAAATTCGGCGCCACGACCTTTCGTGGTTTCGGCTCATGGTGTGTCGCCTCTTCCAACCCGTGTTTGCCGAAAAAGATCAGTAGCGCGCCAGCGAGAAAAAGGATGCCGACGATGATGTGTAAGACTAGGTGAGGCAGCAAGGTCAAGAGCTGCCCGGCGAGAACTGCGATGATGACATGTACGAGGAAAGCAGCCGCACAACCAAGCCAGACATAGAGGGCGGGAAATTTGCTGCCTAAAATCAGGGAAGCAAACAACGATTTGTCGGGCAGCTCAGCGATGAAGATGACGGCGAAAACGAGGAGAATGATGCCAATATGCATAGCTTAAAACAGATGGTGAAAGCGGTCTTTTACAGTTACTTTTTCGGTGCCGGAACACGAGGAAGGGTCTTGGGTAGCGTCGAAGCGGGCGGCGGTGCTCGGCACTGTTTTGTACTCTTGCTGCAAGGTGCTGTCGCTAATGTCGCCAAAACTTATCAGTAAGCGTGATTTATCCTTGATGAGCATATTGGTGATTGGCGTTAGGTCAGTATAGTCCTGGCCGTTTATTAGGATATGTAATTTGTCTTGATCGTTCTCAGTATAGAGCGTGCCACTATCTGTTTCAATGAAGTTAGGCCCGACATACCAGCCGAGGTTTTCAAAAAACTGCCCCCACGTAACTGCATGGTCGTGTACGTGCACCACGGAGTTTATGTTGTCGTGCATGTGAGCGCGTTGCTGGGGTATGGTAATGTCATTCGTAGAGCTACAAATAGCTACCTCTTGATAGTATTGCGGCCCTTTGAATTCTTGGCGTTGTCCATTTAGGTAAACTGCAAAATTGGCATGGTAGTGTACCTGCACGGGCTTGTAAGTGAAAAACCGTATGGCCAAAATGACAAGGACTCCGAGTGCGAGGCCGCAGGCAAATAGCAGCCAGCCATTCTTGAATAGTTGTTTGTTGAAGCGCATAAAACTCCTCTACTCGTACCATCATACCGTCTCCTCTCCCGGAGTTCTAGTTTTATAAATGATTTAACACACCGAGCCCCGTCGGACCGTCATACCCGGCAAGGGCTTTGCAAAGGTAGCTCACGCAGGTACCATTGCTGCCGCCCACGATATCACGAATGACGTTAGTTGTGTGGCCGTATAGGAGGATGGATACATTGCTGCTATTACCGGAGGCGGCGATAATGCCCGTCACCAGCGGTGCTGCCAAGCTAGTCCCGCCGACCGTAAGCCAGCCATGATGACCGCCGCTGCCATAACTGTCATAAATTGCCGCGCCAGTGCTTGGATTAGCATCAGCGGCTACATCGGCTATACTGCGCATCACACATTTTTTATCGTGTTGCCAAGATGGCTTGTTTTCGAAAAGGCTGCAGCCGCTACCGGCGCCATCCCAGGCTATCTCGCTGGCAACCTTCGAGCCATTCATTTTTAAGCTAGTGCCACCGACGGCGATAACGTATGGCGAAGCAGCCGGATAATCGGTTCCGTAGCCGCTATCGCCGGAGCTGACAACCATCGTTACGCCGGCTTGATGATAGTGGCGGTCGTAGGCGGCTTCACCACTGGATTCGGCGCCACCATAGGAGTTGGAGGTGACTTTGGCACCGGTGGCCACAGCTTCATCGACAGCAGCAGACAAATTCGCCATGCTTGCTGAATTGGCTTCGACAAGACTGATCCGGCAGCCGGGACATTGGCCATGCACCGACTCGACATCCATGCTGGCTTCCACTGCCCAGCTGCTATTAACTGCGGGATAACTCGAGCTGCCACGCTGGTTAAGCTTCTCGAAGCAACTGCTTTGAGCGGCCGAAGTACAAGTCGGTAAAACCGGCAAGCCAAAGGTCCGGCTAAAGATAGCAAGATCACTGGCTATCGTCGGTGCGTCATAGGCGACAACGACGGCGACATGGGTAGTTGATCTACCACTATTTCCGTAAGCAGCTTTGAAAGTGGCCGGCCCATAGCCTTGTGGGGCTGTGGTGGCAAGTGGTGTTACATTACTGCCGTCAGTCAAAATGATGGCATGACAGCGCGCAGTCCCGGCTGCGTGGCTAATAGAGCAAACTTTACGAGAATGAACAGCTGCCGATGCTCTGCCGCCACCTGCAGAAAACGCTAACCCTAGAATCAAAACCAATAAAATATACACCTTGCGCCCCATACCGGACCCTCCTTTTATTTTTTGCCGCCAGCCTCCGGATCCAATAGTACGCCGCCTCCTAAAATCATCAATAAAATGTGCAAACAATATTTACATCAAAGGCGTCCATCTCTGTAACCATCTTAAATAATCCTTAAATATTCGACTTAGCGATGGATTCCGTTAAAACTTATGGCTACAATGTAGCTAATGCTATATGAAGGTTTATCCTCGCCAGCCCAAGAGCCTCAATCAATAGCGGACCTTGATCCGCAAACTCGAGCTGAACTGGAAGGTGTATTCGCCAAGACGAGCCTGGAACAATTTCAGAACGAAACCGGTTTTGGGGTAGCTGAACTAGCACAATATGTAACCTACGAAACAACAGAAGGCGTACAGACTGCCACTGTTGCTACTATGCTTTCACACGACTCATGCCCTATGGGAAAATGGACACGTAATGCTTATAAAAAAGGTGGACTTGCTGAAGTGCAAGACATGTATCAAGATCTCAGCAAAAGAGAGCCGGGGCTTAATATCGTAGTAAGCGAGCAAGTGCTCGCTCGTGAAAACCCAAAAAAAAAGTAGTTGAACCAGAGGCTAAGCCTGTAGAGCACGAAAAGCAGGTTGAAACTGAGCGCCCGCCTCAAACCATCAAAAAATCCGAGATCCTAGCTAAGACCCCATCGGCCAAAATAGAAATAAAGCCTCAGGCGAAAAATCTACGCCCACCCACTGAACGGGAGTTAGTAGTTACTTTGAGCGAGCAAAATATACGCCAGCAACAAGCGGCCGTGGAACAGGAAACTTTCCGTAAAGAAGATAAGGCGGAAACGCAAAAAATAGTTGAGTCACCAATTGAGTCTGTTCAAAAACTTCCCACTAAGCCATCTATAGTCAACCGCCTCACGCCCAGGCCGTTCATTACTCCCACTCAAAAGAGTGGCCCCAAAGAGCAGCCGCGCAAGCCAGCCCAAATTGCCTCCACAGAACATAAGCCGGATTTCGTCACGCAAGTTGTGCCTAAACCGTCGCTCAAGTCGGTCTCACCGGAGATCGTAAGGGCGCATGAAGCTGTAAACGGGGTACCTGAAAGTCAGCTTGAGGCTGCGGGGAGCGAAGCATCTTTTGCGTTTGAGAATGACGAAGCTCGATCGGTGTCGCTCGAGGCTGAAGCCATAGATTTTGCTACTGAATTGGGGCTAGCTTCAGATGAAACCGAGGATGATAGCTGGATCGATACATTAATTATTCCAGGAATAATGTCTGAGGCAGAAAATCAAGAGGCTGTAACTCCTGAAGCACTATCTGAATCGAGGACGATAGTCCTCACGAAGATTGCGGAAGTTATAGCCCCACCGGAATCCGTAGCTGAAAAAACCGAAGTCTTGCTGAGTCATCTGCCGGAAGTGGTGCAAATTTCACTAGCTGAATTTGTTCAAGAGAGCGAGCCGGAGGTTGCGGAAGCTGTCAGCGAATTAGTGGTACAGATGGCGCTAGCGACTAATCGGCTACAGGTGTTAATCATGACTGATCGAGCAGAGAGCGAAGAAGCAGCCCAAATCGAAATTGTGCTTGAGGAATGGTACGACACATTGCTCACCTACCTCGAGATTGAGGATGCAGAGGCGAAAGTGGCCGAGTTTATTAGATTAGTTCGCTCAGGCAATTATGTTGTTCTGCAACAGCCAATGCCCGAAAACACCGACGAAGGCACGCACGAGCGCAAGTTCAATGTGCCTTTGACGCAAGGCCTATCGCGGATCATGCAACAGGTGCAAACCGCCATCGGCAAGCTTGCTGTCGGGCAGGCAGTCTATCTTTAAGTTATCTAGCCGCCCCATCTGTTTATTGCAGCAGCTGGTGCTCGCAGGCTAATTTTAGGGCTTGCAAGTCAGTTTGCAATTCTCGCCGAGCCAGAAGTTTCAAAACCGGTACTGCAAAAGCAAAAGCAGAGCTTTCGGAAGACACGGTGGTAGCACAAATTACCAGTGTTTTCTTTCGGTCAGGCTTTAGGGTGAAACGGGCAATGTAGTGCACCAGGCCGGTTTTATTCTCAATCTGTATCAGTTTGTCGGCTCGGAATTTGGTAATGACATTTTTGGACTTGATGGTGACGCCTAGCACGTTACTGGTTGTGGAATAGGTGCTGTTGAGCTTGAGCTTCCCGTGGCCGGAGAGATTAGTAATTTGGGGATTCCATAGGAGGTAATATTTGAGATTTGTGAGATATTCGAAGACTTCACTGGCGGATGCGGCGATAGAAATTCGAGTAGTCACATTGGCTGTCACTATCTATATTTTAACAGCAATGGCCGGCGGTGCTAGCGAACTAGTTCTACAATCTCTAAGCTGTCCACGATAACCACATCCTCGTGATCTTCGAGTGTATCAAGGTGCGGTATATCGCCATTCCGCTTGATCAGGACTGCTCGGGCTCCGATGTTTAATGCTAATTGAGCGTCGACAAATTGATCACCTATCACTACGACTTCGGCTGGCGTGAGTTGATGGCGCTCCATCCAATCGCCCACAGAGCGCTTATCGGGCTTGCGGAAGTCCACTTCATCTCCCGAGCGAATTTCGTGAATACAGTCGGCGAGAGTGGTAGCGGCAATTATGGCTCGCGGGCTACCTGTACCGCGGCCTTCGTGGTCTCTGTTGGTAACGATCAGCTGTTGCATACCCAGCTTGGCAGCTTGTTGGGCCAGCATGGCCGCATCTTGGAACAAATGCGTCTCCAGGTCGCCGGCATAGTGATGTTCCTGCTTTTCGGCGAAGATACTTATAATTTCGTCGACTTCGGCTGCCGATTCCAGGCCGAGTATTTTCTGGATGGTTTCTTCAAGAGAGCCATGGTAGTTGCTGAGCATGTATTCGTGTGTCGGCATACTGTGCCCGCTGGTCTCGACGACATCGGCTATGATTTGCTCAAATATCTCGAAGCTATCTATGAGCGTTCCATCTAAATCCCAGATTATTCCCTTGACGTGCTTGAGCTTCATCGTGTTTCAAGATTGATGCACTGCTCGATAGCCAGAGCAATCTGGGCCATACCCTCGGGCGTGGAAATGTGGTCATGTTTGCCCGCGGTGGTAACAATGAGGCCTGCAATACCTATTGCCTGCTCGCATTCCGCTGGTGGGCAAAGTGCGTCGTCAGAGCCTATGACGATGGATTTTAGAATACCCATACCGTGCAAATTTCGTATCAAAGCCGGTGCATCTTCCTGGTGCAAATACTGTATGCCTGCCATGAACTCATTGCCTAGGCGGCCGGCCTCTGGGTGTGAAACCAATGAGGAGAGTAGGCCAGACTCCCGTAGACGTGTTTTAAAATTGGCGCGATACTCTTTCGGCGTAGAGCCCATAATTTTCGGTATACAGTTTGCTCCCAAGGGTGCCGCACCTGCCAGGTTATCGCAAGCTTCAGGATAGGCGCTAACAAATTTCAATAATTCGCCAAAACCTTTTGAATGACCAACCATGCTCATAGGCGTTTGCGCGTCGTAACCCATGAACATATTTATTTCTTGCGCGATTGCGGACACGCTTTTAAGCACCGTTTGCTCCATAATTGCCGGCGTCAGCTTTAAATCCTCGCCGCCAACGGTTTGCGGATAAGCAAGGTTGAACACAGCGGCCCTTATTCCGAGATGGCCAAGCCGCTCCGCCACTTGAGAAATATCGGTTTCGCCAAATCCTGTCGCCACCAGCACCTCAGGCTTGGTGTGGTTTATGACAAAAGACGCATCCTGGGTACTGCTGTGGCCCAAAACGGTCAACTCCCACTGGGCAGTCAAAGTTGTAAGGTGCTCTTGCCCTGCCTGCTGTATAGCCATACAGCTATATTAGCCGACGGAGAGCGGATTCCCTATTATCTCTCGATTCTGCTGCAAGAAGGTGGAGTGCTTAAATGACTTAGAAGGGAGACGGGTCTTTAAGCTATAGTAAGGCTATGTTACTTATAATTCACCTGACATGCGCTTTCGCTAGTCTGGCATTTATGGCTGGTGCGGTCATTGGTTCCTGGCGACACAGAGGCGGTAATTATGATAATTTGGCGCGCTTGTCTGGCTTAAGTTTTGGCGGCTTGCTAACGACCAGAACGGCATTAGCTATTAAGTACCGCACCGGCCTCATGAGTGTCTGCCTAAGCGTTCTTTTTTACTTGGCTTGCCTGACTGCTCTATTCACGCTCTATCGCAAGCTCGTTCAATCTGCCGGGTAAGAGTTCATCTACAAGACGATTTGGAAAAGATGCGCGGATCGTAACTTGCTCATGCTTGCATCTGTTATTTCTCTGGTACATTATTGATAGACAACGGAGGTAAGTATGACTAAACAGGAAAGCGCATTTCGGCAAGAGCAATCACCAGCACAGGAGATGCGAGACACCCTTTATCATAGGAACTCATTCTTAAACAGACCGGACGAAGCCTATTATTTTGTAGGTAATCAGGCAACGGAAATTCTTCATGGATATTATAAGAACGACGAATCCGTAACGGAGCAAAGCCAAACTGGGCTTAAATACTGGGTGGCGCTAGAAAATCAGTTTGCTACCGCCGTAGTAGGACACCGAATGCCAAAAGCGCGGATTGGCAGACAAGCAAGCTACTATGCCGTTATGCAAGCGCGGCTAGATGAAAAAGGGTCAGAGGCTGACATAGCCGGTGTCGTTGAAGCCGCGCAGGCTTTGTCGCCTGAGGAAACTTGGGAGTATTTTCTGGACCAGCTGGCTGCTTACGAAGCTTACCTTAAAGGAGATTTGACTAAACCAGTAAACCGAGAGACGGGCCAGCCTAACACACAAGACGCCAGTTTTTATATGGACTTAGCCGAAGCACTATGGATTTCTATCAAATATGTGATGCAGAATGCACCGACTAAAGAGCATCATTCGCGCACCAACAGGCTTAATCAACAGCTGGTCAATATCAGCAACACGTTCTTAGATGCCAACAAAGTTGGTTTGGCTATAGGTTTTGGCAGCATCATATCGGGAGCAGAGGGCCAAGATAAAGCCTTTGCCGCTAACCTTGTGGTCAAGATGCAGGAGCTTAGGAGTGTAGAGAGCGACAATAATTTCCGTCACGTCTACAATTATGCAACACAAACCTTGGGCTGGTCGCAATTACGATTATTTAAACAGCAACTCCCAAAAGAGGCAACGCCCTTAATTTTCGGCAGTGAATCCGAAGTACTATATGCCGACTCTGATAGTCCAATGCTGACTGAACGGTTTGAAGAAGGTGAGTTGCTGGGCGCTTCGTTGAGCGACGGTAGCCGCATACTTTTGCCACACATTAATTACAGGCATCGTACAATTCTTGGTTATAGCACTGAGCAGGAAAGCGAAATTTATGAAGTTCAAACGGGCGTTAATTACGAGACGCTATCTGATGAGGCGAAGGCTGCCGTAGAAATTGCACTTAACGCAGAAGAGCAAGGGCAGCTGGGTAATGAAGCAAGGCCTCGCTATCGGCGATTAGCTTTTTGGCATGATAACGACAAGGGCGATTTGCTATACACCGTGATATTTAGGAGGGAACGTGGCCGGTTGATGGATTTATACCCTGACCACCACGGGCTTGCTACAACTGATACCGAGCGCAAACTTGATATGCCGGTGCGTAGCGCAGAAGCCGTTAAGGATACTTACATGGTAGTACCTTACGATGAATCATACATGGCGTTTCAAACTTTTACCGATGCACAGCCTAACTTATTTGCTACCGGCGTCAATCAGGCCAACGCCTTCTGGCTTATGGGCGGTCCTCGAACTATTCACTCTCAGGCTGACAGCTGGTTGATGAAGGAAGCTGAAGACGGTCAGCAGCCCAAATATGTTATCGTGCCAATCCGATACTACAAAATAGAAGAAGATTTTGTGACACCTGATCCTTCGGGCGCCAACGAGTAGTATTGCGATGAAGTGGCCCAATACTCTTACGGTGGTGCGACACGGACAGTCTGCCTATAACGAGCTTAAAGGCCTCAAGGAGGGTGATCCTCTTTATGCCGAATTTAAGCGGGCTCATAATCGACGCAAGAAGGATCCAGATACTGCCAGACGCCTGGCAGAACAGTTGATACAAGACGGCACTTTTATTTTGGGCTGCGGAGACCATGATACCCGCCTTACACAGACAGGCGAGCGACAAGCAGAGGTTACGGGCTCGCGCCTAAGCGAGCTTATAGGTCTGCCAGATGTCATATTTGTTTCGCCTTATCTTCGCACCCATCAGACATTAGGAAAGTTAGCTGTGGGGTGGCCGGAGCTGTCAAGTGTAAAAACGGTGGAAGAAGAGCGCGTGCGAGAGCAAGAACACGGCCTGGCCTTGTTCTATAACGACTGGCGCATTTTTAATATTATGCATCCCGAGCAAGAAGCGTTACGCAATCTGCAGGGATCGTACTGGTATCGCTATCCGCAGGGTGAAAATGTGCCCGATGTCCGTGAACGGCACCGCTCAATGCTTGGAGCTTTAACGCGAGATTATGCTGAACAGAATGTAATGATTGTCGGGCACCACCTTTCTATCCTGTCACTGCGAGCAAATCTGGAGCGCTTGGATGCAGACGGTTTTAGAGACTTAGACGCCAATCACAAGCCGGTAAACTGCGGCGTTACGGTGTATCGAGGCAACCCTGATGTGGGCCATGATGGACACCTTGAGCTGGATATTTATAATCAGCAACTCTACTAAATTTATTTTAGTTGTAAACTAGGCTACCCTAAATCTAACTTTCTCTAATGTGTAACAAATTAAACACCAGCCACTTTGATTTGCAAGTATAAGCAGGACAGTGCGCATTTTTGACATTTGAGCATAACAGTAGTAAAGTTAGCAAAATATAGGAGTCAATTGCGCAATGGGAGAATTTGAAGCAAATTCAAGGCAGGTTATTTCTCAAGAAGATTTTATGAGGGTTGCTGATGGCCTATTGGCTCATGCGGAAGACCCTTCTAAAGATGTCAATGAATGCCTAGTGTCCGCACAGACGCTGGTGCAGGGCTTGGATGATGTGAAGGCTGGCAATTTGCACGTGGAGCCTCCACTAAGCGAAGAACAGGTATCTTCGTACCGGAAACAATCGCAGTTGGTTATTGCCTTAGGACAAAAGTCAGTCCGTGCCTTACAGGCAACCTCGGAACGAAGAGGCTTTCTGCGCAGACGACAAGAACCACCCGAACCCCCCACCCCTACTGCCCAGCAGCCAGCCAGACCTGCTTATAGTGGCACTGGCTCAGATGCCAAGAAATAGCTACTATGATTCGGCTCGAGACCCAACAACTCAGCGGCTTTAACGACACACTGATTGATGAGCCCGCACACTTTGAGGTAACTCTGCCTAATGGCCAAGTTCGGGACTATGATGCAGTCATTGGCAATACCCCCGCGGTAACCTCAGAGTATGATGCCTACGATCAGCCCCAGTTAGTGCTACAAACTGAAGTTCCAGATGTTCTTCCATGGGATGAAGAGGTTCACTATCCAGCCGGCCGTCTGGCCAGCTTTCATGGAAGAACACTCGAAATCTTGGCCGGTAAAGTGGCCGTCGAAGACCAGTTTGGGAACCACTATCAAAGCGTATCAATTAAAGGTTCTGACTTTTCAGATCCTCACATTTTTAGCTCGGAAACGGCGTCTCGCGGCTTCATTATTCACGGGTTACAGGAAAGTTTGGTTTTAGAGCGTGTGATTCGTGCTAGCCGGCTATTGCGAGAGCATGGCATACCAGCGGAGTATATTTGCGGCCTGGTTATCCCAGATAAATTCCCCATGCATACTGACCCTGATAACCCAGACACCAGGCAGCTTGTGCCTTTGCCGGAGCTGGTAGAGGCTTTGGCGGCAGATTACGCACAAGAAGAATTAGAAGAGAGCCGCACGCCACTAGAAGTTAAAGCGGATATGATTGAGAAACTTCACGATGTTGATTATCTCATTACCTACCGTGCAATGGATGCCCCCTATCGCTTTGGAGAGTTGGCTGACCCTGATACGTTGGATGAGTTTTATGATTTTCTAATTCGCCAAAATGACGATCCTAACTTACACGAATACCTTGAAGAGCTTCACCCGATGACGTACATCGTCGCGCAGTTTGCTGTCGAGTTAGGCATTAATGTTGCTAAGATGCACAAACTTGGAGTGAGCCATGGGTTCCTGCACAGTGAAAACATCACGGCACTTGGCTCATTTGTTGACTTGGACAGCTGCCGTGGCGAGCCACTTGGCTTAGGTGATGACCCTATTACCGATAAAGACATATACAAAGATATCGTTTGGGCGATGCGTTCTCTAGTAGACGTGTTGGATGGTTGGCAGCCGAGTCCTCACGATGATATTAATGGGTTTTTGGACATCACGTCTATGCAAGTCTACGCGCGGGAATTCTTTCTGACTGAGTATTTAAAAGAACGTTCTTTTGATAAATCCGCGGCAGAAGCTTTTCTTACGGGGCTGGTGAGCTATCAGCAACCTAAGCGGACTCAACATTATGGAAGTTTTGCCCGTTTTTGTGAAGTGGTAACCGGTGCCTATTGTTCATTCATCGGCGGGGAAGAGCACATAAAAGATGTAAATGAAGAGGATATGCCTTCTATCGAGAATTACGATTTGCATTATGACCGCAAAGATACGGTGTTTCGGGCGGCTCCTGCCCGCTTTTTTAAAGAGTTTCGCGACAGGCTTCTAAGTAATAATTGGTCAAGGAATCACGAGTATGAGTCTTTGCACGAAACCGACAAACCGTTGCACAGCCTAATGAAAGCGGCAATACGCAGTGACAGCTTGCGATTCTTCGTTAGGCATGCTGAGCAGTCAGGTTTGATAGATGAGCCAGCGCTCTTTATGGCAGCCCTGACAATGGGCTCATCAATCACAAATGTTGACCCTGAAAACGTACCCAACAAAAACCAGGCCCTCCACCAGTACTTCGTAAGACAGGGTGAAAAAATGGTTGAACAGCTTGGCGATGAGTACACCCAGTATGACAAGCCGGTCATGGAGTTCTTATTGAATAAAAGCCTAGGAGATTTAAAAAAGCAGACAGGTATTTTGGATTGGGAAAACGGGGCAATAACTTCGCTATTGTATTTGAATGGCGCGACGCAATACGAGCGTATATTTAAGGCATTAGACTTACAGCCCCAATCAAAAATTACTTATATTAATGTAGGCGAAGCAATGCGAAGAGCGGTGAACAAGCAGGATGACACTATTCTTATTCTTGATTATGGAGTTGCTGAATTCATTGCGGAGACACCTCGCAAGGATGACCTATGGAAGGCAGTTTTTGGCTATCGACACAAGTTTAAGCCTCTTATACTGATTGAAGGACTTCTGGCTGGGGAGCCGGAAATTTGCTTGGTACATTATGAAGAGCTGGAGGATGCTCGTTATAAAAACTTGGAAGGTGAAGAAGGTGACAATGAGGAGCCCGAAAAGCTCAAACCCGAACTGCCTGAGACGGTTGCAGGTGACTTATCCTTAGATACTCTCAGACAAAATAGGCTACGCCTATTCAGTACTGACTAGCCCCAGTGTGTAGCCTAAGCGAAATGGTAGCGGCGAGTGGACTTGAACCACTGACCCCAGGCTTATGAGTCCTGTGCTCTAACCAGCTGAGCTACGCCGCCCTAACAGATTACAAATATACCATGGATTGTATCTGTTGGCTAGAGGTTAATAGTTGCGGAGGCACAAATAAATGGCCGCGCAGGCGCCAACAATGATGACGATTATCCTCAGAGCATGAGAAGACACTTTTTGGGTTCTGGTGGCCGCAAAGTAGCCGCCAATGAAATTACCGGCTCCCATAACGAGTCCATGCCGCCAGTCGATCACATGCGCGTTCGCCAGGCAGAGCAGGGCCGTGGTGGCCAGGCATAAACCAATAATATTTTTTAAGGCATTCATGCGGTGAATATGGTTATGCAAGCCCGTGAATCCTAAAAATGCCAGCATTATAAAACCAAAACCAGTGGCAAAAAACCCGCCGTACGTAGCTATCGGGAGAAGGGCAAGACCGGTAATCCACAGTGGCCGCAGGCTGTTTCGCTTTCGTTTTGGCCCATGTAGGTGCTGGTGGAGCTGTTTATAGAGCCATGGTTGGAAAGCAAAAAGCACAACTGCAAAAAGAATGAGCCAGGGGATAAGGTGCGCAAATCCGCCCTGGGAGGTATGTTTGAGGGCTTGAGCACCGATGAAGGCTCCCATTACTGTGGGGATGAGCAGCCAGGCATAGTGCCGAGGGACTTTGTGCAGTAACTGACGGTAGCCATAGATGCTGCTTATATTGCCCGGTATGACAATAACGAACGTCGTGGCATTTGCTACCAGCGCCGGGATACCCAGGGCCAGCATCACCGGAAACCCAATCAGCATGCCACCACCAGCAATGGCGTTCATGGCGCCGACGATAATGCCGGTCAAAAATAAAATCAGGTCGTGATACATGTTTGTTTTGTTGTAAGCTGTTTCCAGCTTACCAAGTTTTACCCCTGTTTGCTAGTGCGTTTTGATTTCTGCTGATCCAGCCAGCGCTGTTTTAGCTGCTGGACGGTGAGGGTAGAAAGCGTGTAGCCGATAACCGGCACTAGGGCATTGATCCAGGGGCTGATATGCACCACGAAATGTAAATAAAAGGCGACCGTCAGATAGGTAAGCAGTATGATTGACGATCGACGCACCCAGCTTGTTTCCCAGGCTTTATCGCCCTCGACTCTTTTATTGCGGGCTTCCAGTTTCCCAATACGTTTTAAGAGGTCGCTTCTCTCGGCCATTGCTTTACAATAATAAAGTATGGACATCGTATTGCCAAAGCCAGGCACCTACATTGTGGCCGTCAGCGGCGGGGTGGACTCTATGGCTTTGCTGCATATGCTCTATAGTGAGGCTGTTTCAAATTCCCGGCCGTGGAAGTTAATTGTGGCACATCTCGATCATGGCATTCGTGAGGATTCGGCCGAAGACCGACGGCTCGTACAAGCGGCGGCAGGACGCTACGGGTTGCCTTTTGTCTATCATAAGAGTCATCTAGGAGCAGGAACCAGTGAGGCCGAGGCGCGGAAAGCTCGGTATGAGTTCCTGCATAAAGTCCGCGGGGCCAGCGGTGCGCGAGCCATTATCACCGCTCATCACCAGGACGACGTTTTGGAAACGGCTATCATTAATCTTTTACGCAGTAGCGGCCGGAAGGGGCTGACTTCGCTCAAAAGCCATCATGATATCGAACGGCCGCTGCTCCAGGTGCCGAAGCGTGAGTTGATTGCGTATGCCAAAGACCAGGGACTCGTTTGGCACGAGGATAGCACCAACCAAAACCTGGATTATTTGCGGAATTATATCCGCCACCGGTTGCTGCCCAAGTTCGACAAGACTGCTCGAGATAAGCTTCATGCGATTATTGCGGCACAGCATCAAACCAACAATGAGCTCGATACTTTACTTGTTAACCAATTGCACCTCCAATCTGTGGGAGGACGCTTAGATCGGATCTGGTTCAATCATTTACCCCATGCTGTGGCGCGCGAAGTAATGGCCGAGTGGCTGCGGGCGCACGGTGTACGAAACTTTGATCGTAAGACTCTCGAGCGCTTGGTCGTGGCTGCGAAAGTTTCGCCGAAAGGATCGCGGTATAATGTATTACAGGATAGGTTTATGCAGGTGAATAGTAGTGATTTGGCACTCGTGAGGGCTGAGCGCTAGCCAAAAATATGTAGCAGGGGTATAATAGAGGACTATGGACAGAAAACAACTTCGTTCTGGGCGCAAACCGGGCAGCAATAACCGCGGCATGAAAAACGCCGGCTTCATCGCACTGATCATTCTTTTTGGCCTGATTGTCTTCGCAGCTGCCAATCAGCCGAGCAATTTACAGAAAATCCCTATAACCACGGCCGTCACCGAGGCCAACGCCGGCAAGTATCAGAAAATAACGGTGACCGGTAACCAGCTCGATATTACTAAGAAGGGCGAAACGCATGCGACACTCAAGTCCTATCTCGAACCCAACGCCACGCTCAAAGACGAAGGCTTTAACTTCTCCAAAGTAGAAATCGACACCACCCCCGCGAGCAGTGGCACCTCGACCTGGGTTTCGGTGGCCGAAACCGTGCTGCCGACGCTAGCCATTGTCGGTTTACTGTATTTCATGTTGCGCAGTGCTCAGGGGCAGGGCAACCAAGCCCTTAGTTTCGGCAAGAGCCGTGCCCGCTTATACGGCAACGAAAAAGACAAAGCGACCTTTAAAGACATCGCCGGCAGTGACGAAGCCAAACAAGACTTGGAAGAGGTCGTTGAGTTTTTGAAGTTCCCGAAGAAGTTCGCCGGCATGGGAGCCCGCATACCGAAGGGCGTCTTGCTCGTTGGTCCTCCCGGCACCGGTAAGACGATGCTGGCACGCGCCGTGGCCGGTGAAGCCAATGTCCCGTTCTTTAGTATTTCCGGATCCGAATTCGTCGAAATGTTTGTCGGTGTCGGCGCCTCGCGCGTCCGGGATCTATTTGCTAAAGCCAAGAAGAACTCACCCTGCATCATCTTTGTTGACGAAATCGACGCCGTTGGCCGCCGCCGTGGTTCAGGCATGGGTGGCGGACACGACGAACGCGAGCAGACCTTAAACCAGATACTCGTGGAAATGGACGGCTTCGAACAGGGGCAAAATGTCATCGTGCTGGCTGCCACCAACCGAGCGGACGTGCTCGACCCCGCCTTACTCAGGCCCGGCCGTTTTGACCGCCGTGTTAACATCGGTCTGCCGGACCGTAAAGACCGAGAAGCGATTCTCAAGGTCCATTTCGCCAAGAAGCCGCTGGCCAAAAACGTCGACCTTGATGCGTTGGCTGCCAAAGCCGCCGGTTCATCGGGGGCGGATCTGGCTAATATTGCCAATGAGGCCGCGATTATCGCTGCTCGCAACTCGCACACCGAGATTTCTCAAGCCGACGTTACCGAAGCCTTTGAACGGGTTGCTATCGGGCCAGAACGCAAGAGCAAAGTCATGACCGAAGCCGACAAAGTCACGACGGCTTATCACGAAGCCGGCCATGCGCTGGTCGGGCATGTCTTACCAGATAGCGATCCTGTCCATAAAGTAACGATTATCCCCCGTGGCGGCACGGGCGGCGTGACCTGGTTTATTCCGCCGGAAGATCGCGTCTACGTATCGCTTATCCAATTCAAAGATATGTTGGCCCGTGGTCTTGGCGGTCGTATCGCCGAGGAAGTAGTGTTAGGCCACGATCGCATTACAACCGGCGCCGGCAGTGACCTGCAAAAGGCTGCTGAACTGGCGCGTGACATGATTGTTAATCAGGGCATGGGTAAAAAGCTGCGCGACCAAGTTTTCCACGTCGATGACGGTATGATGCTCGATCGTCTGGTGCATGAACGAGAATATTCCGATGAAACAGCCAAAGTTATTGATGAGGAAGTCGAAAATCTGATCACCGAAGCGGCCAATCGCGCCCGAGCAGTCGTCAAGGCTAACCTCGACAAGCTAGAAGTTCTTAAAGACCGCTTGCTCGACAAAGAAACTGTCGACGCCGACGAAGTCACCGAAGCCTTACGCGGCGCCAAGATGCCACAGGCAGCCTCCCTCTACTAAGTTCAGTTTTAAATCGGTTTTGATCTGTCACCATGCGGGCTTTATACTGGATAGAAGTTTATGATGGTTAATAACGCTGCATGAATCCCACTACGCCAGCGCCCAAGGCAAAGCGGCCCACTATCAGCAATGTGGCCGCGCTATTGATCGCGACATCGTTCGCGGGTCAAGTTCTGGGGTTTTTGCGGACCAAGCTAGTGAACGCCAACTTTCCGACGACCGGCCCGCATAGCACGGATGCCTACTTTGCGGCTTTTGCCGTGCCGGACTTTTTCTTCTTTACACTAGCGGCTGGGGCGCTTGGCGTGGCTTTCATGCCGGTGCTGTCCGACCGCTTGCATCGTGGTGACCGGCGCGGTATGTGGGAAATCTCCAATTCTCTTATGAACATGTTGGCGATCATTATGGGCGTGGTGGCGATTGTCATGCTGATTTTTGCCAAACCGCTCATCAGGCACATTGTCGCACCGGGCTTGTCGCCGGGCCAGCTCAATACCGCAGCTGACATTATGCGCTTACTGGCCTTTAATCCGCTCCTGTTCACTATTTCCGGTATTTTAACGAGCGTGCAGCAGACCATGGGCCGCTTCTTTTTTTATGCCATCGCGCCGCTGTTTTATAACGTATCGATAATCCTCAGTATCTATCTTTTCAAGCATAATATCGGGTTGGTCGGGCTAGGCTTGGGAGCGCTGCTTGGCGCTATTCTCCAACTGCTAGTGGTGGCTTGCGGTTTATGGAAGACGAATTTTCACTGGCGTCCGCACATCGGGTGGCGCAGCGCGGATTTTCGTTTGGTGCTCAAAAACTTACCGCCACGCTCGCTGGACCAGGGTGTTGACCAAGTCGAAAACATCGTCGAAACGCATATCGCCAGTGGGCTCGGCTCGGGGAATGTCACCTATTACAACAACGCCTATATTTTAAGCACGGCGCCAATCCTGCTGATCGGTACGGCGATCTCAACGGCTGCCTTTCCGCGGCTCAATGCTCGCTTGAGCCAACATCGTCCGGATCTATTTCGACGTGATTTCCTGATGGTGCTACGAGCAATGATATGGTTGAGTGCGCCACTTGTCGTGGTCTGCTTTTTCGGCCGCGGCTATTTGGCGCGGCTGATCTACACCAAAGGCAACTTTCAGATTGCCACCATCTTTGGCTTCCTGACAGTCGCTATCTTTTTCCGTATCGTGTACTCCATTATTTCACGTTGGTTTTATGCGCAGAAAGATACCAAGACGCCGTTGTTTGTCTCGATTTTCACCATTGGCCTCAACGTGGTGCTAGCCGTTACTTTAGCTCGTCCCAGCCAGTATGGCGTCTCGGGGCTCGCCTTAGCGCAGTCTATAGTGGCTGCAGTTGAAGTGTTTATCTTGTCTGTCATCATGCTGCTGCGTGACCATCGCTTGTTTGACGCGGTGTTTTGGGGCGGTGTCTGGCGTATTATATCGGTGACCGGGTTTAGCGTGGTGGCCGGCTTTATTATGATTTCGCTGTATCCGCTCGGCCGCAACGACCGGGGTATCTTGACGCTTGGCTCCAAGCTGGCGCTCATCGCTTTTGTCACCTTTGCGGTGCATATTGGCATCTCGGCCCTCTTTGACTTGGAGGAAGTCAGGCCCCTGTTTACGCGCTTGAAGAAGCTGGCACTGAAACCAGTCAAACTAGAAGTGTAGTAATTTGGCAATATTTAATAATTATTTAATATTCTTCTAGTACCTTGAAGGTATAATGATGACCATGCAAGGGACAGTAATGCGCAATTATGCTTTAGAAGACCGCGACCTGATCTTTTCTGAGCCGGGGGCCGGCTATGTTCTGCGCGTCAAAGATATGCCTGATGATGAACGCCCCCGCGAGCGATTGCTGGAGCTTGGCCCGAGCAGTCTCTCGGTGGCCGAACTCGTGGCGATACTGTGGGGAGTCGGCAATCGCAAAGAAGATGTCTTGGCCATGGCCAAGCGCACCCTCAAAGAATATGGCGAAAAGGCCATTGGCAACGAGCTAAACGCCCAGCGTCTGGCCGAAACCACTGACATCCCGGTTACAAAAGCCACTCAAGTTGTTGCTGCCTTTGAGCTCGGCCGTCGTTTTTACGCTACGCAAGCCGGCCGACCGGTTCAAGTGCGTAACGCCAAGCAGGCTTATCAATATGTACGCGACATGGGTATTAGTCAGAAAGAGCAGCTCCGCGGCCTCTACCTCAACAGCCGCTATCAGGTCATCCATGACGAGGTCATCTCTATTGGCAGTCTGACCTCTAACATCGTCCATCCGCGCGAAGTCTTTCGTCCTGCTCTCGAGCGCGGTGCCGTAGCCATCATTCTCGCCCACAACCACCCTTCCGGTCGCCTAGAACCTACTTTGGCCGACATCCAAATCACCGAGCAGCTCCTAACCGCCGGCGACCTTCTCGGCATCGAGCTCCTCGACCACCTGATCATCACTACCACTCAACACGCCAGTATTTTGGACTGCATCAGTCGCGACTAATCTAACGATTCCGCTTTTCGTCCTTTTGGACTCGTCAGCATAAGCACGCACTTATGAAAGCGGAAAAGACAAGTAGAGCAGGCGGAATAAGTAGGAAAAGGGTATGGGAGGGGCACGCGGCGGGCGTGAACAGCTTGAAGCGTATCCACACCCGCCTGGTGCTCAGAATTGCGCGTCGCCGAGGACGGCTACCACATGCTGCTCTTGCGACCGGGCCCGTAGTCGGAGTAGTCCGGAAGCGGGTCGCCGAAGAGGCCGCCGAGACCTGAACGGCGCGAGCCGAGGATGCTGGACATCCCGTCGAGTGCCAGCTTGGCCATGGCGTTGTTGAGGACTGTCCGCGTCGGCAGCAGCGTGAGCTTCAGCACGCCGTCGTCGACCTCGTAGGTGACCTTGGCGTCGCCCGTGATCGTCAGCATGCCGGCCGAGGAGTCGTAGGTGACCACGATGCCGTGGACCTCGATGGTCGGGACGCTCTCCTGGGGGGTGAGCTTGATGACGGTGCAGCCGGTGTTGACCTCGAGCGACGTCGGCGCGGGGGTGAATATGATCGACGACTCGGTCGTCGATGAGGCCTTCGTGTCCTCCGGGTCCATACACTACCTTCCCTTCTAGGGCAAAGCCCTGACGGATGGGTGGAATCCTACCGATTGTTAGAGATGTAGAGTAAGCTCACGTGTCGTATGGACTCGCTCTACACCTCTTAGCCTGCCTACTTGTCAAGGTACTTTGGAATCAGAGAGTACACCTCCGTTCAACAAAGTGCATATATATTAGCATAAAATATATAATAAGTCAATAGCTAACGAAGGTTGCATGCCTAGTTTTGATGAACTGTCAAAGAGGGGATTCTAAAACTTTAAAATCCGCTGCCATTCGTGCAGCCTGTCGCGCGATTGCACGACTCTTTAAGCTCTTGTTTATCCCTAATTGTAGAGGACGAGACTCATCCTCAATGGCCATTCTTCCAATCAAACCTGCTACAAAGGTGGGTACACTGAATTCAGTTATACGTTGCACTACCTCAGGGAAATGAATAGCGTGTGGGGGGATGGCCGTTGCAGCACTTAAGGCCTCGCCTGCTTCGGTTGCACCCACTACAGCTAAGCCTCCAATACCTCCAAACCAAAGCAAATCTTTAATTCTAGTATTGGCGTTGTGTATCCTAGACGCACGATTTGCAACTTTAGGATCAGAACCTCGGTCAGCGGCTAGCGTTGCACGCCAGAGCATTTCGTTGACACCCCGCACCTCCTCTTGGTTACCTGTTGCAAAATTTGAAGTTATGGGCAGTGTAATTATGCCCGCATTATTGTTCTTGCTAATAGCCGCCTTAGGCTGTGTCTGCGTTCTTCGGGTGGTTAAGTACACCCAGATTGGTAAATGAACGTCAGCCTCCCTAATGCCCTCTAGATAAGTTACATAATTAACGCTTACTTGTGGGGCAAAAAGCACTGTACGCTCGCTTTTGCTGCTCAGAACTCTGGGTACCGGAAAGCCGGCCTTCTCGTGCTTTGCCTTCAATCCTCCATCTACTTGACCTACAACCGTAACTTCGTAAGGTGAATCAGGGGTTTTAGGGGCTGCTGAATGAGCTGCTTCGCCAGAAGTAACTAACGCATAGCCGGAGGTGCTTGAGAGCGCACCGGCAGCCGCAGGCTCTCCGTCAAGAGGCTTAAAAACTCTATTCCAGCCGTTTGTACCTTCAGACATACCTTCAGACATTCGTATATAGTAATATAGAATATGGATATTGTCAATACATAGTGTAAACACTGAGGGTGGCCTTGCTTTCCCCAAAGACAAACAGATTAGTATTCTACCGCCCACCTCTGTTATAATATATCTCTAAATGAATCAAGACCACATACGCAATTTTTGCATTATTGCTCATATTGACCACGGGAAGTCGACGTTGGCTGACCGGTTGCTGGAAGTGACAGGGACGGTTGATAAGCGGGACATGAAAGCCCAGCTGCTCGATAGGATGGATTTGGAGCGGGAGAAGGGGATTACCATCAAGCTGGCGCCGGTCCGCATGCAGTACAAAGATTATGAGCTGAACCTTATCGATACGCCGGGGCATGTGGACTTTAGCTATGAAGTTTCGCGGAGTTTGGAGGCTTGCGAAGGTGCACTGCTAGTGGTTGACGCCAGCCAGGGGATTCAGGCGCAGACGCTAGCCAATGTTTATTTGGCGATGGCGGCAGAGTTGACGATTATTCCGGTGCTCAATAAGATTGACTTGCCGGCGGCTGACGTCGAGCGGGTCAGCAAGGAAATTATGAGCTTGCTTGGCTGTCTGCAGGAAGACATCTTGCTTATTTCCGCGAAGACAGGGCAGGGAGTCGAGGTGGTGCTCGATAGTATCGTGGATCTAGTCCCGGCGCCTACGCCGTCGAATGCGCTGGAAGCCCGGGCTCTGATATTCGACAGCTACTACGATGATTACCGAGGCGTGATTTTATACGTGCGAATTTTTGACGGTGCCATTCACAAGAACTCTCAGATCAAGATGATGGCCACGAATGCTACCGGCCTGGCCTTGGAGGTGGGTTCATTAAAGCCCGATATGGTGCCCGGTTCGTCGCTCCAAACTGGAGAGATCGGTTATATCGTGACAAATCTGAAGAGTACGCGGGAAGCCAAAGTCGGCGACACGGTTACGCTAACCAATCAGTCAGCTACTCAGCAGTTACCTGGCTACAAAGATGTGCAGCCTTTCGTGTATGCCGGTTTTTTTCCGGAAAGTAATGAATTTTATCAGGAACTGAAAGATGCGATTGAGAAGCTCTCACTCAGTGATTCGGCTTTGCAATTCGCACCAGAGAATTCGCCGGTGCTGGGGTTTGGGGTGCGGATCGGTTGCCTGGGCTTGCTACATATGGATATTGTGAGAGAACGGCTGGAGCGTGAGTATAGTCTAGAGCTGGTCGTTACCAATCCGTCAACTGACTACCAGGTAACGCTAGTGAGCGGCGAAGAGCTGGACATCAAAAGCGCCGCCGACTTGCCCGATCCAGCCAAAATCAACGAAATCCGTGAACCCTGGATCGTCGGCGAGATTATCGTGCCGCAGGAGTATGTCGGACCAGTCATTCAGTTGGTGAGCGCGAAGCGCGGCCGGCAGAATAACATCTCGTATGTTGACCAGCGGGCGCTTATCACTTTTGAAGCGCCACTGGCTAATCTGCTAACCGATTTTTATGATCAACTCAAAAGTCTGACCAGCGGGTACGGCTCGTTCAATTACGAGCTGGCCGATTACCGAGCCGAAGATCTGGTGCGACTGGATTTCTACGTGGCCGGTGAAATGGTGAGCGCCCTGAGCCTTATGGTGCACCGCAGCGAGGCGCAAATGTTAGGTCGTGACATCGTTCAGAAATTGAAGGATGTTATTCCGCGGCAAAACTTTCAGGTAGCTTTGCAGGCAGCGATTGGCGGCAAGTTTATCGCCCGCGAAGACCTCAGCGCTTATCGTAAAGATGTTACGACTGGCTTGTACGGCGGTGACGTAAGCCGCAAGAAAAAGGTGCTAGCTAAGCAGGCCAAAGGCAAGAAACGCTTGAAGCGCTTTGGTAAGGTCGACATCCCCGCGGAAGCATTCACCGTGCTGTTAAAGCGCGACTAGCACTGTCTCAATGCCAGGTAATTAGGTATAGTAAGGTACAGCTACCAAGTTATGGACGAAACCGAAAAAAGACTCAACCAAAAACTGCTCATAGCGCTCTTTACGCCGTCATGGCTCAGTGGTTTGCTGGCGGTGTCTCTAGGGCTTGTCGTAATAGTCGGGGTTATTGTCCTCTTCAATCTACACAACAGCCAGGTCCAACAACAGCTGGTCGGCCTACAAAGTACCGCTCAGCAGTCCGCCTTAACCTTGCCGGGCGAGGCGCCTCCAAGTGCCGGAACTAATTCGTTGCAAAATACCTGGCCTCTACTCGCCTTCTGGGGCGTCATAGGTTTCGTCGTGTATTTTGTCATCGAAACTGTGGTGAAGGCGCTCAGTAGCATCGCGGAGCTACAGGACGAGTTGCATTACGTACACGCTAAGCGTGAAGCGTTGCTGAAAACCACCATTGAGTACTTATTACTGAGAATCGTTGCAGCCGTGGTTTGGTTAATTTTTATCGATATATTTTTCAAACGAATCGTTCCCTACAGTATCACCGCTGCTTATGCCAGTGCTTCCAGTCCGCTGAGCCTTAACAGCTTTTTGTATGCCCTGCTATCCTTCGCCATGATCGCTTTAAGTATGCATGCTCACGCCATTTTTCTACGGCTGGCAGTGCGGCGGCCGCGGGTATTTTCCGCCTCGGAGTATATCTAGAGTCAACTATTCGGGCTTCTTATGTTCCGCACGAGCTAATAACTCTTCCAGAATCTGGGCTGTAACTTCAACGCCTGGACGATTGGCATCGATGTGAGCAAAAAGCGGAGTCGCTTGATAATATTCAATAACGGGTAGTGTTTTCTGACGAAATTCTTTTAAGCGTGTCTCAAAGATTTCAGGAGCATCATCATGTCGGCTGCCGCGATCACCACGTGAACGTTCCTCACGGCTTTTGTGTCGTCTCACACGTGCAGCTTCTTCTGGTATATCAAGGTAAAGCACCACTTTTATAGGATGGCCAGAACGCTCGGTCGCCTCAAGTACTCCGGGCTCTTCCCCATGCCATCGACCGACAGAGCTGAGGATGAACGGCTTATCTTTGAACGCATCCTGACTAAAGTAGGGAAGCACTATTTCCAAATACTCATCAGTTGGTATGAGCAATCCTTGCTTCAAAGCTTGCTGTGATCGTTCAGGTATGGTGCTATTGCGCAAGATGTCACCGCCACCGAGCAATTGTCCGTCGAACATGTCGGACAATATCTTGCCCTGAGTATCTTTACCGGCAAAAGGCCTGCCAAAAATATTGAGTGAGCTGGTGCCGAGCCAGGACTTTATTTTTGAAATTTGGTTTGCATTGAGAGAATGATGCATATGAAAAACTAATTATAATGCCAAAGAGTCGCTACGTCCAGAAGTCGTTGAGGAGTAAAAATGTAATAGGCAAAAAGTCTCTAAAAAGGCCCATCCCAGAGTCGTGTGAGAGTCATGCCAAAACATATGTTTTCATACGACTCTGGCATGACTCTGGCACGGGTGATTTTACAGGAAGTATGAGCGGATGCTTACTATTCTCCTTAATGAGTAAAATTATCATAAGGAGCAAGAGATCTACGTATTTTCGCCAGAGACAGCGCCGCTTAGCACTCTTGACTCTTGAGTGCTAAAAACGATATAATAGCGCTAAATGACAGAGCGTCAACAGAAGATTTTAAACGCTATCGTAGAGCAATATGCTGAGGTCGCCAGTCCTGTCGGCAGTATGCTGCTGGCCAAGCTCTTCCATGTCAGTTCGGCCACCATTCGGGCGGAGATGGCTGAGTTGGAGCGGCTCGGCTACATCACGCAGCCGCATACTAGCGCCGGGCGGGTTCCGACTGACAAAGGCTATCGCTTGTATGTGAACAACATCAACGAGAGCGAAGGCGCGAGCCTGCCGGAGCGCCGGGCCGAGAAAGCGCTCGCCCAGCGCGTGCAGAATGCCGGTGCGCCAGAGCGCATGATCCGCAATGCCGTCGATACGCTCGTGGAACTGACGCATAACCTCGGCATGGCGACGATCGGTAATCAA
>Ga0134128_10002134_pt1 | contig 24704 bp, 19 predicted proteins | sample KB31754_FD_96462 | JGI IMG/M metagenome (GOLD analysis project Ga0134128, IMG submission 96462) | Terrestrial soil microbial communities with excess Nitrogen fertilizer from Kellogg Biological Station, Michigan, USA - KB3-175-4 | ecosystem: Environmental > Terrestrial > Soil > Unclassified ...
TCTGGCCGATGCTGCGCACCGCTTCTTCGGCGTACCAGCGGAAGAATTCGGCGGCATAGGCGATTTCACCGCGCGAATCCGAAAGAGCCTTGCCGTTCTCCAGCGTGATCAGCTTCGCGAAGCGCTCGGCGTCGCGCATGATCAGCTCGTAAGCCTTGCGCAGAATTTCGGCGCGCTCGCGCGGTTTTCGCCCCGCCCATCCCGCAAACGCACCTTCGGCTGCGTCGAGCGCGGCCTTGGCGTCCTCCACTGTCGCGCTGGCGACCGATGCGATCTTGCGCTCCGTCGCCGGATCGATCACGTCAAAACGGCCGCCATCCGAGGCTTTGCGCCACTTGCCGCCGATCCAGAGGTCGGTCGGAACGTTGGCGAGAAGATTTTCGTACATGAGATTGATCCTTCACTCTCAATTGTCATGGACGGGCTTGTGCCGGCCATCTCGCGTAGGGGCGCACCGTGCCCTCCTAAGCGGGGTCACCGGGACAAGCCCGGTGGCGACAGAAAACTAACTCCCTAAACTGCGGCGCACGGTTTCCGCGATGCGATCCGGCGTCGGCAATACCACGTCTTCCAGAATGTCGGCCGCCGGCAAGGGAATATGCGGTGTCGTTATGCGGACCGGTGGACCATCGAGGTCGTAGAAGGCTTCGTCGGCCACGATCGACACGATCTCGGCACCCCAGCCGCACAGCCGCGGATTTTCCTCGACCGTGAACAGCCTGTGGGTCTTCGCGATCGAACCGAGGATGGTCTGCGTATCGAGCGGGACCAGCGAACGGACATCGACGACTTCGCAATCGATTCCGTCTTCCGCCTTGAGTTTTTCCGCGGCCGCCAGAGCGCGCGGCACCATCAACGCCAGCGCGCAGATGGTCGCGTCCTTGCCGGAACGCAGAATCTTTGCCGTGCCCAGAGAGTCGACGATCTCGCCGTCCGGCACCTCGCCTTTTGTGGCATAGAGTGACTTGTGCTCGAGGAAAATCACCGGATCGGGATCGCGCACCGAAGCTGCGAGCAAGCCGATGACATCGCGCGGGCTCGATGGGGCCACGACCTTGAGTCCTGGGATCATCATGCACCAATTCTCGACGCTCTGGCTGTGCTGAGCGCCGAACCGTGATCCCGCCCCGTTGCCGGTGCGGACAACCAACGGGCATTTGAGTTGGCCGTTCGACATATAGCGACTCTTGGGAAACTCATTGGCGATGTAGTCGAAACACACCGCAAAAAAGTCCGAGAACATGATTTCGGCGATTGGCTTGAGGCCCGTCATCGCGGCGCCCATGGCGGCACCGAGGATCGCCTGCTCGGAAATCGGAGTGTCGCGCACGCGCAGTGGGCCGAACTGTTCATAAAGGCCGACTGTGGCCTTGAACACGCCGCCGGCCTTGGCCACATCCTCACCGAGAAAGACGACGTCGGGATCGCGACTCATTTCCTGCGCAATGCCGCGGATCACTGCATCGCGGTAGGTCAGTTCCGCCATGCCCAGCCTCCATCGGCGTAGACATCGGTGGCGATAATGTCGAGCGGCGGTGGCGGCGCCGCCTTGCAGGCTTCAGTCGCTTCGTCGACAATTTTGCGTACGTCCGCATCGATGTCGGCGATCGCCTTTTCCGACACACCAAATTGCAGCAACCGCTCCCGATAGATCTTGATCGGGTCGCGCAATTTCCAGCGATCGAGTTCGCCTTCCGGCCTGTACTTCGCCGGATCAGCGCGCGAATGGCCGCTGTGGCGGTACGTGAGACATTCGATCAGCGAAGGCCCATCACCGGCGCGGGCCTTGTCGTATGCGGCCTGTGCCGTACGGTAGACCACATCAGCGTCGTTACCATCGATCACGATCCGCTCAAGCCCATAAGCTGATGCACGGTCGGCAGCAGGTTGCGGAACGGCGGTTACTTCGCTGATAGGGGTATATTCCATGTAGAGATTGTTTTCGCAGACAAAGATGACGGGCAACTTCCAGACGGCGGCAAAATTAAGCGCTTCATGGAAGGCGCCGATATTCGTAGTGCCGTCACCGAAGAAACAGACCGAAACATCTTTCTCGCCCTTGTACTGCGCGCGCCATGCCGCCCCGCAAGCGATGGGAAGATGAGCACCAATGATGGCATACGAGCCCATGACGCCGTGATCGGCTGAGGTGAGATGCATCGAACCGCCTTTGCCACGCATCAAGCCGTTGTCGCGCTGCATCAGCTCGCCAAGGACCTTTTCCACGCTCACGCCGCGCGCCAGGGTATGCGCGTGACCGCGATAAGTGCAGAACGAGAGGTCGCCTTTCTTCATGGCCACCGCAAAACCCGCCGCCACCGCCTCCTGACCAAGAGAAAGGTGGCTGGTGCCCTTGACCAGATTTTGCAGAAACAAATCGTAGGCGCGCTGTTCCGCTTCGCGGATCACAACCTGTGTCCGGTACAGTTCGAGCCGCTTCTGCTCGCCGATATCGTCATTAAGTCCGGAGCCGGCCTTGGCCTGCGCGCGGTCCTTTGCTGTGGCCATAAATGATCCTCAAGGGCTCTAATACATGATAAGCGGCCGCAACTTAGCCCCTAGATGGAAGGCCCCGCAACTCTCCTATTCCAGCGGGCCTTCGATCGCAGCCTCGCTGGTTGTGCTCTTGCCCACCTTACGCTCGCGGTAGAGCAGATAGAGGCCGGAACCGATAACCATGGCAGCGCCGGCCAAGGTCCAGCCATTGGGCAAGTGATCGAACACCAGGTAGCCCAGGATGACCACCCAGATCAGTTGCGTATAAATGAATGGCGACAAAGTCGAGGCAGGCGCAAGCTTGTGACCGGCGATGAGGAAAAAATGGCCGGTGCTGCCGAGCACGCCGGTCATCGTCAGCATCAATGCGATGACCCAATCCCGCGGCGCCTGCCAGACGAATGGGATAACCGGCAACATCACCATTGCGCCCATGAAATTCGCATAGAACAGCGACGTCTGGTTGGAGTCGACCCGCGAAACGATGCGGGTGATCACCGCATAGAATGCGTAGCAAGTGGTGCCCGCCAAGGTGATCAATGCCGCCGGGTGCATGCCGCCAAATCCCGGTCTCGTAATCAGCAGCACGCCTGCAAAACCGAAGCAGATCGCCGACCATCGTCGCCAGCCGATCCATTCATCCAACAGAGGACCGGAAATGATCGCAACGATGAAAGGAAACGTGAAGATGATCGAGAGGGCCTCATCGAGTTGCAACCAGCGCAGTGCCAGAAAATTCAGGGCGGTCGACGCCACCAGAAGCAGCGACCGAATGATCTGGAGTTTTATACTGCGCGTGCGCAGCAGGTCGTTATGCGTGATCGGATTCGACACGATCAGCGTGAGAACAAAGGCGCTGGTATAGCGCGCCCACGCAATCTGTAATGAATCCAACTCGGTGTTGAGATATTTCGCAACCGCGTCGAGGCAGGCAAAGAGCGCAACTGCCCCGCACATCAGCGCGATACCGATGAGTCGTTGGCGGCGTTGCGGGATTGAATCGCTCAATAGGTAGCCCGGCCGCCTGAAATATCGAAAACAGCGCCGGTCGTAAAAGAGCATTCGCTGGATGCACAAAAAGCGACGAGACCCGCGATCTCTTCAACCGTCACAAAGCGCCCGCGAGGAATCTTCGAAAGCATGAAATCGATGTGTTCCTGCGTCATCTGATCGAAGATCGCTGTCCTGGCGGCCGCCGGCGTAATGCAATTGACCGATATGTCGTACGAAGCAAGTTCCTTGCCGAGCGATTTCGTCAACGCGATGAGGCCGGCCTTTGACGACGAATAGGCCGGTGCGTTCGGATTGCCTTCCTTGCCCGCGATCGAGGCGATGTTGACAATGCGTCCGTAATTCTGCGCGATCATCGCCGGTGCCAGCGCACGACAACAGTGAAACGGACCGTCAAGGTTGACCGAAAGAACACTGCGCCAGGCGTCGAGCGGGTACTCCCAGGTTTTCACATTGGGACCCGAAATCCCGGCATTGTTGACCAGGATATCGACGCGACCGAGCAATTTGATCGTCTCGTCGCGCGCACGCTCGACCTCGGGATAACGCGCAACGTCGACCGCAAAAGGCGCGACGCGGCCGCTTTTTTGCATTTCGGCAGCTGCTTTTTTTGCGAGATCGACGTCACGATCCCAAATCGCTACCGCCGCGCCCGATTCGAGGAAACGCTCCACGATCGCGCGCCCGATGCCTTGAGCACCGCCGGTGATCACTGCGATACGTTGAGCAAGATTGATTTTGTTCGTCATGGCCGCCTCCGCATGAAAATTATCGGATGCACGCCCCCATGGCGAGTGTAGAAATTGCGGATGTGCAATGCAGACGGCAATATTCCCGGGCCATCAGGCATCATGGGCTGCGCGAACGCCGTATTCTCATCTATGATGCGCCGGTTGCCTTAGTACATTTTGCCGCCAGAGCGCGGCGCAGTACGGCCGGTCAAGGCGGCCTAAAAAGAATGTCGACATTGGATTCGACTGCCCGGCCGAGCTTCCGCGAAGCTTTCTTGGTTTGGCTCAAGATCGGCTGCATCAATTTTGGCGGGCCGGCCGGACAGATCGCGACGATGCATCGCATTCTTGTCGACGAAAAAAAGTGGATTGACGAGGCACGGTTCCTGCACGCACTCAATTTTTCCATGTTGTTGCCCGGGCCCGAGGCAACGCAGCTTGCCACCTATGTCGGGTGGGTCCTGCATGGCGTGCGCGGCGGCCTCGCTGCAGGGACCCTGTTTGTCTTGCCGGGCGCCCTGGTGATGCTGATTTTGAGCCTGCTCTACGCGTATGGCCGTGGGCTTGGCCCGATTGACGGCGCGCTGTTCGGGATCAAGGCCGCCGTGCTGGTGATCGTCGTCGAAGCGCTCCTGCGAATCGGGCGCCGTTCCCTGAAAAGTCCGTTGCTTGTCGGTCTCGCAACGCTCGGCTTTGTCGGCATTTTCGTTTTTGAACTGCCATTTCCACTGATTGTGGCGGTCGCCGCGCTGGCCGGATTTTTTATCGCGCAGCGCGCACCCGCCCGGCTTGCATTGCCGCCGGCTGTCGCAATTTCACCTGGCGATGAAAGCGCCCATTGGCGACAGTTCGTCATTTCCCTTGCGATTGGCCTGCCCTTGTGGTGGACGCCCGTCGCTGTTGCAGCCCTCCTGCTTGGCGGCAGCCACGTGCTGGTCGCGGTAGGCCTGTTCTTCTCGAAGCTCGCCATTGTTACTTTCGGCGGTGCCTATGCGGTGCTCGCCTATATGGCGCAGCAGGCCGTGGAAACACATGGCTGGCTGAGCGCACCCGAGATGGTGGATGCGCTCGGCCTTGCCGAAACGACGCCGGGGCCGCTGATCCTGGTGACGCAGTTCGTCGGCTTCCTGGCGACCTTCCGCGAGGCCGCACCGTTCAGCCCTCTGGCCGCGGGCATTCTCGGCGCGGCCATGACGACCTGGGTCACTTTCGTGCCAGCGATTCTTTGGATTTTCGCAGGCGCGCCATTTATCGAAGTGTTGCGCGCCGACAGGCGGCTGGCCGGCGCCCTCGCCGCCATTACTGCCGCCGTCGTCGGCGTCATACTCAATTTGTCAGTATGGTTTGCATTGCATGTGCTTTTCGGCAAGGTCGTCGAAATGCACGCGGGTCCGCTGCGTTGGTATGCCTTCGATCCGCTCGCGCTCGATCTGCGCGCAACCGCGCTTGCTGCGATTGCGGCCGCTCTTGCTTTCGGCCTTCACCGCAGCCTGATCGAGGTCATCATCGCAATGGCCTCGATGGGCGTGGCCGTACAATTCATCATTGGTCTCTAGCGCTCGCGGTCAATCGCGCTTTCATGCCAGCGCCGCAGTGCCAGATATGAAATGGCCGAAAGCGCAAAGAAGATCACAACCCCCGCAAGCGACAACAAGAACAGAGCCGCGAACATGCGCGGGATGTTGAGCCTGTAGCCTGACTCGACAATGCGGTATGCCAAGCCGGAACCGGCGCCCGCCGACCCCGCGGCAATTTCCGCAACCACTGCGCCAATCAGCGAAAGCCCCCCGGCGATACGCAGTCCGGTCAGCATCTGCGGCAATGCCGCAGGCAGTTTCAGGTTCCAGAGCACTTGCCAATCGGAGGCTTTGTAGAGTTCGAACAGGGCGAGAAGATTATGGTCAACCGAATTCAGGCCCAATGTCGTATTGGCGAGAACGGGAAAAAACGCGACGATCCATGCGCAGGCCAGCACCGCCAGGGGCTGTGGCAAATAGATCAACAGCAGCGGCGCGATTGCGACAATCGGCGTCACTTGCAGGATGACGGCGTACGGATAAAACGAGTATTCGACCATCCGCCACTGATTGAACGCGATCGCGAGGACCACGCCGCCAACTGCGGCGAGCAGGAACCCTTCGAATGTCAGGGTCAATGTTACCAGCAGTGAATTCCACAAAAGTCCGAAATCCGCGATCAGCGTCGCGGCCACAAGTGCAGGACCTGGCAGCACGAACGACGGAATAGCGAAAGTCCGCACAATTAGATGCCAACACAAGACACCCAGTGCCAGGACCATGATGGGGAGTCCGATGCGGAGGGTGCGTTCGCTCACGAATGACCACCTCGTGCCATGGCCTCGCCAAGCACCTCCGCGACCCGCCGGCAGAAATCGGCATATTCGGGTGACGTACGGAAACTTTCACTGCGGGGATACGGTGCGGGAATCTCAATTTCGGTGAAGACGCTTCCTGGCCGCGGCGTCATGACGACGATGCGCTGAGACAGGTAGACCGATTCAAAAACCGAATGAGTAACGAAGATGACCGTCCGGCGCAGATCCTGCCACACGGAAAGGAGATCATTGTTGAGCTTGAAACGGGTTATCTCGTCCAGAGCGGCAAAGGGTTCGTCCATCAGCAGCAATTGCGGTTCGGTCGCGAGCGCACGCGCTATCGAGGCGCGCATTTTCATGCCGCCCGAAAGCTCGCGAGGAAAAGCGTCGGCAAATTCGGCGAGGCCAACCCGCTCAAGCGATTGTGCGACCAAATCGCGCGAGGACGCTTTATCGGCCCCCGCCAATTTGAAGGGCAGCCGGGCATTGCCCGCGACCGTGGCCCACGGCATCAGCGTCGGCTCCTGAAATACAAAGCCTATCTTCCCGGCGCCATTCGGCCAGTCGACCGTGCCCTCGGTCGGCGTGCTCAGGCCGGCAATGATGCGGAGTACCGTGGATTTTCCGCAACCCGATGGCCCGAGCAGCGAGACAAATTCTCCCTCCCGGACGTCTAAATTCACGTCATCGAGCGCACGCACGCCACGATTGAACGTTTTGCCGATGTTCCGCAGTGAAATTGCCGCCGGGTCGATCATGGGGACTTGCACGCTGAAATGTCAGGCCGTTAAGATCCGGTCGACATGAGAATTACAGGAGTTTCGCCGGCGATGATACGTGCCGCGGTCGCAACGGCCCTGTTTCTGTGCGCAACGGCTGTTTTTGGCCAGCCCGTGCTCAAGAGCGAGCCGCCGATCGGCAGCGTGCCGGAAGGCAAGCGCATCCTCATCGACGATGGCTCGTGTTCAGCAGGAAAAATCAAGGAAATCATCGGCGGCAATGTCGTAAAGCATATCCGCCGACAAGTGCGTTGTATTGAGCGCAAGTAGCGCCCCAAAACCCCGATCGCAGTCAATTTTTCGGATGCAAGTCGGCGCCGACGCCCTTATTGACGAACTGCAGCGTGTAGCCGCGCTTGTAGTCGACATTCGGCTTGACCACGCCCGCGCGCACCATTCTGTCGAAAAAACTTTTCCAGCGCGCGTCAGTCATAGCGCCGATACCGAGTTTGAGCGAGTCACCCGAATCGACAATGCCATGTTCTTTCATCTTTGCGATTGAATAAGACAGCAGGGCATCGGTCATTTCAGGGTTCTGTTTCCTGATCAGGTCGTTTCCCGGGCGGCTGTCACCATAAATATAGTGATACCAGCCGATCGCAGATGCATCGACGAAGCGCTGCACAAGGTCGGGTTGCTTTTCCACCAGGTCGCGCCGGGTCTCGATCAGTGTCGAGTAGGCATCGAAGCCTTGATCCGCTAGCAGGAACACAACGGGTTTGAACCCACCTTGCTTTTCGACCGCATAAGGCTCGGACGTGACGTAACCCTGCATGGCCGAATGCTTGTCGGCTAGGAAAGGCTGCGCATTGAAGGTATAAGGTTTCACCTTGGATACATCGAAACCGTAATCGGCCTTGAGCCACTGGAAGTAGCTCGCCATTCCCTCCTTGGACACGAAGAGCGTGCGAGACTTCAAGTCTGTGAACGTCTTCACATCGGGATGTGCCACAAGAACCTGCGGGTCCTTCTGAAAACTCGCGGCAACCGCGATTGTCGGAACATTGTGTTCGACCGCATCGAATGATTGCAGCGAGTTTGCGCTCATGAAGAAATCAAGCTTGCCGACCGGCAGCAGAATTCGGTTGTTGATGTTTGGCCCGCCCGGGACAATCGTGACGTCAAGCCCGTACTTCCGGTAAGTCCCTTCGGCCAGCGCCTGATAGAAGCCGCCGTGCTCGGCCTCGGCGACCCAGTTGGTACCGAAGCGGACCTTGTCCAACGCCTGTGCCTGCGGCACCGCAAGGACGGCTGAAAAACCCAATAAAACGGCGATTAATCCCTTCATCCGGCCAGTTTGTCACTGTCCTGCGCTGGCGAGCAACCCGGCGGCAGCGGCTTTGAACCTTTTTCCGATCCGGCGCGACCTAACCGTATCGCAGCCAATAATGGCTGCCCCAAAATTAACCGGATGGAGAACGCCATGACCAAGTCAAAGATCACAACTGTCGCGCTCACAGCCCTCACGCTTGCTGTCGCTCTTGCCGCCACGGGTGGAAGCGCGCAGGCGCACCCGCATTTTGGCTGGGGCGTTGGCGCGGGATTTGCCGCAGGCGCACTGATCGGTGCGGCCGCAGCATCGACCGCATACCCCGTCTATGTGACGCCCGGCTATCGCGATTGCCGCCTGGTCGAGCGGTACGACCGCTGGGGCAACCTGCGCGTCATTCGTGTTTGCGACGGCTATTAATCTTGACGGTTGAGATCGGCGCCTGTTTCCCGTCCATCCTCGCGTCGATCTACACGACCCGCCCGGCCATGTCCCCGTCCGGGCGGGTCACTGTTCAGAACTTGATGATCGAGCGCACACCCGCCACCTGCGCGTCAGGATAGCGAATGCCGGTCCCGCTCGGATGCCAAATGAAAGTATAGACAGGCTGCACCGTCCACCCCGGCACGATCTGCGCAGCATAGGTGAGTTCGAGATTTGTCTCGTAGTCGCGCGGCGGCGTGACGAGATTGCCAAAATTGATCTGATCCTGATCAAAGGCGCGCACACGGTCTGCAAACCGCGAATAGATGACACTGGCGCCAAACCGGTCGTCCGGCCGTTTCGAAATCATACCGGCAAATACAATTCCGCCGTCGATCTCGACATCCACCAGGTTCCGATCGGATGGACTGATCGACGAGCGGTTGAAAATGGAAATCCCGCTGTCTGCGGCACCACCCGGCAATCGGTAGAGCTGCTGATCGATTACACCGTAAATTCCGTAATCGCCGCGATGCATGAGCGGCGTTCCACTGCTCGAGGGACTGGCAAGCAATATTCCTGAATTATCGAAGCGTTTATCCGAAAATTTGCCAAGGTGACCCCAGGCGCCGAGCTTTAGCGTTTGCGCAAGGCCGAGGTCGTCTTTTCCCCGGTTGCTCCGAAATTGCGCTTCGGCAATGAGCAGTGCCGGATCGCGCAGACGAAAATTCAAGCCGTTCCGATTACAGGTGTCGGGATCGCCTGCGCACAGACCTGCGGGATCTCCGTTGAAAGCGGCGATGAGCAGCGACGCGTCTTTCCCGAAATCGAACTTCAACCTGATGCCGGGCGTCGAGAGCGGATATGCCGGTCCGCCGCCCGGCAGATTGACCGCTGCAATCGTCGGCCAGTCGCTTTGCAGAAACATTGCACTGAGGTCGCTGTAGAAGAATTCGCTGTCCGCGGCGAGTTGGCCAAACCTGAAGCTCGCGGCCCCGTTCAAAAATTTTCTTTCAAGCCAGAGCTCGGAGAGGCGCGCCGACTGCGCTGCTTCGATCGCAGCGATAGTGTTCATACCGCCGACATAATCGCGGCGAATGCGACCGCTGTCGTAAATCAGAAAATTGTTCGTGTAGAATGTCCAATCATTCCAGCCGGCCAGCTTCCCGAGATCGACCGTAAACTGAGTTTCGAGCTTGCCCTGGTCGATGGTCCCGCGCCGGATGCCGCCCGACAGATTGCTCAGGACATCGTTGGTGTAGACGATATTATACGAAACGCCGTGGTCATTGAGCCGCCTGCGGAATCGCCATGGATCGCCGTTTTTTGGCAGGCTGGTGGCGACCGACGGCTGGGTAATCCCGTTTTCGTCCGGCGCGCCCTGAGCCTTTAGCGGCGATAGAGACAGACCGCAGAGGGCCGCAACTACAGCAAAAAAGAGCGCCCCACGACGAAAGCTCATGCTGACCACGACTTCTTCTTTTTGCATTGCACCCTGCGCGCAGCCAAGCATAGCCGTCGGGCGGCCCCTTGCAATTAACCGACACGGCGCGGGCAGATACCCGAAAGCTACGCATTTTAACGTCGCGAGCGGTGAATCCATGCCCACAGGCAAAACCGGCAGGACAACGGAATCCCAGTTTCCTGAGGGCAAAATCTTTATTTCGCGGTAATGCGGTAGCCCGCCGTCCATTCACTATAACTCGCCGACAGGGACAAACCGGGACGGAATTCTTGCATCGGCTCGCCAACACTATCATGACGCAGCTTCCGCTGCGGCCGCGGGCAAGCGCACGCAACGCTGCGATCGTATCAGCCGTCCTGATCGTCGGCGCGTGGCTCGCCGTGGCTGCAACAACGCATGCGCAACGCTCAGAAAAAGCCGTCACGCCGGAAACGTCCAACCAGGGACGTCGCGAAGGCGTCATGTATTACCCGACGCCGAAACAATGGGACGCGCTCACAACGGTTCCTGTCAGCAGCGTCATTTTCCGTGCCGAGCATCTTACCGAGGGGAAAATCAGTGTCGACGAAGACCATTCGACGCTGGTGTTCTCGCCATATTCCGGCCGGGTAACCAAACTCCTCGCCAAGCCTGGTGATACGGTCAAAGCCGGCCAACCGCTTTTCATCGTTGAAGCGCCCGACATGGTCCAGGCGCAGAACGATTTTATCACCGCGATCTCCAGCCTGAACAAGTCCCGGTCGGCGCTAGAGCTTGCGAAGATCGTCGAGCAGCAAAACAAGACGCTTTACGATTCGCGCGCCGGCGCGCTACGTGACTTGCAGACATCGCAGGCAAACGCCCGCGCGGCCGAGAATGATGTCCGCTCCGCGCAAACGTCGCTCGAGGTGATGCGCAATCGTTTGCGCATTCTGGGAATGACCGACGAAGAAATCGCCAAGTTTGCCGAGACCGGCGCCGTCAGCCCGCAAATGACGATTTATTCTCCGATTGCTGGCACCGTCATTCAACGCAAAGTCGGACCCGGGCAATACATCAATACTTCGTCACAAAATACCAGCGCCAGCGATCCAACTTTCATCATCGGCGATCTGTCCACTGTCTGGTTGATCGCCTATGTACGCGAATCGGATGCGCCTGCTGTAAAAGTGGGACAGGCCGTTCATTTCACCGTTCTCGCATATCCGGATCGAGTTTTCCCGGCGAACATCTCATTCGTGGCAACCTCGCTCGACACGGGAACGCGGCGTCTGCTCGTCCGCGCCGCAATCGACAATTCTCAACATCTGCTTCGTCCGGAAATGTTTGCAAGCGTGAAGATTTTGACCGGCGAGGGTGATACTGGCCCTTCGGTGCCGATGGACGCGATTATCTACGACGGCAAAACTGCCCACGTGTGGGTTACGCGCGAGGGTAAATCGGTCGAACGACGCGCTATTAAAACCGGACTGTCAAACGGGCAGATGGTGCAGGTCATTGAAGGTCTGCGCGAAGGCGAATCCGTCGTGAGCAAGGGCAGCCTGTTCGTCGATCGGGCGGCGGCGGGAAGCTGAAGCACACATGCTGCGCAGCCTTATGTCGTTTTGCCTGTCGCGGCGGCCATTGGCGTTGGTCGCGTTTGCCGCGTTTATTGGCACTGGGTACGTCGCATTTACCGCGCTCAATGTAGAAGCTTATCCCGACCCCGCGCCGCCAATCATCGAGATCATCGCGCAATATCCCGGCCAATCGCCCGAAGAGGTCGAACGTTACGTTACAATACCTCTCGAAATCGCGGTCGCGAGCACACCCGGCCTCACCTACATCCGCTCGAATACCGTGTTCGCGCTCGGCTTTATCCGTTTGCAGTTCGAGTACGGGCGCGACTACACCTTTGTCCGCCAACAGGTCACCAACCGTCTCAAAGACGCGGTTCTGCCGACCACCGTGACACCGGTGATTTCCCCGGCTGGCGGCATCAGCGAAATCCTGCGCTACCAGCTCAAGGGTCCGCCGGGCATGGACCTGATCCAGCTGAAGACGCTGCAGGACTGGGTCGTCGAACGAAAATTGCGCATCGTCCCGGGGGTTGCCGACGTCTCGCCGCTTGGTGGAAAAACCAAGGAATACCAAGCCGAAATCGACCTCGATCGCATGCGGGCCTACGGGCTCACTTTGCCGCAGATCATCAACGCAATTTCGACCAGCAATGCCAATGTCGGCGGGCGCACGATTGCGGTCGGCGAACAGTCAGTCAACGTGCGCGGCGTCGGCGCACTGGGATCAATTAGCGACATCGACAACATTGTGGTCAGCCAACAAGGCGGGTTGCCGGTCGTGCTGTCGGACCTCGCGCATAATCAGGTCGGATTTACGCCTCGCCTGGGAATCGCGGGCCGCGACAACCAGGATGACATCCTGTTCGGCATCGTTTTGATGCAAAAGCTTGAACGCACGATGGACGTGGTGACACGTGTGCGAGCGGCAATCGAGCGCATCAACACCGACGGCAGCCTGCCGCCGGGCGTGAAGATCGAACCGTATTACGATCGCGGCGACCTCGTCGCGATCACGGTGCGGACCGTCATGCACAATATGCTGTTCGGAATTGCACTCATCTTTCTTATTCAATGGATATTTCTTGGCAATTTGCGCTGCGCCTTGATCGTCTCGGCAACAATTCCGGTCGCGCTTTTTCTCGCCGTCATTATTACGGTGTTGCGCGGCGAATCGGCCAATCTGCTGTCGGTCGGCGCGATCGATCTCGGTATCATCGTCGACGGCACCGTGATCATGGTAGAGAACATTTTCCGCCATATCGCGCATCACTCCGCACGTCATCCATCGGATGAGAGCCGCAGTGATCGCCTGCACCGGATATTGGCCGCAGCCGTTGAGGTCGACAAACCGATTTTCTTCTCGGTCGTCATAACGATTGCCGCCTTTCTGCCGTTGTTCACGATGCAAGGCGTCGAAGGCCAGATCTTCGGCCCCATGTCACGCACCTATGCTTATGCATTGCTGGGTGCCGTCATCGCGACATTCACGGTCACGCCTGTAATGTCTTCGTTGCTTCTGCCCGAAAGGGTCAGCGAAGTCGAAACGTTCCTGGTACGCAAACTTCGCGACATCTATCAACGCATACTTGCACTTGCCGTGCGCAATGCCCGCATTGCGGCCATGATCGCCGTCGCTTTCCTTGCCGTTTGCGGCGGTCTTGGCATGCGGCTCGGTACTGAATTTCTGCCCAAGCTCGAAGAGGGCAACTTGTGGATCCGCGCGTTGCTTCCGCCAACAATCACGCTCGAAGCGGGCCGCGATACGGTCAACAGGATTCGCAGCGTGATTGGCAGCTACCCGCCGGTGCGGACCGTCGTATCCGAACAGGGCCGCGGCGAGGACGCAACCGATCCGGATGGTTCTTTCGTCGCGGAATTTTTCGTTCCACTCAAGCCTTTCGAAGAATGGCCAGCCGGCCTGACCAAGCCGAAACTCGTAAAGGAAATGGCTGATCGGCTGGAAGGCGAATTCATCGGAATTGATTTCAACTTCTCGCAATACATCCAAGACAATATCGAGGAGGCCGTGTCCGGTGTGAAGGGCGAGAACTCGGTCAAGATTTTCGGCCGTGACCTGGCCGAACTCGAACGATTGTCGCATGCGATAAAAGATGAACTGGCAAAAGTGCCGGGCGTCACCGACGCCGGCGCATTCAATCTGCTCGGCCAGCCAAACCTTGTAATTCAGGTCGAGCGTGCCAAGGCCGCCCGCTACGGCATCACAGTCAGCGACATGAATACGGTCGTGCAGGCGGCGATCGGCGGACAGGAGGTGACCCGCATCTACGAAGGAGAGATGAACTTCCCACTTACAGTCCGGATGGCGGCGCAGTATCGCAATAATATCGACGCCATCAGATCCGTGCCGGTGGCGTTGCCGAATGCCGATCCAAAAACGCCGACTGCCTATATCGCGCTCGGTGACGTCGCCGAAGTACGGCTGGAGACCGGCGCGGCCTACATCTATCGGCAAAATACCGAACGTTTCGTACCAATAAAGTACAGCGTCCGGGGGCGCGACCTCGGGTCCACAGTCGCCGATGCCCAGGCGCGCATCGCGAAGAATGTGAAGTTTAAGGAAGGCTACCGGATGGAATGGTCGGGCGAGTTCGGTGCGCTCGTCGAGGCCAAAAAACGGCTCGCGGTCATCATCCCATTGAGTCTGCTGCTCATCATGATGCTGCTTTACAGCCTGTTCAATTCCGTTCGGGACAGTCTTTTGGCGCTCTCAGGCATTCCCTTTGCCGCCTGCGGAGGAATCCTCGGTCTCTATCTGTTCGGGCTCAATGCCAGCGTTTCAGCCGCCGTCGGTTTTATCTCTCTGTTCGGCGTTTCCGCCATGGACGGCATTCTGCTCGTCTCTTACATGCGCCGCCGTCTGGATGAGGGCCTTGGCAAGGAAGACGCCATCATCGGCGCAGCGCAAGCGCGGATGCGGCAGATATTCATGACTGGGCTTTCTGCGTGTATTGGCCTCGTCCCGGCGGCGATATCGACCGGCATAGGTTCGCAGGTGCAACAGCCGCTCGCCTGCGTAATCGTAGGCGGCATGCTGCTCTCGCCGATATGCAGCCTCCTGGTGATCCCGACGATTGCACGCCTGGCGATGCCCACGGTCCGCCGGACAGCTGCGCGCCGTCGAGAGCGCAGCCCCGAGCCGGGTCCTGCAGAATAGCGTCATTCAGCTACCTTGCAGAATTCCTTCAGGTTTGCATTGATAGCCTGAATAAGAACGACCGCGGCGGGAACCCTTAACGGGCCAGCCAGCGGATCATAAAAACTCCGGGAGGAAATCATGCAGCTCGCAAAAGCTCTGCTCACATTTGCCATGGCTTGCGCTCTGTCGATCGGCACGGCCGCCGCGCAGACCGAGATCAAGTTCGGTCATGTCGGGGAGCCGGGATCGCTCTTTGACCAATCGGCACAGGAATTTGCCAAACGCGCCAATGCCAAGCTCGGCAATAAGGCGAAAGTTGTCATATACGGCTCAAGTCAGCTGGGCGGCGACGGTGAGCTGATGAAAAAATTGAAACTTGGCACCGTCGATCTCGCGTTACCCTCAACCGTTATGTCGTCGCAGGTGCCGGCTTTTGGCGTGTTCGAAATGCCGTACCTGGTCAAGGATCGCGTGCATATGGCGAAGATCCGCGACCAAGTTGTCAGTCCCACCCTTCTGCCGCTTGCGGAGAAATCCGGCTACCACATCATTGCGGTCTGGGAAAACGGATTTCGACAGATAACGAACAGCAAGCATCCTATCGTCAAGCCAGAAGATCTGCAGGGGTTGAAGCTTCGCGTTCCGGGCGGGACATGGCGCGTAAAGATGTTCAAGGCTTACGGCGCCAATCCAAGCCCGCTCGCGTTGTCGGAAGTCTTCGTAGCGCTGCAGACGGGCGTCATGGATGCACAGGAAAATCCCCTGGCGCAAATTTATCCCTCGCGCTTCTATGAAGTGCAGAAATACCTGTCGATGACTGGCCATGTCTATACGCCAGCTTACGTCACCGCGGGGGCGAGCTGGTCGCGCCTTCCTGCTGACGTGCAGAAAATATTGACCGATACGGCGGTCGAAATGCAGCCGGTCGTCTACAAGATTGCCGCAGGCCTCGATGAGAGCTTGTACAAAAAGCTCAAGGATGCAGGCATGCAGGCCAACAATGCCGACAAGGACGCCTTCATCAAAGCAAGCAAACCGATCTATGATGAATTTGCCAAGGAAGTCCCTGGTGGCAAGGAACTGATCGACAAATCGCTCGCGCTAGGGAAGTAATCCGGCCAATAAGCGAGGCCGTCTTTCCGACGGCCTTTTTGGGGGTTTAGGCTTGAGTTTGGATCGCGTACGCGCCGCTTTCGAGTGGCTGCTCGAAGCTATCGTCGTTATCCTGGTGACAGCATTAACGGGACTGGTGATCGCCGGTTTCTGCTTCCGCTACGCGGGCTATTCGTTATCCTGGTACGATGAAGTAGCGTCGGTTGGTCTGGTTTGGCTGACTTATTACGGCTCAGCGCTCGCGGCATTGCGGGGCGCGCATATTGGCGTGCCCGGCTTCGTCAACGCGATGCCGCCGAAACTGAGGCTAATCGCCACGCTGTTTGCCGAAGCCGTAGTTTTCGTTTTCTTCATCATGCTGACGTGGACGGGCATCGAGGTATTGATTGTCCTCGGCGGCGACAATCTGGTCAGCCTCGAATGGATGCCGCAGCGCGTGACAGCATCGGCAGTTCCAATCGGCGCAGCACTGTTTGTGATCGCGGAAGCACTGCGCCTGCCTAAGCTGCTGCGCGACGCACGTGGTGCAGGTTTCATTGATACCGAGGCGATTGAAGCGATGTCGCACGGCGCGCCGGACTTGAGCGCCGCCCCGGAAAAAAACCGATGACTATCGCATTGATGCTGTTCGGCATGCTCGCACTCGCCGTACTCAACGTACCCATAGCGATAGCTCTCGGGTTCGTCGCCACCGTCGCGGTCATTGTCATCCAGGGACCGCACATGCTGCCCAACCTGGCACTTGAAATGTATGACGGCGCCTCGAGTTTTCCGTTGCTCGCCATCCCGCTGTTCATTCTTTCCGGCGCAATCATGAACGCTTCGTCGATCTCGCGCCGGCTGATTGCATTCGCGACTGCGGTCGTCGGCTGGGTGCGCGGCGGATTGTCGATGGTCGCTATCGGCACGTCGGTGTTTTTCGCCGAAATCTCTGGGTCGGCTGTTGCCGATGTCGCCGCGCTCGGCACCATCCTTATCCCGGCCATGAAAAACCGGGGCTATTCGAAGGAAGTCGCGGCAGCGACGATGTCATCGGCCGGCAGCCTTGCCATCATTATCCCGCCGTCGATCCCGATGGTCCTTTATGCCGTGATGGCGCAGACCTCGGTGGTCAAATTATTTGTCGCCGGCATCATTCCCGGTCTGATCGGCGCCCTGGCCATGGCCGGCGCGGCCTACTATCACGCGGTGAAGTACAATTTTCCCCGCGAGCAGGCATTTCGTCTGTCCGAAGTCTGGCGCACCTTCAAGGAAGCCCTATGGGCGTTCATTCTGCCCATCGCAATCCTCGGCAGCATTTTCGGCGGTATCGTCACCGCGACCGAAGGCGCCGGAATGGCCGTCGTCGCGGCGATCGTTGTCGGTGGCTTTATCTACCGAGATCTCGATTTTCGCGAGCTGAAGAAGGCCTGTATCGACGGCGGCATTCAGACCGCGGTCGTCATGCTGTTGGTTGCGGCATCCGCACTGATTGGCACCTTCCTGACCGAGGCGCAGTTGCCGCAAGCCTTGGGCCACGCCATCACGAATATGACCGAGAACAAATACGTTGTATTGTTTCTGCTCAACATCGCCTTTCTGATCCTCGGCATGTTCCTGCACTCGGCCGCGGCGATCATCCTGGTGATCCCAATCGTCATGCCGATGGTCAATGCGGTGGGCATTGATCCAATTCACTTCGGGCTGGTGGTGACGCTTAATCTCGCCATCGGGCAGCAGACACCGCCTGTCGCCAGCGTGCTGATGACCGCCTGCGCCATCGCCAAGGCGGATATCTGGGAAACCACGAAGGACAATATCCCGTATATTGTGGCGTTGCTGTTCGTGCTGGTCCTGTGCACTTACGTGCCATTCATACCAATGAGTCTGGTCAACTTGTTCTACGGCGGCTAGCGCGCAAGCTCGGCGCGCACGATTGCGGCACCTTGCGCCATGGCCTGCGCTTTTCCATACGCCACTTCGCGCGGCAGATATTTCATGCCGCAATCGGGGGCGACCACGATGCGCTCTGCGGGCACATAATCGAGAGCTTTGCGAATGCGCGCAGCAACGATCTCCGGCGTTTCCACGCGCATGTCGGAGAGGTCGATCACCCCAAGAATAATCGTCTTCGACGGCAATTTTTCCAGAATCTTGAGATCGAGATTTGGCTGCGCCGCCTCGATTGATACCTGGGTGGCCTTCGAAGCTTCGAGTTCGGGCAGGAACGAATAGCCGGCTGGCTTGTCGTGGACGACGGCGGCATAGCCAAAACACAAATGCACCGCGACAGTGCCGGTCACGCCATCGAGCGCGCGATCGAGCGCTTTGAGCCCGTATTCGCGGGCTTTGTCGGGATGTTGCTGCATCCACGGTTCGTCGATCTGCACGATATCGGCACCAGCGGCGAACAGGTCCTTGATCTCGCCATTAACCGCAGCCGCATAATCGAGCGCCAAAGCTTCATCCCGTTCGTAAAACTCATTCTGAGCCTGCTTCGACATCGTGAACGGGCCAGGCACAGTCATTTTCACCGGCTTTTTCGTGTTCGCGCGCAGGAACGCAAGATCGCGCAGCTCGACCGGATATTTGCGGCGAATCTTTCCCGTCACGCGCGGAACAGGAATCGGCTTTCCGCTGCGATTAAGCGTTGAACCTGGATTGTCGGTGTCGACCCCTTCGAGCGCGGTCGCGAAACGATTGGAATAGCTTTCGCGCCGCTGCTCGCCATCCGTAACGATGTCGAGCCCGGCGCGTTCCTGGTCCTGAATAGCCAGCAACGTTGCTTCGTCTTGTTTCGCCTCAAGCTCCTTCGGATCGATCAGCCAAAGGTCGTCCATGCGAACCCGTGGGACCATTTTCGACAGACGCGCGCGGTCAATCAGCCAATCCGGCTGCGGATAAGAGCCGACAAGAGAGGTTGGAAACAATTTGGTGAGCATCGGTCCCATCACTTCGACAGTTCGGCACGCACGATGGCGGCGCCTTCAACCATGGCCCGCATTTTTCCGTAGGCAATCTCGCGCGGCAAATATTTAAGGCCACAGTCGGGCGCGACGATGATGCGTTCAGCCGACACATGCGGTAAGGCACGGCGGATGCGTGCCGCAACCGTCTCCGGTTTCTCGATCGTCATGTCTGAAAGGTCGAGCGTGCCGAGGATAATGGTCTTTCCCGGCAATTTTTCGATCACCGAGCAGTCGAGTTTTGACTGCGCGGTCTCGATCGATACTTGTTTAACCGGTGAGCCAGCGAGTTCCGGAAGAAACGAGTACCCCTCTGGCCGCACATGGATAATGGCGGCATAACCGAAACAGATATGTACCACCGTCTGTCCGCTCACTCCGTCGAGGGCGGCGTTGAGCGCCTTTAGTCCGTGCTTGCGCGCCTTTTCCGGCCGCGCCTGCATGTAAGGCTCATCGATTTGCACGACGTCCGCACCGGCAGCGAACAGGTCCTTGATTTCTGCGTTCACCGCCGCGGCATAATCGAGTGCCATCTCTTCTTCGTCTTGATAAAAGTCATTTTGTGCCTGTTGCGACATGGTGAACGGTCCTGGCACGGTCATCTTAATCATGCGGTCGGTGTTGGCACGCAGGAATTTTACGTCCTCGACCTCGACAGGGTGCCGACGGCGCACTTTGCCTGTGACGCGTGGTACCGGATTAGGATGTCCCGAGCGATCAAGCGCCGTACCCGGATTGTCGATATCAACGCCATCAAGTGCGGTCGCAAAGCGGTTGGAATAACTCTCGCGCCGCATTTCCCCGTCGGTCACGATATCAAGACCGGCACGCTCCTGGTCGCGGATCGCAAGCAAGGTTGCATCGTCCTGTGCCTGCTTGAGATATTCGGGCGCAACCCGCCACAGCTCCTTGGCACGAACGCGCGGTGGAAAGCGGCCCGCAAGTTTGGCACGGTCGATTAGCCAATCCGGCTGCGCATAGGAACCAACGAGAGATGTGGGGAGAAGCTTGTTCATCCGAACTGTTCCGCTGTCATGGCCGGCCTATTCCCGGCTACGCCGCTCAGGATGGCATATTGCTCTCTCAAGCGGGATGCCGGTCAAGCCCAAGCCTGACAGACGGGGGTCACGGCCCAGCCGCTGCTACACTCATCGCAAGCACGCGGGCAACGTGGGCGGCCTCCCTTTCACTGCCGTCATAGATCTGGTGGCGGCAGGATGTCCCGTCGGCGACGATGAGCGCATCGGCCGAAGCCCTGCGCACGGCAGGGAGCAGCGAAAGCTCGCCCATTTTTTGCGAGACGTCGATCGTCGCCGCGTCATAACCAAAACTGCCGGCCATGCCACAGCAACTGGATTCGATTGTCTCGACCGCAAGCTGCGGTATTAGTCGCAGCGCAGCTTCCACAGCGCCCATAGTATCGAACGCCTTTTGGTGGCAATGCCCATGCAACAGCGCCTTTTTTGGCAATGGCGCCAGCGTTAAATTTAGGTGGCCCTGTTTGTGCTCGCGCACAATGAATTCTTCCAACAGCAGCGCATTTGCGGCTAGCGCATCAGTAGCCTCCCGCTTAAAAATGGCAGGCATTTCGTCGCGGAATGTAAATAGACAGCTTGGTTCGAGGCCGATGATCGGCAGGCCGCGGGCGACATAGGGAGCGAGTGCCTCGAGCGTGCGCTGCATCTCGCGCCGCGCTTCCTCGATCAGGCCAACCGAAAGGAATGTGCGCCCGCAGCAAAGTGGACGCTCGTTGGGATCGGCCGGCAACGGCGCGTATACGCGGTAGCCCGCGGCTACCAGCACTTTCAAAGCGTCGTCGAGATTTTCGCGCTCGAAATAGCGGTTGAATGTATCGGCGAAGAGAACCACTTCCCGAACCGGTACGCTTTGCTCGCCGGTCGTGTAGCGCCAGTCGGAACGGTCGCGATACGTATCGTTACGCCATCTTGGCAGGCTGCGGCGGGACGAAAACCCGGCAAGTAGTTGCGATGCCCTGCGCAGGATCGAGCTGCCGTCACGCATGTTGAATACACGGTTCCATTGCGCGGCAAAGGGTGCATAGCGCGGCAGATAGCCGACCAGTTTGTCGTGCAGCGACAGCCCCTGCTTTGCCGCGCGCGCGGCCTGCACTTCGATTTTCATACGCGCCATGTCGACGCCTGTCGGGCATTCGCGCCGGCAGGCCTTGCAGGAAACGCAGAGCTCAAGCGTTTCCGCCATTTCATCCGACGCAAGTGCATCGGGTCCGAGTTGGCCGGTCACGGCGAGCCGCAGCGTATTAGCACGGCCACGTGTCACGTCGCGCTCATCGCGGGTCACGCGATAGCTCGGACACATTGCGCCGCCGGTCAGCTTCCGGCAGGCGCCGTTGTTGTTGCACATCTCGATCGCGCCCTGGAATCCACCGCCGGCCCCCGTATATGCGGACCAGTCGAGATGCGTTTCGAGCGGCTCGCCATGATAACCGGGCGCATAACGAAACAGACTGCGATCGTCGAACTTCGGCGGCCGCACCACCTTGCCGGGATTGAATATCCCCTTCGGGTCGAAACGGTCTTTGACCTCCTCGAACGCGCGGGCGAGCCGTGCACCAAACATCGGCTCGTTGAATTCCGACCGCACCAGACCATCGCCGTGCTCGCCGGAATGCGACCCTTTGTATTCACGGACCATCGCGAACGCCTCTTCGGCGATTTCGCGCATGGTGTGGACGTCCTTCTCCTGCCGCAGGTTGAGAATCGGCCGCACGTGGAGACATCCTGAACCAGCATGCGCGTACCAAGTGCCGCGGGTGCCGTGCTTCTCGAATATCGCGGTCAGTCGCGACGTATATTCGGCAAGATGTTCGAGCGGCACGGCGCAGTCTTCCACGAAGGAAACCGGCTTTCCCTCCTCCTTCATCGACATCATGATGTTGAGACCGGCGGTTCGAAGGTCGGTGATCGCCGCCTGCAAATCCGGGTTGAGGATTTCCACCACGCCGCCCCATTTCCCGCCGGCTTTGTCCCAGCCGTAGCCGAGATCGCCCATCAATGCCTTGAGTTGCTTGAGCAGGCGCAGATTGACTTCGTGGTCTTCTTCGCCAAATTCGACGAGCAGGACGGCTTCCGGCGATTCGCGCACGAATTTTTCGAGCGTCGGCTGGAAGATCGGAATCGCGCGCGCGAGCTCGATCATGGTTCGGTCGATCAGCTCCACCGCAATCGGCTTGAGCCGGACTATGTGCTGCGCCGAATTCATCGCTTCAAAAAAGCTTCCGAAATGGCAGGCCCCGACCGCGCGACGCCCGAGAAGGAGTGAAAGCGCGAGTTCGATGCGCGTGGAAAATGCCAGCGTGCCTTCGCCGCCGACCAACAGATGGGCGAGGTTGATGTCGTTCTTCCCCGGCACGAGCGCATCAAGGTTGTAGCCGCCCACACGGCGCTGAACCTTGGGGAAGCGTGCCGCGATTTCATCGGCCTCCCGTGCGCCAATGGCGAGCAGGTCCTTGGCGAGCGGACGCAACGGGGCGGGTACGTCTTTGAGATTTTCGCCGATGCGGCCAAAATGTGCGAGCGTGCCGTCCGCCAACAAGGCTTCAATGGAAATGACGTTGTCGCGCATCGTGCCGTAGCGCAGCGAGCGGCCGCCACAAGAATTGTTGCCGGCCATCCCTCCGATGGTTGCGCGTGACGACGTCGAGATATCGACCGGAAACCACAGTCCGTGCGCTTTGAGTTGACGATTGAGATCGTCGAGCACGATGCCGGGTTCGACCGTTACGCGTCTGCGCTTGACGTCAAGGTCGAGGATGCGCGTGAGATATTTGGAACAATCGAGAACCAGCGATTCGCCAACCACCTGCCCGGCCTGCGACGTTCCGCCACCCCGCGCTAAGACCGTTACCCGTTCGCTGCGCGCGATTGCTATCGCCCGATCAGCTTCTTCGATTGTGCGCGGCGCGACCACGCCGACCGGCGTGATTTGGTAGTGAGAAGCATCGGTGGAATAACGGCCGCGCGAAAATGCGTCGAATTGTACCTCACCGGTCAATTCGGCTTTTAGCCGGCGCTCGAGACCGGGCATGACGACGGCCACGTTTCTTATCCTTTTTGGGCTGCGCTAAGCCTACGCATTAAGAACGAGTTCGCATTGCTGAAAACCGCTTGACCGCAATGTTACATTCATAGTTCAACGCCACAAGCGCCGCTCCCTGATCGGAACGCGCCCGTGGCTACACCACGAAAATCCACTAAAAGCTGCGGTTTCAGGAGCAGACTTGTCATGGCTAAGAATTCCTCGCGGACCGTCGGGCGGCATTTTCTCCATATACCCGGCCCGTCACCGCTTCCGGACCGGATCCTGCGGGCGATGGACACACCCATAATCGACCATCGCGGCCCGGAGTTCGCCCGCCTCGCCCGAAAATGCCTTGATGGCATCAAGACGATCTTCAAAACCACAAATCCCGTCATCATCTACACGGCGACCGGCACCGGCGCGTGGGAAGCTGCCCTCGTCAACACATTGTCACCCGGCGACAAAGTGCTGATGGTCGAAACCGGCCAGTTCGGCACGTTGTGGAAGAAAATGGCCGAGAAGCTTGGCCTCAAGCCCGAATTTATCACGACCGACTGGCGGACCGGCGTCGATCCGGCTGCGATTGAAGCGCGCTTGCGTGAGGACAAGGGCAAGGAAATCAAAGCCGTCTGCTTCCTGCACAACGAAACATCCACCGGTTGTCTTTCGCCGGTCGCTGAAGTCCGCAAGGCTATCGACAAAACCGGCCATCCCGCGCTTCTGATGGTTGATACCATCTCCTCTTTGGCTTCGACGGATTATCGGCACGACGAATGGGGCGTCGACGTGACGGTCGGCGGCGCGCAGAAAGGTTTGATGCTGCCGCCGGGCATGTCGTTCAACGCCATCAGCGACAAGGCGATCGCCGCGAACAAGACATCCAAGCTGACGAAATCGTTCTGGGCCTGGGACGAAATGCTGGCCATGAACAAGCAAGGCTTCTTTCCCTACACGCCCGCAACACAGATGTTGCACGGTCTCGCCGCTTCAATCGAAATGTTGCACGAGGAAGGACTCGATAACGTCTTCGCACGCCACGATCGCCTCGCGGAAGCGACCCGCCGAGCAATCAAGGCGTGGGGTCTCGATATCATCTGCCGCGACCCCAAATATTATTCGCCGACGATCACTGCCGTGCTGCTGCCAGAAGGTCACGACGCAGATGCATTCCGTGCACTCGCGCTCGAGCAGTTCAATATTTCCTACGGCGCGAGCTTCGGCCGCTTCGCTGGCAAGATGTTCCGCATCGGGCACCTCGGCGATATTAATGATGCGATGCTTTTGGGCGGATTGGCGGCAACCGAGATGGCACTCGCGCTTTCCAATATTCCGCACAAGAAAGGCGGCGTGCAGGCCGCGATGGACTATCTCGTCTCGGCGCA
>Ga0134128_10002135_pt1 | contig 24699 bp, 18 predicted proteins | sample KB31754_FD_96462 | JGI IMG/M metagenome (GOLD analysis project Ga0134128, IMG submission 96462) | Terrestrial soil microbial communities with excess Nitrogen fertilizer from Kellogg Biological Station, Michigan, USA - KB3-175-4 | ecosystem: Environmental > Terrestrial > Soil > Unclassified ...
CGCCGAGTCGTGGATGGCGAGGAACCTGATCTCTCCCAGCCACTGGCGGTCGCCGGTGGTCTCATTGCCGAGCACCAGCGCGAAGGTGTTGTCCCAGTTGGCGAGCGAGCCGCCGCCGTTCGGATCGACGTCGCCGGTGAACTGGCCGTTCACGTACAGGCGCTGTCCGTTCACCGGGTCATAGGTGAGGACGATGTGCTGCAGAGCCGCCTGCGCAACGCTGGCCGTCTCGGAGGTGAGCAGCGGCGGATCGCCGTTGGTATCGGTCTTGGCGCTGCGGGTCTGAGCCTGATACTGCACGGCATTCTGGCCCAGGGTGACGTCGCGCGCGCTATCGCTGCCGGAATAGCTGACGATGTTGGCCTTCGTCTGGGTGATATTGGCGGGCGAGGCCCACACCTCGATCGAGTACTCGCCGGTCGTCTGGATGAGATTGGCGATCTTCTGGCTGCTGGTGGTCAGCGCCTGCGCCCGGCTTCCCTGTCCGAAGATGATTCCCCAGGCCTGGTCCCACGTCACGTTGCCGGAGACGGTGAGATCGGCTTCGGGGCTGACGCCGCTCGTGTCGTAGGCGACGCTACCCGAGCCTTCCTTGAACTCGTATTTGGCGATCGTGTCTGCGTCGAAGCGGCTGCCGCCGGAGGCGATGATGCCTTGCTGCAGCATGAGCGCCTTGGAGATCACCCAGGAGGAGGGGACACTGGTCGCGGCGATCCCATTGGCGAATGTGGTGATGGCCGCCAGCATCTTCGCGGCGCTCCCCGGGCAGTCCGGCGCGGTGCCCGTGGTGGGCCAGCAGTGGTGCGACTCGGTGGCGAGGCGCTCGACGAAGCGCGAGGCGGCCGGATCGTCGAGATTGATCTTTGGCTGTGCCTCGATGTAGGCCTGATCGACGTCCGAGCTGGCGAAATACGGTGCTTGCGGCGTCGAGGAGTTGGGATCGTGACACTCCCAGCAGAACTGCCTCAGCAGCGGATAGACGGTCGATGCGAAGCTGCTCGAGCTGCTCGGGAACGTCTTGGTGCCGCCCACCGCCTGATCCGGCGGCGGCACCAGTTGCACCTTCTCCGCCGCGCCGGCACCGCCGCCCAGCCAGTTCTGGACCCAGGTGAGCATGGTGTCGGCGCACGCCTGCGGCGAGGCCACCCAGCAGTTGTGGCCGCCGCCGACCTGCTGCACCAGCGTCGACTCGCCGGGCTGCGAGGCGTTCACCAGCGGCAGGGCCGCCTGGTAGGCGAGATTCACGTCGTCGGAGCGAGCGAACTGCGGTGACTGTCCGCCCGCATAGTGGCAACCGCCGCAGCGGTCGGAGGAGCGGATGTTGTTCCACAGGCTGACCTGGAACGCCTGAACGTCCTTGCTGGCCGGCGCGGGTCCGGTGTAATTGCTGGTCGCGCCCGTTCCGGTCGGCTGATTGACCTGCGTCGCGGGGCCGCTCGGCCCGCAGCCGGTCAGCAGCGCGAGAATCAGCAGGCCGGCAGCCGCGGTCAGTCGGCGCGCAGTCGTGAAAGCAGGCTGAAGGCGGCTCATGGCTTACCTCTTGACCCGGAGGGGCTCAAGTTCCGGCGCACGCGGCGGCTGACTCCTGAAAGACCTGCTTCAGGTGGTAGCCGCTATCGATGAAGTCATTTTCGATCGTCTTGACGGTCGTCTGGTCGGCCGCACTGGCCGGTGCGCGCAGGCACACCTGCTGGAAGACCTTGACGACCTGGCAGCTCGCAAATGCCTCGGTGTTCTCGAGCTCCTGGCCGAGGGAGGCGGCGCCCACACCGCTTCCCGGCAAGCTCGTGTCCCAGCCGAGGTCGGCATTCGGCCCGGAGCGCCAGCGGTTCGACCAGCTGTCGTCGGGCGTGACGAAGCCCCAGGGGAAGTTCTGCGGATTCTTCAGGTATTTCGCCTGCACCTGCCCGGGCGTGTACACCAGCTGGCTCGTCGTGGTGTTGAAATCGTAATAGGCGAACGCCTGCGCCATCGGATCCATGCCGCTGTGGCAGCCGGCGCAGTTGTTGAGGAACACCCGGCTGTCACCGCCCGGAGAGCGCGCCACGTCCTGGCGGATCCGGTCGGTCGGTCGCGTGTTGTCCATCACCGTCTGCATGTCGTGGCAGAGGTAATTGAGCATCGTGAAGCGGAATTGCGCCCGGTTCGTGCCGAGCACGAAGAACGCCGCGGCGCCCGCTCGCGTCGTCCACACGCCGGCCACTCCCTGGGAGGGCGTGCCGTACACCGCCGTCTGGGTGCTCTTCTGCAGAGCGCTGGCGAAATCCACGCCGTCCGCCTCGGCCGTCGCGTAGTGATCGTTATTGGCGGGCGAAGCCGGCGGCAGGCCCGGCGAGTTGACAGTGTAGAGAATGTTCGCCGACAGCACCGTGTTGAACGGCACGTCGTCCCGCACCATGCCGATCACGGTCGCGGTGTAGTCGTTGAACGGGACGAACGCAGACTGATTGCGGTTGGTCCAGGGATTGACGAATTCCTTGAGCGTCACATCGTAGAAGTCCGGGCCGGTCGCGGGGTCGGTGGCGATCGCCGCGGCCTCGAGGAGCGAGCTCTGACTCCCCCCTCCGCTCTGGATCTTCTGCACCATCTGCGCCAGCACCGAGCTCGACGGCGGCACTCCGTCCAGCCGCTCGTAGATGCGGCGCGCCTGCGAGTAGGCATCCGCGAGCGCGGGCAGAGGAGCCTGCGCTGCCAACAGCGCCAGGGCGACCGCGCCACAAACGGCGCGCGGCGCGAGCGGCCCGCGGCGGCGTCGATCTTTCGCTGGATGTTTCATGGCGCCCGTTCACTCCCAATGCGATGCCGGGCGCCACTATACCGGCAGTAAAAATCGGAAACCAACGTCGCAGGACACCGACATCGTTGTTGTTTGCCGTCAGTTTCAAACACAATCCGTCCATCGCTGTCGCATGCGCGCCGGCATCGCGGGCGGCGGCGGCCAAAGTGCGAGTCCGTTCACGGCGGCGCACTGACATAAGAGGGCCTACTAGCGCCGCTCGGATTCGCGGACCGGCGGGAAACGTGACCGGATCGACACGGCTGCGATCGGGGCCGCGGCGACGCCTGATGTTATGTTACGTTGACCGCTGACCGGAGCTCGGCCGCGGGCGGTCGTCCGGAGTGGTTGCATGAGCTTGCAGCGTGAAATCGTGACGCCGTTCTCACAAAAACCGCAGGTTCCGGCGGTGGGCCGCCGCGCCGCGGCGGCGCTCGTCCTTTGCCTCGCCCTCGCGTTCGTCCTCGGCGGCTGCGGCGGCAGCGGCGGTGGCAGCGTCAACATCGCCAATAGCCAGGGGCCCGATCCCGGTACCGTCGATTTCCCGATCTTCTACGTCAAGCGGACGGTCCCGATGAACGCGGCCGGCGATGTGATCCAGGACGATCTGCGCATGATGCGGGTCGCGTTTGCGCACGCAGATCTGTACATGCGCTCGGCTGCATCGCCGAGCGCGCCGGAGACCAACATCACCGCGCGCATCACCGCGGGCGCCGATTACGACGTTAAGGACGTGGACGTTTCACCGGATGGCACCAAGGTCGCGTTCGCGATGCGTGGTCCCATCATCGCGAACATGAACCCGGCCAAGCCCCCCTCCTGGCGAATCTACGAATACACCATCGCGACCAATACGCTGGCGCCGATGATCGATCCTTCCGCGGACACGGCCCCCGACACCGTCAACGATGTGTCGCCTCACTATCTGCCGGATGGCAGCATCGTATTCTCCTCGACCCGCCAGCGCAGCTCGCAGGCGGTCCTGATCAACGAGGGCAAGCCGCAGTTCGTCGCCGAGGATGAGGCGCGGACGGAGCCGATCTTCGACCTGCACGTGATCAATCCCGACCGCACCAGGATCGACCAGATCTCCTTCAATCAGAGCCACGATCGCGACGCCACCGTGCTTGCCGACGGCCGCATCCTCTTCACGCGCTGGAACCATACGCCGGGCAAGGACCAGATGGATCTCTTCACCATCGATCCCGACGGCACCGGCCTCGAGCTGTATTACGGCGCGCAGAGCCACATGACCGGCACCAACGCCAGCGTGATCGAGTTCGCCCACCCGCACGAGATGCAGGACGGCCGGATCCTGGCGATCGCGCGGCAGTACACCGGCGTCGACTTCGGCGGACAGCTCGAGATCATCGACGGCAGCCACTACGTGGAGAACACGCAGCCGCTGCTCGCCGATTCCGGGCTCGCGGGGCCGGCGCAGACGCCCGCGACGGCGAACCCGGTGAGCACCCTCCCCGGGCCTTCGGCGGGCGGCAGATTCAACTCCGCGTGGCCGCTCTGGGACGGGACCGGACGGATTTTGGTGAGCTGGTCCGAGTGCCGGCTGCTCGACGACACCCAGAGCCCGCCGGCCATCGTGCCCTGCACCGCCAAAGCGCTGCAGAACCCGGCCGCACTGACGGCGCCGCCGCTCTACAGCCTGTGGATGTTCGATCCGGGCCAGAACACCTTCGCTCCGGTCATCCAGCCGACCGAAGGGGTGATGATCACCGATGTCGCCGCCGCGCAACCGCGGCCGATCCCGACGATCATCCCCGCCATCACGCCCGATCCGGAGCTGCAGGGCGAAGGCGTGGGCGAGATCGACATCAGGAGCGTGTATGACTTCGATGGGGTCGATACGGCGCCCGGAGGCATCACCGCCCTGTCCGACGGCAAGACGCCGGCCGCCGACCGGCCTGCCCGCTTCATTCGCCTGGTGAAGGCAGTCTCGATCCCCGACCGCACGGTCATCGATCTCGCGCAGGAGGCGTTCGGCGCATCCGACTACATGCGCGAGATCATGGGCTACGCCCCGATCGAGCCGGACGGCTCCGTGAAGATCAAGGTCCCCGCCGACGTGGCTTTCGAGATCGAGATCCTGGATGCCAACGCGCGCCGCCTGCCCGCCTTCCCCGAGCATAGCGACTGGCTGCAGGTGCGGGCCGGGGAAGTGGTGACCTGCAACGGATGCCACACGCCACCCACCCAGGCGAAGCCCTACTCGCACGGCCGCGACGGCCTGTTTGCCGCCGCCTACACGGGGGCGGCGGGCGGGGCTCCATTCCCGGACAGCGTCGCCACCTACCTGCCGGCGGCCGGACAGACCATGGCGGAAGCGCGCGCGGCGGTAAGCTGTGTCGGCAGCGCGCTGTCCACGGCGCAGTGCAGCATGACACCCAGCATCGACGTCTTCTATTCAGACGTCTGGACGGATACGTCGCTCGGCCTCACGGCGAATCCGTCCTTCGCGTATCAATACTCCAGCCTGCCGACGGGCGAGGTGGCGCCGATCCCGACGGCAACGCCGGGTTGCGAGAGCGCCTGGGCCTCCAACTGCCGCGTCGTCATCGATTATCCGGAGCACATTCAGCCGATCTGGGACGAGCCGCGGAAAGTCACCGACTCCTCGGGCAATGTCACGGCCGACCACACCTGCACGCAGGGCGGCTGCCACAGCCCGACGAACGCCGCCGGCGCTGCCGCACAGCCGGCCGGCAACCTGGATCTGTCGAACACGGCCTCGAACGCCGACGCGGACGAGCTGGTCTCCTACGTGGACCTGCTGTTTGCGCACAACGTGCCGGGTCCCACGGTCAACGGCGTCCCGACCACGATCTCCGTCGGGCCGTTTCTGGATGCCGGCGACGCCAATGGCCCTGATTCGAGCGCCTCGCTGGCGCTGTTCGCGGCTGGCAGCGGTGATAGCATCCACGCGGGGATCCTTTCGCCCGCGGAGCTGCGCCTGATCTCGGAGTGGCTCGATATCGGGGCGCAGAATTTCAACAATCCGTTCGATCCGAACGTGCCGAAGAATTAGGACGAGCTTGCGAAGCCCTGCCGCCGCCCTCCTGCTGCTGCTCGCCGCGCTCATGGCATCCGCCGTGTGCAGTGCACACCCTTTTGGGCATCTTTTCGCTCACCGCCCGCGGCGTGAGGTCCGGGTGTTCGTCCGCACTCCCTATCTCGAGCTGCGCACGGGACCCGGCCGGGGCTACCCGGTATTCGATGTCGTGAAGCAAGGCGACAGCGTCCTGGTGCTCTTCCGCCGCACGCAGTGGCTCAAAGTCCGCACCCGCAGGGGCGTGGAGGGTTGGGCATCGGAGGACGACATGATGCGCACGGTACTCGCCGACGGCGAGACCCTCCCGTTGCGGATCGGCGACCGCGCCGGGTTCACCTCGCATCGCTTCGAGGCGGGAGCCTTCGCCGGCGCGTACGGCGGAGCGAGCCTCGTTTCCGCCTACACGTCCTATTCATTCAATTCGCAGCTGGCCATCGAGGCGTCGGTCGGCCAGTTCCTCGGCCGATATTCGAACGGCGTGACCGCCGATATCGGCTTCACTCACGTCCCGATGCCGCAGTGGCGCCTGAGCCCCTTCCTGATGATCGGCTTGGGGGTGCTGCACGTGGAGCCGAAAGCAACGCTGGTCCAGCCTTCGAACCGGACCGAGCAGACGGCCTATGTGGGCGGCGGAGTCCGGTTTTACCTCACGCGCAGCGTCTTCGTGCGCGCCGAGTACAAGACGCATGTCGTGATCACGACGCAGAATCGAAACCAGGTGGAGGATGAATGGAAACTCGGCTTCGCGGTCTTCTTCTGACGGCGGCGCTGCTGACGCTGCCGGTGTTGCCGGGCTGTGCCACGGTGCATCGCTGGCGCGAGCACCGCGCGGAGGTCCGGGCAGCCAGGGAAGAGGCGCGCGCGGAGGCCGCACAAGCCAACCCGTCGGCAGGCAGCGACAGCGTCCCGCCGGGTGTGATCCAACCGGAAATTGCACGGCGCAGGGTCACCGTACCGAAGATCCGCAGCTCCAACGTCGAGCTCGGCGTGCATTATGGCATCCTCTCCATCGAGGACTTCGGCTCTCACCCCGCGTACGGATTCGATCTCGCCTATCACATGACGGAGGACTTCTTCGTCCGCGCGGAGGCCGGCCGCTCCACCGGCGGGCTCACCAGCTTCGAGACATTGGGCGGCAACATCCGACTCCTGACCGAAGGTGAGAGGAAGTTCACGTACTATGATCTCGGACTGGGATACAACTTCCTGCCGGGCGAGGCCTTCTTCGGGCGCAAGCGCGCCATGACGAGCTCGTTCTACGTCATCGGCGGCGCGGGGGCCACCCAGTTCGGCGGTGACAAGAAGTTCACCGTCACCGTCGGCGCCGGCTACCAGGTGCTGCCGCTCGACTGGCTGGCGGTTCGCATAGGCTTCGAGGACCACATGTTTCAGTCGGATCTGCTGGGCGCCCACAAGCTGACCCACAACTTCGAGGCAGGTCTCGGCACCACAGTCTACTTTTGAGGCTCGGAGGACACGCCATGAGGAATCGAATCGCGGCCCTGCTGGCCATCCTGACGCTGGCGCTGCCGGCCTGGGCGGGCATGGCCGACGCGCAGGCGCCGGGCTTCACGCTGCCGGCCCGCGACGGCAAGGTGGTGACGCTGACGCAGTTCAAGGGCGACGTCGTCATGATCAACTTCTGGGCGAGCTGGTGCGGCCCCTGCCGGCAGGAGATGCCGCTGCTCGACAGCATCTACAAACAGTACAAGGACATGGGCTTCGTCCTGCTCGGCGTCAACGTCGAGCCGAGCTCGCACGATGCCAATGCCTGGCTGATGCAGACGCCGGTGAGCTATCCCATCCTGTACGATACCAAGAGCCAGGTGAGCCAGCTCTATCACGTACAGGCCATGCCCACCACCGTGATCATCGACCGCCAGGGCGTCGTGCGCTACGTGCACAACGGCTACCTCCCGGGCGATGAGAACCAGTACATGAACAGCATCAGATCCCTGATCGTGCAGTGACCGCCATGCGCACATCGATCATCATCGGCTCGGCGGCGCTGCTCGTCGCGGTCTCGGGATGCGCGCCGGTGCGCCCGTGGGTGAAGCCGTATCAGCGCGAGCACCTCGCCGATCCGATCATGGCGCTCGATCGCAATCCGGTCTCGAGCATTTACCTCGACCACGTATTCGAGACTCGGGAGGGCGCGCGGGGCGCCACCGGCGGGGTGGGCGGCGGCTGCGGATGCAACTGAGCCGCAATACGCGGGGCCGCGCGCGGGAGCTCGCCACTTCGTGGCGGACTCTGGCGGTGCTCTGCCTCGCGGGCGTCCCGGCGGTGGCTGGCGTGCTGCCGGAGGATCGCGTCGATCTCCTCTATCATCGCTACCAGGGCGGCGGCATCACGGTGCAGGGGCCCTCCATCCTCGTGCAGAAGCGCATCGGCGATCATTTCGCCGTCAACGCCAACTACTATCAGGACATGATCTCGAGCGCCTCGATCGACGTCCTGCTGTCCGCGAGTCCCTACAAGGAGACACGCACCCAGAAGAGCGTCGGCGCCCAGTATCTTCACGGCAATACGACCTACAGCGCCGGATTCATCAACAGCGTCGAGCCGGACTACAGGGCGAACACCTCTTACTACTCGGTCAGCCAGGACATGTTCGGCGGCCTCACCACCGTCACCTTGAGCTACAGCCGCGGCTGGGACCGGATATTGCGCGACATCAAGGTGAACGGCGACATCGTCAATGATCCGACGTTCCACCAGCAGGCGGATCACCGCGTCTACGGATTCAGCATCAGCCAGATCCTGACACGCAATCTCATCGGGACGGTGAATTACCAGCTCTCCACCGACCAGGGCTATCTGGCCAACCCCTACCGCGAGATCCGTTACCTCGATCCGAGCAACCCGACCGGCTACACGCTGGCCCCCCAGATCTACCCCAACACACGCACCATGGACGCCGTCTCGGCGTCCCTGAAGTACTATCTTCCCTACAGGGCTTCGCTGACGGGCAAATACCGTTTCTTCACCGATTCCTGGGGCATCGTCGCGCACACGCTGCAGGTCGATTACGTGCAGCCCGTTTTCCACCGCTGGACCCTCGACGGCAACATCCGCTATTACCGCCAGGGGGCGGCCAGCTTCTTCAGCGACCTCTTCCCCTACGCCAATTACTCCAACTACATGGCGCGCGACCGCGAGCTCGCCGCCTTCCACAGCATCACCCTGGGCGTCGAGGCCTCGTACGCCTTCTCGATCCCGCGCCTCGCCTGGATCCAGAAGAGCACCGCGACGCTGCGGTTCGATCGCATGATGATCGATTACCTCGATTACCACGACGCGCTCTACTCCAAGTACGATGCCGCCGCCTTCAAAGCCGGCGATGAGCCGCTCTACAGCCTGGACGCCAGCGTCTTTCAGGCGTACGTGTCGCTCTGGTTCTGAACGCGCCCTGAACGGGCCCGCTCATCGGCGCAGACTCACTCCGGCCTGCTGATCTGCGGTAAGCTTCGCGCGTTCGCTGCCGCCGGCCCCGGCTTGTCGGTTCCCGGCGACGGCATGAGGATCAAAGGCATGCGTATCCGTTATTCCTTGCTCACTGCTCTCGCCGGCGTGGCGCTCGCCTTCACCGCGATCACAGCTCACGCGCAAGCGCTGCAGGAAGGAAGACTCCTCCTCGCGACGCAGGTGCTCGACGACGCCACCGCCTCCCGCGATCAAGGCATTCCCGAGCGGCTGCTCGAGCGCGCCTACGGTATCGCGGTCATCCCCGGTTTCACCAAGGTGGCATTCTTCCTGGGCGGCTCGCGCGGGCACGGCGTGCTCGTCGTCAGGAATGCAAACGGCCGCTTCTCGAGCCCCATCTTCGTGACCCTGACCGGCGGCAGCTTCGGGTTCCAGTGGGGTGTGCAGAAAACCGACCTCGTGCTGGTCTTCACCTCCCGCAAGGCGTCGAAGGCATCACCGGCGGCAAGCTGACGCTCGGGGCTGATGTCTCCGTCGCAGCGGGCCCCGTCGGCCGGCAGGCCTCCGCGGCGACCGACCAGGCCTTCAATGCGGGCGTGTACTCGTATTCCCACACGTCCGGAATCTTCGCCGGCCTCGCGCTGTCGGGCGCGGCGCTCACCATCGATGAGTCCTCGAACGCGGACTTCTATCGCCATCCGGGCCTCCTCGCTTCCGACATCATCTCGGGCTCGGTCAGCTCGGATGATGACGCCGCCAGACGCTTCATGACGGCCGTGACCCAGGGCACCGGCGTGCAGCCGGCCTCTTCGGTAGCGAGCTCCGCGCCGGCCCCGGCCGCTGCCGCCCCGGCCCGGCGCAGCGGAGCGCCCGCCCAGACGTTCCCGCTGCAGGACACGACGCCGGGCAGCAATCCGACTAATTAAAGCGCTGGATCCGGGCATCGCGCTGCGCAGTCCCTGCTGCGCGCAAGCCCGGGGTGACCATCCATGGTCACCCGTGCGACGCATGCGTCGCACCCTGCCCGGCCCAGCGCGGAGCGCGACCTCCGCCACCTTCGGCGGCGGGCACATCCCTGTGCCTGCGCCTCACGATTTGCGCTACAACACCACTCATGGCGCTCTTCGAGCTGGTCATCGCGCTGCTCCTGGTCGGGGCGGTCCTCTCCCTCTGGGCAGACCGGCTGGGCGTTCCCTACCCCGCGCTGCTGGCCCTCGCGGGTGCGGCGCTAGCACTGATTCCCAGCACGCCGCGGGTGATCCTCGATCCGCAGCTCGCCCTGGCGCTCTTCGTGGCGCCGATTCTCCTCGATGCGGCCTACGACGCTTCGCCGCGGGATCTGAAACGTAACTTCGCGGCGGTGAGCAGTCTCGCGGTGGCCGCCGTGCTCGCCACCCTGCTCGCGGTCGCGCTGGTGATCCACCGGATCGTGCCCGGCATGAGCTGGGCCGCCGCCCTGACGTTGGGAGCCATCGTCGCGCCGCCGGACGCTTCCGCGGCCGTGGCGGTGTTGCGACGCCTGCGTCCTCCCCACCGCATGGTGGTGATCCTCGAGGGAGAGAGCCTCTTCAATGATGCGGGCGCGCTACTGGCATACCGCGTCGCCGCCACGGCGGCCATGACGGGTGTCATCGAGGGCTGGAGCGTCGTGCCGCTGTTTCTGCTCACCTGCGGCGGCGGCGTGGTGGCGGGAATCGTCCTCGCCCGGTTCTATCTGTGGGCGACCCGCCGGGTGCGGGATATTCCCATCTCCGTCATGTTGCAGTTCATCGGCACCTTCGCGGTCTGGGTGCTCGCGAGCCGCATCGGGTTGTCGTCGATCATCACCATGATCGCCTACGCGATGACGCTGGCCCGCAGGGCCCCCGGACGCGTCGACGCGCGGCGCCGGATTTCCTCCTACGCCGTGTGGGATGTCGCGGTGTTCGTTTTGAACGTGCTCGCATTCGTGCTGATCGGACTGCAGTTGCGCGATATTCGCACGCGCGTGCCGCAGACCCAATGGCACGTCTACCTGTGGTCCGCGGCGGCCGTGTGCGCGACCGTCATCCTGGTGCGCCTCTTCTGGGTCATGTCCCACAACCGGATCGCGCATTGGGGACTCCGTCGCCGACAGGCCACGCACCGCGCCAGCGAGCAGCACGGCCGCCCCATGACGATGCCCACGTTGGGCGGCGGCTTGGTCATCTCGTGGTGCGGCATGCGGGGGATCGTGACTCTCGCGGCGGCGATGGCTCTCCCGGATGGCTCGGCCAGTACGGCGTTCCCCGATCGGGACCTCATCCTCTTCTGTGCCTTCGCCGTGGTGCTGGTCACGCTGGTCCTGCAGGGAATGACGCTCCGTCCTCTCATGGCATGGATCGGGCTGAAGGACGACGGCAGTGTCGACCGGGAGGTGCGCCTCGCCAGGGTGGAGACCGCCCGGGCGGCGCTGAAGGCGCTCGACGGCCCCCGGGATTCCCAGTCGCTCGAGATTCTGCGCCGGGAATACGAGGCCCGCATCCGCCTCGGCGAGACCGAGTCCCAGCACCCCGGCGTCACACCGTCCGGGGCCACCCTGGCGCAGGCGCTGCAGCGGGCCGTGGCCGCCCAGCGCCGCGCCCTGGTAGAGCTGCGGGCGCGCTCGGTGATCGGTGACGATGCCTTTCACCTGGCCGAGGAAGAGATCGACCTGCTCGAGCTGACGGCCGACGAGCGGGTCAGGCCCGAAACCTGATGCGGTATCTCGCCGGAGAGATGGGATTCTCCGGCGTGATCCGGCACAGTGGGCCCATGAGCGAAGCGGCAGCAAACATGAATCGGGCGGAGGCCGCCGGCCGCACCGCCTTCTCGGTGCTGGCCGCGATCAGCTTCTGTCACCTGCTGAACGACATGATGCAGTCGCTCCTGCCGGCGCTGTACCCGATGCTGAAGACTTCCTATGCGCTCAGCTTCGGCGAGATCGGCATCCTGACCTTCACCTACCAGATCACGGCGTCGCTCCTGCAGCCGATGATCGGGCGCTATACGGACAGCAAGCCGCGTCCGTACTCACTGGCCACCGGAATGGGCTTCACCCTCGCGGGCCTGGCCCTGCTCGCCTCCGCCCGCACCTACCCCCTGCTCCTGCTCGCGGCCGCGATGATCGGCACCGGCTCCTCCGTCTTCCACCCGGAATCGTCCCGCGTCGCGCGCATGGCCTCGGGGGGCCGACACGGCCTGGCGCAGTCGGTGTTTCAGGTCGGCGGTAACCTCGGCTCCGCAGTCGGCCCGCTCCTCGCCGCCTTTATCGTGCTGCCGCACGGCCAGAGCAGCGTGCTGTGGTTCTCCTGCGCGGCGCTGCTCGGGATTTTCGTGCTCCTCAACGTGGGCCATTGGTACAAGCTCCACGGGATCGCGCGTCTGAAGCCCCGCGCGAGCAGTGCCGGCGCGCACGCGACGCCCACCCGAAAGCAGGTGCGCGTTGCCTTGAGCGTGCTGCTCGCGCTCATATTCTCCAAGTACTTCTATCTCGCGAGCCTCACGAGCTACTACACGTTCTACCTCATCACCCGCTTCCATGTCTCGGTGCAGGCCTCGCAGGTGTACCTGTTCGTGTTCCTGGGCTCCGTGGCGCTCGGCACGATTCTCGGCGGGCCGGTGGGGGATCGGATCGGACGCAAGTACGTCATCTGGGGCTCCATCGTCGGCGTGCTGCCCTTCACGCTCCTCCTGCCGCATGCCAACCTGCTGTGGACGGCAGTATTGACGATCCCCATCGGCCTCATCCTCGCCAGCGCCTTTCCCGCCATCATCGTCTATGCGCAGGAGCTGCTGCCCGGACGCACCGGCACCGTGGCGGGACTCTTCTTCGGCTTCGCCTTCGGCATGGGCGGCATCGGCGCCGCGGTGCTCGGCAAGGTCGCCGACGCTTTCGGCATCAACCTGGTGTACGAGATCTGCGCCTTCCTGCCGGTCATTGGACTGCTGGCGGGATTCCTTCCCGATGTCGACAGTACGGGTGTCGTCCGGCGCGCTCAGGCCTGAGGGGCCAGCACTTCAGCGCTGAGGTGGGTCCCCAGCGTGAGCTGGTACGGGACGCACGTGGACCGGTACTTGACGTTGCGGGCGCTGAAGAGCGGCAGGAAGGTCTCCTTGAACTGCTCGATCAGCTCGCACTTGCCCTGGTCCTGGATATCGGCGTTGGCAGGCATCAGGACCACGTTCTTCCAGTGGGCCTGCACGGCGGAGCCCGCATTCCCGCTCTTGGACGCCGCCGCGGCGGAGGCCGGCACGAGGACCTGCATGTGCACGTTGACGCCGGGGAACGGTGAGGGACCGGTCAACCTGACGCACCCGTATTCCTGGACCTTCAGATCGTGCGCGCCGAGCTTCTCCAGCATCGTTCGGATCTCGTCCCGCAGTCCATCGCAGGAGTAGCGGGTGGTGAAACCCTGGTAGATGAACTGGACGTGCTTCGGTACCCACACGGCGGCCACGCCGTCCTGGGCCGCGGCCCAGGCGGGCACGGCGGCCAGCAATGTCGCCGCCGCAGCCGCGGCAGCCCATCGTGAAACGAATCGACGAACGCTCATGGCAGGCTCCTCATCCGCTATCGACAGCAACGCGCCTGCAGGGTTCCGCGTTGACCGCCGGGTCATAGATACTTTGCCCGCTCGGCGGGCGCCGGCGGGCCATATTCATACATCCAGGTCTCCGTCAGCGCCTGCCCGTCGAGGGAGAGATACAGCCTCAGGTCGATCGGCTGCTCGCTCTCGTCCGGCACCAGATCGAACATTGCGCGCCAGCCGTTGATCGGTACCAGCGGCCGGGCCGACGTGATCTCGACGCGTCCGCGCGAGGTGCTGATGACGGGCACGACCTTGGTGTCCGGTCCCAGCATCCCGAGATTTCCGCCCACGAAGTCGATCACGAACCGCCACGAGAAATAGGTCCGCTTGCGGCCCACCACCCCGCCGATGCCGTCGCGCGTGGCACGTACGTGCGCGAGATGAGACTCGAAAGGATTCTCACGGCACCAGAAGAGTCGATATCCGTACAGGTATTCCCGGCCGGGGACGGTCTTTTCCGCGGGACACCAGAACGCCACTATGTTGTCCATCGTCTCGTCGGCGGTCGGGATCTCGACCAGCATCACCCCGCCCTTGCCCCACGGGGCTTTGGGCTGCACCCAGCAGTCCGGGCGCTTGTTGTAGAAGACACCGTCGTCCTGGTACTGCGAGAAGCGCCGCTCCCGCTGCATCAAACCGAATCCGTTCGGATTCTCATCGACGTAGGTATTGACGCCCAGCACGCGCGGGTTTGTGAGCGGACGCCAGATCCACTCGCCGGCCCCGGTGTGCATCTGCAGCCCGTCGGAATCATGGATCTGCGGGCGCCAGTCGTCGTTCACGCGGTGATCGTTCTCGCCGACCAGGAACATGCTGGTGCCGGGCGCGAGCCCCAAGCGCTGGATCTCCTTGCGCGGGTAGAGGGCGGCGTCGACATCCATGACCAGCGTATTGGCGACGTCGACGACGAACCGGTACGCGCCCGCGATGCTCGGCGAGTCGAGCAGCGCATACAGGGTGAGCAGCGTCGAATTCTTCGGCGGCGTCTCCAGATGGAAGGCGACGAAGTCGGGGAATTCCTCGGGCTGCGGCATGCCCGTGTCGACCGCGAGACCGCGCTGTGACATGCCGTACTGGCCGTCGCCGTCCACCGCACGGAAGTAGGATGCTCCCTGAAATACCGCCCGATCGGCCGTCCAGTCGGTGTGGAACAGGATGTTGAATCCGGCGAAGCCGAGATCCTTGGGCACATCGGAGGGCTTCAGGCCCGAGCGGCTGTAGTCGAACATGCTGGAGTCGAACAGGATCTCACGGGATTGCCCGCCCTCGACGATGTACATCCGCACGGGCTTGCTGTAGGTGTAGCCGAGGTGATCGAAGCGAATGCGGTAAAGGAGGTCGTCCCCGTACCAGAGCGCCCGATCGGGCTTGAAGGTGATCGACTCCCACTGGTCCCAGGTCAGGTGCTGCAGAGCGGGCGACAGCGGCTTGAACGGCTCCTGGTAGGGCCCGACGGCCATCGATCGGGCGAGCCCCTTCAACGTGGCGTAGCTGAAGGGCTGCGGCTTGCCGGTGAGTACCACGCCCTTGGGAGGGGCGGCCTGCCGCTTGCGCCGGTTGAAGACCCACGGCCAGGGCGCGAAAGCCGCCATGCTGGAGCCGCCCGCGCGCAGGAATCCACGTCGATGCATCGCTGTTCCTCGTTCCGAGACCCTATTGCCGACTCTGTGGCCAAGCACTTACTGCGCCCGGCCGCCGCTATTTTAGACCGAGCTTGACGGGTACTTTGCCGGCGGCGGCGGATTGCGGCCTGGCCGGGGTGATGGCGACTCGCCCGGCATCCACACCCCCGGCCGAGAGAATGGCCGCGCGGATCGCCTGCGCCCGACGCTCGCCGAGTGCCTGCAGGTCGGCGTCGGAGACGACCATCCGTGGCAGCAGCGCCGATCGCAGAGCCCCAATGGCGGGCTCGAATGGCGGCACCTTCTGCGCTGCCGGGGGCAGCGGCGCGCTCGGACCGAAGGCGCTCCGATAGGCCGCGCGCAACAGGCGGTAGTGCTCCCCGGGAAGCTCCAGCACTTCCCGGCCTGCCGTCGCTGGCGCCGGCGGCTGCGGGCCACGAGAGGCTCGTCCTGGGCTGCGACGGGCGCCTGCCCCGCTGCGCGCCAGGGCGAGCAGCTCATCCCGCAGCTTCCGGCGCGCCAGGGCCGGGCGGTCGGCATCCGGGGCGAACACCGCCGGAACCTGTAGCTGTAGCTGCGGCCGCTGCGCGAGGGCTTTGGCGACCGCCGTCACCCGCGCACTCTCGCCCGGCAGGAGGGTTGCACTGCCCGGCGCGAAGTCGATGCGGTCCATGTCCGATCCGCGGCCAACCAGCCGCCCGAGCATGGCGAAAGGAGCCGAGACCGCCTTCTCGAGCACGTGCAGGAGGGCCTTGGCGATGAGGGGTCCGAGGCTGAACTGCGGATTGTTGAGACTGCCGGTCACCGGCAATCCTATCCGGATCACCCCGTCGCGGTCCTTGAGCAGGGCGATGGCGAGCCGCAAGGGCAGCTTGGTCGCATGCGGACTCGCGACCCGCTCGCCGAGCTGCAACTGGTTGATGACGAGCCGGTGATCGGCGTTGAGCCTGCCATGATCCACCTGGTAGTGCAGGTCGGCATCGAGCGTGCCGCTCGCGATCTCGTAGCCCGCAAAGCGCACGGAGTAAGGAGTCATGCGAGTCAGCTCGAGGCCGCGGAACGACATCCGGACGTCGGCGAAGGTCGTGGCGGCGAGGAGATTGATCACACCGCTGATCTCGACAGGCGAGTGGCTGTTCACCTTGCCCCGCAGGTCGACGGTAGCGCGCGAGCTCGGGTCGGAGGAGAGGCCCTTGATCGTGCCGTGCAGATCCTGGATGCCGGTCGCGAAGTTGGGTTGCATCGAGAGGTCGGCGTAATCGGCGGTGCCGTTGGCGATCCGCACCAGGCCGATGGTGATCGGCATCGGTGCGGCCACCGGCCGCGCGGGCGGCGGCTCGCCGGCGGCAGCGGCCTGCGCCTGCGCGCTCTTCACGGCGGCGGTTTTCCGGGCAGCGGCCGTCCCGGCGGCGGACTTCGCTCGCGCGCCGCGCGGATGCAGGGCTTCCGACACGTTGAGCGTCTGATCGGCCCCGATGATGACCCTCGCATAAGGCGCCACCGCCACGATGCGCTCGATGTGCAGGCCCGCCGGGCTCGAGTCATACCGGAAACCGAGGATGTGCAGCCTTTGCCACTTGACGAAGTCCCGCTTGAGGTCGTCATCCACCGTGCGCAGCCCGGTGACATCGATCTGCCCCTTGACGCCGAGCTCGCCATCGGCGCGCCGGTCGATATCGAGTGTGCTGCCGAGCAGGCCGCTGGCCAGCGTCAGAGCGGTGTATTTGTTCAGGTAGGGCTGCAGCGCTCGCAGGTCGATGCGGCTCACGTCCAGTTTCGCGCTCAGCGCCTGCGGCTGCAGGGTCCCCTGCGCGCTCAGGCGCAGCCGCCCCGTGCCGTTGACGGCCGATTGCAGTGAGACGGCGATGCGGCTTCGCGGCGCGGTGTCATAGCCGGTGATCCGGGCCGAGAGCGGTCCCAGTGTCAGGCGGGCCGCCGGCTTGACGCCCCGATCCTCCAGGGACAACTTCGTGTCCGCGATGCGGATGTCTGGCGCGGCGATGCGCCAGGCGGGAGCGTGGGATGCCCTGTGTGAGGACGTCGATGAGGGCGGGGACCCTGCGCGCGCTGGCGCCTGTGCGGGCATTGTCGCCGGCGCTCGCGCCGAGGCCGGCGAAGGGGCCGGCGCGGCGGACGAGCCGAGAAGCTGCAGCAGATTGAGCCGTCCGCCCTGATCCAGCCAGCCGTGGATATCCGCGCCGGCGAGCGCGATCTCGCCCACCCGGATGGAGTGCTGGCCGAGATCGATGTGCGCGTGGCCGAGCGTGAAGCGGTCGAGCTGTACGTAATCCGAGCCGGCCTGGCGCGGCCTCACGCCAAGGCCGCTCACCTGCGCCTGCGGCACGTCGATGGTCATCCTGACACCCGGGCTGGCGGAGCCGGAGGGTGCGGCGTCGATTGCGAAGCTGCCCTGGAGCGACACCGTGCCGCGCGAGATCTGCGCGGGCAGCGAGGAACCCAGGTACTTGCCCACCGTGGGCGCGCTCAAGCCCGTGAGCTGGAGGTTCCCATGCAGGGAGATCGGCTGCGCGCGGACCGTGCCGGTCCACTGCAGGCGCCCGCCCTGGCCGATGGTGGCGCTGAGCTGATAGCTTCCGGCCGTGCCGCCGGTGGTGCTGAAGTTGCGCAGCTCGAAGGCGATCGGATCGAGATCGAGCCGAAACGGCGACGGACGCGCATCATCCTCGTAGGTCGCGCTGCCGTTCTCGACCGCGAGCCGGTCGACGAACAGCTTGAAGGGCTTGGAGGCGGGCGCCTGCGGCTTGGCTCCGGCAGGCTGCACGAACGGCTTCTCCAGATCCGCGAGGTTGAGGCTGCCGTCACGCCGCACGACGGCATTCACGTGCGGCCCGTCGAGGATGATGGCGCTCAAGCTCGGCGCGAGCCGCGGCACGCTCGAGATGCCCACGGCGACCTGCAGGCGCCGGAAGGAGATCAGGGGCCGGCCGTCGGTATCCGGAAAGGAGAAATCCGCGATGTCCAGCGTCCAGGTGAAGGGATTGAAACTGACATCGCCGATCGAGAGCTTCCTGCCGAAATCCCGAGCGGTGAGCCCCACCAGCTCCGAGCGCGTCCAGCGCGGAACCAGGAGAAAGCCCACCGCGGCATACAACCCGACGAGCCCCGCGACGATGGCGAGGATGACGAGAGAGCGTCGACCCCGCATACCGGCCATGAAGGCACCTATGGTGTCAGGTTACGTAAGGGGAGATGACCATGCAGACGACGGTGGCCGAGAGCAACACCGCGGCGATCCGCTGCGCCATGAGCGGTGACTTGCGCATGCCGCCCTGAACGCCCGCAGCCACGATCGCGCACAGCGCTCCGATCCCGAGGGTACTCTCCATGGGCCCGCGCGCCCCGCGAATCACGATTCCCCACAGCGCGCCGCCGGCCACGATTGCCAGAACGGCGGCCGACATCTGCGCCCGAAACAGCTCCGGGGTGATCTTGTGCGAGGGCGAGGTATGGGTCAGCGCCAGGGTCGAGCCGACCCAGAACACGCCGGCCAGCGCATGCAGCGAGATCAGAGCCATCACGAGTATGCGCACTTACTCTCCGGACCGGCGTCGGGGCCGCCTATTATACGCCGGGCCCTGCTCGATGCAGGCGGCCCAGGGGATTGCCCCCTGGGCCGCATCCTTCGATCATTGCTCTTTCGGACTTCAGTCGCGGATACCGGGTGCCTCCGGCGAGATCGAGACGAAGATCGGCTTCAGGCCCGCCGTGATGGTCGCGTTGCCCACTATCGGGGTCAGCGTGCCATGTGTCAGGTCGATCGTGAATTCGGATAGGTTCGCCGTGCCCTCGTTGGCGGTGTAGCCGAATTTGCCGCTCGGGTCGATGGTGATGAACTGCGGGAGACTGCCGGCACCGGTGCTGAAGGGGCTACCCGAAATGGCGGTGAGCGCGCCCGTGGTCGCATTGATCGCGTAACCGTACACTTCCGCGCCACCGGCGCTCGAGACGTAGGCGAACGGGGCTGCCGGATCGATATCCAGATAGACGGGACTCACTCCCGCCGGAATGCTGTCGCCGCCCGCCTGTCCGCCTGTCAGCGTTCCATCGGCATTGATGGTGAACCAATCGACCGCCCCCGCAGTCGAGCCGTTGGCCACGGGCGCGTACAGATGCGTCCCGCTCGAATCCATCGTGAGGTCCTGCGGATGCTCATCCGTTGCAAATGTTGGAGTCGCCAACGGCGTGAGTGCACCCGTCGTGGCATTCACCGAGTAGGCCGATATCGCGTCCGCACCCGAATCAGCCACGTAGGCGTACTTCCCGTTGGGCGTGAAGATGATCCACGACGGCTTCGTTCCCGCCGGAAAGCCATTGGCCGAGATCGCAGTCAGGGATCCATCGCTTCCGATGGCATATCCGTAGACGGTATTGGCAGTGGCCCCGGTGGTACCCTGATCCATCACATAGAGAAACTTCCCGTCCGGGCTGAATGCCGGGATCGCGCCCGCTCCGGCCCCTGCAGCGTACGGGCTGCGGGGCAAGGCCGTGAGCGCACCGCTCGTCGAGTCGATCGCAAATCCCGCGACCTCATTGTCGCCCGCGCTCGCGAGATAAAGATGCGCGCTCTGCGCGTCGACCGCGATGTCCGGGTAAGTCGATCCAGTGGCGAAGCCCGTATTGAAAGGGCTGCCGGCCACTGGCGTGAGCGCACCCGAAGTCTGGTTGATCGTGAACGCGTAGACCTGCTTGCCGTTATTGCTCGCGGAGTATGCAAATTTGCCGTTCGGCGCCAGAGACACCGCCGCCGGCGCGGTGCCGTCGGTATAGGGGCCGGCGACGGATGTCAACTTGCCCGAGCTCGAATCGATCGTGTAGGCGGAGATCGTCCCATCGCCATTGTTCGCCACGTAGGCGAACTTGCCGACCGACGCCGTACCGCCGCTGCAGGTGACCGTTACGTTGGTGACATTGGCGCTGGCCGTGGTGCCGGTTCCATTCGCCACCGTACACGTCTGACTGGGCGACGTCGGCTGCGTGAGCACCGTGACCGCATAGGGTTTGCCGGTCGCCAGCGCGGTCACGAACGTGAAGGCCCCGTTCTGCTTGATGGTGAGATTGTCGGCGCCGTTGTCCTGCAGCACCAGGCCCGTGCCGCTCAGCCCGGTGACCGTTCCGCCAATGGTCACGTTCGACCCCGAGGCGGCACAGGACACCGCCACATTGGTGACATTGGCGGTCGCCGTTCCGCTGCCATTTGACACGGTGCACGTCTGCCCGGAGGGCTGCGTCATCACGGTGACGGCGTACGCGGCACCGGAGTTGACCTTCGTGGCAAAGGTGAACGTACCACTCTTCGCCACAGTGAGGTTGTCCCCTGCGTTGTTCTGCAGCACGAGCCCCGTGCCCGTGAGCCCGGTCACGGAGCCGCCGATCGAATACTGAGTGGGAGGAGGCGGTGGCGGAGTGCTGCCTCCGGAAGATCCGCCGCCGCCACCGCACGCCGTCAGCGCCAGAGCGACGACGGCTGTCGCGCCCAGACCAACTCCGCGGCGGATGCGCGCCGCCATCCTGGCAAGTCTTACAGGGGACCGGAAATTCCCCTCCTGAGTGACATCCGCGCCGCACGCGGCCGCATCGGGTCCGCAGCCAAGAATTTTCATGACGAGGCCTCGCAACTGTTGATTGTCATTCCCCACCCCGCCGGCACACAGCCGGCGAAGACGGTCAAAATGGTCGCCCTTCAAACGGAAGGCTTTGACGTCTGCTCAGCACGAAGCGTGCCGAGCTGGGGCTGGAGGCGAGGGGCGGACGGAGACTGAGGCTGTGCCGGCGCCAAGCGTCCACGGCAGACCACTTCCTATCGGTGCGGCATGCTGTCACGATCCCTGCATTCCAGATCGGGACGCGGGCGGCGCGCAGAAGGCGGAAGGTGCTCCGATGAAGGTTTCAACGACGCAGATACAGACCCCGGATGGCCTCTGCACCACCGAGGTGGTGGTTCCTCCCGGCGGCGGGCCGTGGCCTGCGGTCATCGTATTCTTCGATGCGGGGGGACTGCGGCCCGCGCAGACTCGCATCGCCGAGCGCATTGCTTCCGGCGGCTACCTCGTGTTGCAGCCGGATCTGTTCCACCGCTCGCCTGCGCTTTCGACACTGATCGGGGCGCCCGTCACCTTCTCCTCGATAATGAAGCTTTTCCGGGATCCCGACCTGCGTGGCAAATTCATGGCCGGGTACTACCTTCCGGCGCTCGACTATGCGAATCTGGGAAAAACCATCGGCGCCGTCCTCGACCACATCGCGACTCGTCCCGAGTTCAAAGGCCGGGTAGGCACGACCGGTTACTGCATGGGAGGGAATGCCAGCGTGCGGGCCGCGACGGTTTTTGGCGAGCGGATCGCCGCAACCGCCGCGTTCCATCCCGGCGGCCTCGTCACGGATCAGCCGGACAGTCCGCACACGCGCGTAAGGACGATCAAGTCACGCCTCTACCTCGCTCCGGCCGTCGGCGATCTGCCGGCGGAAGCCGAGGCCAAACTGCGCGCCGAGCTCGAATTGGGCCATGTTCGCTACGAGATCGAGCAATACGACGCCAAGCACGGCTACGCGGTCGATGATTTCGACGTCTACGACCGCGCAGCGGCGGAACGACACTATGCGGCGCTCACCAGGCTGTATCGGGAAGAGCTATCGACCGCTGAAGCGTAACCCGTGCTTCGGTAAGCCCCTACTCGTCAGTGCGCGGCCACCTGCAGGTTGCCGCCGATCGGACAGGCGATTCCGGTGCCCTTCAAACCGCAATACCCATCCGGATTCTTAGCAAGGTATTGCTGGTGGTAGTCCTCGGCGTAATAGAACTGCGGCGCGTCGCGAATCTCCGTCGTGATCGTGCCCCGGTGCGCGGCGCTGAGGCGGGCCTGGTAGGCGCGCGCCGAATCCTCGGCGGCCTGACGCTGCGCGGCGTCCGTCACGAAGATGACGGAGCGATACTGCGTGCCGATATCGTTCTGCTGGCGCATGCCCTGCGTGGGATCGTGCGACTCCCAGAACGCCTTGAGCAGATCCTCGTAATCGATCCTCTCGGGATCGTAGAGGACGCGAACCGCCTCCGCGTGACCGGTGCGACCGGTGCAGACTTCCTCGTAGGTTGGATTCGGGGTGAGGCCACCGGCGTAGCCGACCGCAGTCGAATGGACGCCCGGCAACTGCCAGAACAGCCGCTCGGCGCCCCAGAAGCAGCCGAGACCGAACACCGCCTCGCGCAATCCCGGCGGGAAGGGCGGCCGGATGCGATTTCCGTTGACGTAATGCGTCGGCGGCACCTGCAGCGGCGTGCTGCGACCGGGCAGCGCTTGCGCGGCGGTGGGCAGGGTGGACTTCTCGTGGATGGGGGCCATGGCAGGGACTCCGGCGGCGATATCCCCAGTGTGGGGACCTTCGGCTGGCAACTCAAGCGGCCGCCACGCCCGTCCTTGCGCCGCATCCGCCCCGACCTTAAGCTTCCCGCCCCTATGGGTATCAGCCAGCCACAGAATCTCCGAGCGCCGATGGTCGAGGAGCTTCGGCCATACGGCATCCGCGTCAGCCTTCCGCCGGGCGACCCGTTCCGCAAGATCCTCGGTCCGGAGTGGCACCGTATCCACTGGTATCCCACGCCGCAGGACCGCGACACCGCCCTCGCGGAGATGAGCCGCCGCCACCCGTACTCGCGCGCCGGCGACAGGCCCTCGCTCGTCTTCGACAAGATCGAGAACCTCGCCGAGAGCCGCGGGATCAGCTGATCAGAAAGTCCGGCCGAGGAACAGGTAGAACGCCTGGTTGCCGTGGTCATCGAAGCCGCTGCCCAGGTAGACCGGCCCGAGGAAGGTATCCAGTCCGAGGAAAACGCTCGCGTCCTCGTGCAGGTTGGTGAGCTTGGCATCGCTCATGTTCTGCCACACGTTACCCGCTTCCAACGACATGCCGAGGTAGATCGGCACGTCGAGGTAACCTGGACCGCCCCGGCCCACCTGGCGATAGAACATCAGCCGGCCGATGCCATAGTGCGGCCCGTACAGGGAATATTGCCTCAGGCCCGAGAGGTTGAGGAAGCCTCCCAGCGGGAACTCCATCCGCAGGTCCGTCACGCGATTCAGCGTGCTGCCGCCTGACAGCGAGAGCGCGAGCGTGTTGCGCTCTCTCCAGGTCTGCGCCGCGAGAAAATCGAGCGTCACCTGGTTGAAGTTCGTCTCGCCGCCGGGCACGTTGCGCGCCCCGCTCCACTGCAGCATGGCCCGCTCGCCGAAATGCGGGAAGTTGATGTCATCGAGCGTGTCGTAACTAAAGCGCGCGAAGTAGGTGCGGGAGCCGAAAGTCTGGAATGGCGGAAAGGGCAGCCGCGAATCGCTCGGATCGCCGATGGTGAGGCGCGAGTGGCCCTCTTCCCGATAGACGCCGGCGCGGATCTCGCCCCAGTTGCCGAACTGCTTGCCGGCATCGAGACCATAGTCGAGCGTGTGCACCCGATACTGGGCGCGCTCGTTCTGTCCGATGAGGAACGGCAGATTGCGGGATTCGATCGCCGTGTGCGGCATCACGAACCAGCCGGAGAACTGTGACAGCGGCAGGAAAACCTCCGTGGATAGCAGCTCCGTCTGACCGATCTCCGCGTCCGTCACCCATTCGCCTCCCGCGCGCGTGATCTCCGACATCACGTAACGCGCCGCCGCGTCGTAGGTGGAGTCGCCCTCGAAGTCGTCCTGGAGGCTCAGGCCGAAGCGCATGTAGTTGGGGCCGATGGAGTTGCCGCGGGCATCGACCAGAAGCCCGTAGCGGTCATCCTCCGGTAGGACGCGATAGTCCAGAGTATCGAGCCCACCCTCGCCATAGAGGGTCGTGATCCGTTGTCCGACCGCGTCGGGATTCAAACGCTTGCCCACCAAGTCCTTGAACAGCTTCTCGATGGGCTGCGAGTAGACGTTCGGGCCGGTCTGGACCTTGACGAAGTCGATCCGCGGCGGCGGCCGCAGCAGGGCCTCGCGGCGAGCCTGGTACGCCGCGTATTGCGCCGGGCTCACCGAGAGCGCGGCCAGGCGGTCGCGCATCTGCTCCGCCGCGCTCGCGCCGACACCGAGCAGCTGGTTGACGTTGCCGAAGTCGAACGATGAGATGTCGCCGAGCGACGGACGGATCAGGATGTCGTGCGGCCCCAGATGCGCAAGCTCCTGCTCCGACTTGCGCCGGATCAGGATGGCGAGCATCTGGTTGGAGATCGCCGTGACA
>Ga0134128_10002136_pt1 | contig 24694 bp, 23 predicted proteins | sample KB31754_FD_96462 | JGI IMG/M metagenome (GOLD analysis project Ga0134128, IMG submission 96462) | Terrestrial soil microbial communities with excess Nitrogen fertilizer from Kellogg Biological Station, Michigan, USA - KB3-175-4 | ecosystem: Environmental > Terrestrial > Soil > Unclassified ...
CAATGCCGATATCTTGCACGAAATATTTCTTGAACAGGGACACGCCAAACTCCGATTTAGTATTGGTTGAAGAGAACATGCGTCAGGTCTCCGCGTTAAAGTCTAGCACCTCTACACTCGTCTTGCCGTCGCCCGACAGCCGGGCTTGCGGCGGATTACGGCGCATCTGCGCGCCGCGACCTAGCCTCCTTTGTCATCTGCTGCAGCGTCCGGCTTGGGCTCTGCCGGCTTGTCTGTTGCCTGTGCCGCCGGTGTCGTCGCTGTTGTTTCACCGGCTGCGACGGCTGCCGGCTGCGCGATTTGCTTGGGAGCGGCCTTGCCTGCGCCTTCGCCGTGTTGGTGATATCCAAGCACAGCAGAGCGCAGGATTGTAAAAGGTTGTTGACCGTCAGGCAGGATTTGAAATGCATTCTCGTCCGCCCACTTCAACTGTCCGACCACCTTATCGCCGTTCGCCAACATAACGACGACCGTCGTTTTGTCGCGGATGAAGCGTTGCAGCTCCGCGATGCTAGGCCCTCGGTTGTTGGAACCCCCAAACGTCATTGGACTAGTAGCCTCCTCGTGTCATGGGCAAGGCGTCCCCCGCCCCTGCACTTTTTCGGCAGCGACAGCTGCCTATCCCTACACATTAAACCGTATTGATCAGAAGGTACAAGTGCCGACGCGCAAAAATTCTGGATTTTATGAGCGTTGTTATATAGGCTCGGTACCCCTTGGCCTCCTGCCCGACCGTTAGTACTGGCTGACGCCAGCCACTGTTCCCTTATGCTTCTCGGCCTAAGCTTGGGCGTGAACTTTGTACCGGCGGGCGGGGTTGCCCCCGAAGGCTGGTGGCCTGCGCTCCTCTAGTTATTGCTATAGGTGTAGAACCCGCGCCCGGTCTTGCGTCCGAGGTGTCCGGCGGCGACCAGGTTGCGGATGAGCGGGCATGCGCGATATTTCGGGTCGCCGAATCCTTCATATAGCGTTTCAAGAATGTGCAGGCAGATATCCAATCCGACGAAATCGGCAAGCGCGAGCGGACCCATAGGATGGTTGTAGCCCAGGGTCATACCGGTGTCGATTTCCTCAGCAGTCGAAAGGCCTTCCATCAACGCGAAAGCGGCCTCGTTGACAAGAACCAGCCCCAGGCGTGTGGTTATAAACCCCGGGAAGTCTTTCGAGCTAATCACCGTTTTGCCCAGATGCTCGCCGTATTTTTTGACTCTGCTGAACGTTTCATCACTGGTATCCACGCCTCGAATGAGCTCGAGCAGCTTCATGATGTGCGCAGGCGAAAAGAAATGCATGCCGATGAAACGGTCTGTGCGCTTAGTGACGGCAGCAAGGTTGGTAATTGAAAGCGAACTCGTGTTCGAAGCGAAGATCGTTTTCTCGTTGCAAACGTGGTCCAGATGCCGGAAGAGCTCCTGCTTCGCCTTTACATCTTCGGCGATCGCTTCAATGACGAGGTCGGCATCCACTGCATCTTTGTAATTGTCACTCCACATAATCCGGCTTTTCAAGTTGTCGAATTTTTCTTGCGTGAGAAACCCTTTGTCGATAGAGGACTTACCGTATTTCTCCACGGTGCTCTTAGAGCGATTCAGCGATTCCGGATAGATATCGCACAGAGTCACTTTCGCATCTGTTTTCGAAGCTATAAGAAACGCGATCGCCGAGCCCATGAAGCCGGCTCCCGGAATGAAAACACTGGAGAACGTCATGCTGAAACTCTCTTCTTTCACTGTGTTTGATTGAGTGGCGATCATCGTACCATCCTTGATCCAGCGGGCTCACGCCCGCCGTTGCGGTGTAGGAACTTAATACCAGAACCATTGTAGCGGCGGGCGGAAGCCCGCTGTGTGAACGGCTGATCAGGCGTGCTAACGCATTTGCTGCTAACTTCTATGCGGACAAGGAATACAGGAAGGATTTATGTTCAAGAAGGTGTTGATCGCAAATCGCGGTGAAATTGCCGTAAGGGTGATTCGTGCCTGTCAGGAGATGGAGATCAAAACGGTCGCCGTTTACTCCGAACCCGATCGACCGGCCACCCACGTCCGCATTGCTGATGAGGCGTGGCTTCTTGAAGGACAGCCTGGCAAAGTCTACCTCGACATTCCGCAGATCATTGATGTCGCAAAACGTGCACAAGCTGAAGCGATTCATCCCGGCTACGGATTTCTCGCCGAGAATGCTGAATTTGCAGCGGCTTGCGCGGCCGCCGGAATCGTTTTCATCGGACCAGCGCCCGATGTGATTCGCAAGATGGGCAGTAAGATCGAATCTCGCCGCATCATGGAAGCGGCCGGCGTTCCCGTCGTGCCAGGTAATACTGACCCGATCACCGATGTTGAAACGGTCAAAAAGCTGTGCACCAAATACGGTTATCCGGTGGCGATTAAAGCCAGCGCCGGCGGTGGCGGGCGCGGATTGCGCGTGGTGCGCAAGGAAGAAGATGTTGAGCAAGCTCTCGCCGGCGCGCAGCGCGAAGGCAGCAGCTACTTCGGCAGCGCCGAAGTATATCTCGAGAAATATCTTGACCATCCGCGACATATCGAAGTGCAGGTAATCGGCGATTCGCACGGCAATGTCATTCATTTATTCGAGCGCGATTGCTCGACGCAGCGTCGCCACCAGAAGCTGACGGAAGAAAGCCCCGCTCCGGGACTCAATCCTGACTTGCGCAAGCGTTTGCTGGAAAATGCCGTCAAAGGCGCCAAAGCGATCGGCTATACATCGGCGGGCACCGTCGAATGTCTGGTATCAGGCAACGATTTTTATTTCCTGGAAATGAACACGCGCGTGCAAGTGGAACATCCTGTCACCGAGTTCATCACGGGCGTTGATATCGTGAAAGAACAAATTCGCATTGCTGCCGGTGAAAAACTCTCCGTGAAACAGGAAGACGTGGTGGCGCGCGGACACGCCATCGAATGTCGCATCAACGCGGAAGATCCATTCAAGCAGTTTATGCCGTCACCGGGCACAGTCAGCGTTTACAATGAGCCGCGCTTGCCTTGGGTGCGCACCGATAGCGCATGCTATCCGGGCTATCAGATTCTGCCGTTTTATGATTCGCTGCTTGCGAAGTTGGTTTGCTGGGGACGGACGCGTGAGGAAGCCATTGCGCGCACGAAGCTTGCGCTGAAAAACTTCGACATCGTGGGCGTTTCCACAACGATTCCTTTTCATCAAATGTTGATGGACGATCCGACCTTCCAAAAAGGGGAAGTTTATACCGGCTACGTCGAAAGCGAGTTCCGCAAGAACTTGCAGAAGCCGGTGGCTCCTGCCGAAAACAAAAACGGCTCCGGTATCGGTTCTTCTTCCAGCGACATCGTAGCGGCGGGCGGCAGCCCGCTTGTGGAGCGCACCGAGCCACGCAGCTTCGAAGTCGAGGTCAATCAAAAGCATTTCAAAGTCTCTGTGAAAGAACTGCTTCCAGTCGGCGGTGGAGGCTCCAATGGCGGGACGGCAGCAGCCAAAGCGCCGTCAGCTACAGCGGCTGCGCGCGGGCAGCGACCTGCTTCTCAAAGCGCCGGCGCCGGAGGCAGTGGCGAGGTGCGCTCCTCGATGCATGGTCTAGTCAAACAACTGCTCGTTGAGCAGGGCGCGAAAGTAACCGCGGGACAGCGGTTGGTGATTTTCGAAGCGATGAAAATGGAGTCCGAAATCGTCGCCGACCGCGCGGGCACGGTTGCATCTATAAAGGTGAAGCAGGGCGAAACAGTGGAATCGAAGCAACTCTTGATGGTGATTGGTGATTGAGATTGGGCGCCTTGCGCCGCCCTGGCTGGTGACAAATGCGGATCGGCAATGGTTTTGACATTCATCGGCTCGTGCCCGGACGGCCATTAGTCCTGGGCGGCGTCGAGATCCAGTACGAATGCGGATTAGAAGGGCATTCCGACGGCGATGCTGTTGCGCACGCAATTGCGGATTCTATTTTAGGTGCGGCTGGACTTGGAGACATTGGTCTGTGGTTCCCCAGTGATGACGAATTTTATCGCGGTGTCAATAGCATAGAGCTGCTAAAGAAAGTCGTTAAATCTGCTAAAGAACATGGATATAAAATTGGCAATGTTGACTGCGTAATCATTTGTGAACGCCCACGCTTATCGCCACATTATCCAGCCATGCGTAAGGTGCTGGCGGAGGCGCTGGAAGTCACCGAAGACCGCGTAAGCCTCAAAGCTCGCACTATGGAGCGCTTAGGCGCTATAGGACGTGGCGAAGCGATAGCCGTCGAGTGCGTTGTGTTACTCGATTAAGTGTATTGTCAAGCTATAGGTCGCCGGGGAACCAATGGTACGATCTCAGAGTCTGGTGAGGCTTGTCCTAACTGACATTTCGGTCACTGAGGCGTCGCACCGTATGTGGTGGCAGCAAGAAAAAGACCGGATCAGTGCCGGTAACCTGGAAAACATATGAGCTTTCACAACATCTTTCTGGTTAACGCAATTTTGGATGCTTTCCTTTGCGGGCTGACCATGCTGTTCTTCCGTTATTTCCGGAAAGTCGATCCAGTCAGCCTGCCTGACGATCAATTGCCGTTTATTTCAGTGGTAGTGCCTGCTCGCAACGAAGGCACCAAGGTTGGACGCTGCCTCGAATCACTGGCTAAACAAGACTATCCAAACTACGAAATAATCGCCATTAACGACCGATCGGTGGATGACACTGGTGCGGTTATTAAGTCGATCGCCGAACGCTATCCTAACGTCCGCTCTGTTTATGGACAAGAGGCACCGCCTGGATGGATCGGCAAGTGCAATGCGCTAGTGCATGGAGTGAAATATGCCGGCGGACAATGGTTGCTATTCACTGACGCAGATACTGTTCATACGCCTGATTCGCTCAGATTAGCCGTATCCTACGCTCTCAAGCACAATGCCGAGCTGATTTCGTTCATGCCGGTGCAAGAGCTGGGCAGCTTCTGGGAAAAAGTGGTGATGCCTGTTCTGCTCGGCTCGTTCCTTTGTGGCGATCCGATGAATACGATCAACGATCGCACCAACGATCGCGCTTACGCGTACGGTCAGTATATTCTGGTTCGACGTGATGTCTACGAAGCAGTCGGTGGGCACCATTCTGTATTCGATCAAATTTTGGATGACATCAGTTTTGCACGCGTCGTGAAAGAACACGGCTACCACATCATGGCCGCAGATGGGCGTTTGCTCTATCGCGTGCGCATGTACACTAATCTTGAAACACTCTGGCAAGGATGGACGAAAAATCTCTTCGCGCTCATCGAGTGCCAGGTCGTTTACCTGTTTCTTGTTATCACTTTGATCAACATCGCCGTGATTGGTCCGTTCGTTTCGGCCGCCATGCTTGTATTCATGGCCTTCAACGGCGAGATCACTGCGCAGTTTTACACCATACTGGCTGTAACATTGCTCGAATTCGGATTGCTGTTCCCCTGGTACAAGCGCTGTGCCGAACATTACACGGGCGTCGGCGCGCCGCATTTCCTGCTGCTGCCATTGGGCAGTCTGACGGTCAGCCTGCTGTATTTGCACTCCGCTTATTTGGTGTTGTCCAAAACAAAAGTCAGCTGGAAGGGCCGCCAGTACATGGTGAACACGCACAAATCTGTTGAAGCGGAGTCGGACGTACTCGACGTCGAGAAGCAGCTCGTCGCAGCTCCGACAGAGCCTGGATCGTAGTCTTCGATCCAAGCGGGCTTGCGCCCGTCGGTACATGACCGTTGCGTTCAAGCCCGCCGGTACATGAATATCTTAAGCGGCTTGCTCCGAACCGCCTTCGGAATCAGGCTCAACCTCGGCCACAGGCTCTTTGCCCTGTTCTTGCTCGAGGCGGGCCAGCGTGTCGGCAAAGAGGATCACATCCAGGCGCTCGGGATGCTGCTTCTGCCAAAGATCCGCTGCTTGGCTCAGGTATTCGCGACCATGGTCGTACATCTGCCTGTCGCAATATAAGTCACCCAGCTCAGAAAGCGTCTTGGCTACCGCTGGGCTGGCTGGTCCATAGAGCGTTTCTTGCATCTGCAGTACAGCGTGCAAAATTTGTGTTGCCAAAGGCAATTTGCCGCGCTTCTTATAGACAGCGGCGATGGCTTGCAGGTCTTTGATTTCTTGTTCCACGGCCATTCCTGCTCCAAGTCCGCCATGCTCAGGCACCACATCGTCGGATGCGGCGCTATTTTATGAAAACTATGATGCACAAAAGGGTTCTCAGGTTCCTGTCTACATGCCCTGTATGACAGATTCAACAATCGCCGGAAGCCTTAGTCTGCCTTCCTTCCCACGGCTGAGCTTTTGGTGGCTGCGAATTGTTTTTGGCGGGCCATGGCGATTTCGTACTCCACGAAATTTTTATTGCCATGATCGATGACCCAGCGAAGATCATCTGCACCTCCAGAGGTATGGCTAGCCGTCTTTTGCAATCCTATATAGCAATAAGCCTCGGTCAACTTATCCTTTTTGCCGGCTGTAGCATCCAGCAGATGCTGAGCTGTTATATCACCATGCAAATACTGAATTGCCGGTGCGGGCCAATCGGCCGCCAGCGGCGCATCATCGGCTTTGGATGCCACAGGCAAGCTGAGCCGGGCTGCTGCGCGGTCCAGCCAATCATTGGCATCATCGTCGTGTTGCAAAAACCGGCAACTCAATGCCCCGAGCAAATAAGCATACGGAAGAGTCCGGAAATGATGATGGGAAACTGATACCACTTTGTGAAAATCGGCATTCGCTGCTTCGTAGTTGCCCAGTATAAAATCGGTGTAGCCACGGCCTTGATAAACGTCCGGGTCGTGTGGGCTCAATTGTGCTGCTTTGTCATAGTCGGCATTCATCGCCACCAAATCGCCGGTATCGCGATATACAGCGGCTCTCTCCGTATAGAGCATCGATTTGTCCGGCGCAAGCTTGATAGCTTCGTTCAAATCATCCAGACTTTTTTTAAACTCACGGAGCTTTCTCTCTGACGATCCCCTCGCCGCCCAGGACATAGAATCTTGAGGATCGAGCGATATGCAGGTGTCGCAATCCTCGACGGATTTATCGAAATTTCCCAGCTCGCGGTTAACCCAAGCGCGCAATTGCCAAAATTGTTTGTTCTTAGGTGCCAGTGCCAGCGCTTCGCTGATGTCGGTGAGCGCCAGTTCGTGGTCGCCTACACGCGAATAGCAACTGGCGCGATGGCTTATGGCATCAAGGTAACGCGGCTTTAGATGAACAGCAGTCGTATACTGCTCGATGGCATTTCGATATTCTCTGATGCCGGCGTCGCTTACTGGATCTTCAGTCCGGTAGTGCGAATTTCCCTTTTGCTCGAAATACAGCCCGCGTGTGTAAGCGAGCGACTCAGGTCCGGCGCAACTGGTAAGTTGCGCGGCCAAGCAGATCAGCAGTATTACTTTGCCTCTCAGGTCCTATTTCATTGCCGCCAGGGCGGTGAAGTACTTCACGAACATTTTCATTCCACCGGCGGCTTGTTGCCAATCATAGTTCTCGTTTATCGCATGGTAGCCATGCTCGGGCAGGGATAATCCGAGGAACATGATAGGCACATCCAGGACTGTCTGCATGCTCACGACGGCACCGATAGAGCCGCCTTCGCGCACAAAAGCCGGCTCTTTGCCGAACGCTTCAGCCATGGCTTGCTTAGCGGCATCGGCGAACGGGCCGGTGAATTGACCGAGGTAGGGACGGAGGCTGCCTTCGCGCTCGATCGTGATGTCCGGGTTCTTGGACTTCAGGAACTCGCTTACGGTCTTGTACACCTTGTCCGGATCTTGATCCGGTACCAGGCGGAAGCTCAACTTCGCTTCTGCTTTGTGCGGCACAATTGTTTTCACGCCGGGACCTGTGTAGCCACCGACCAGTCCATGAACTTCCATTGTTGGCATTGCCCAGATGCGTTTGGCGGCATCGCCGTCATCTTCCGTGCGCAGTGAGTTCAGCTCATGTGCGCGTTTGAATTCCTTGTGCGAAAAACCGGATGCGACGAAGTTTTTCATCTCGGCATCAGACAGCGGTTTTACATCATCGTAGAATCCGGGAATTTTCACTTGTCCGGTGCGGGCGTCGTAACACTCACCAATGAGTTGCGCAAGCTCGCCGATCGGATTTCTCGCCAGTCCTCCGACGAGTCCCGAGTGCACGTCCTTGACGCCTGTCTCCAAACGCACTTCGATGCATTGCAATCCGCGCAATCCATATCCGATGGCCGGACGCTCGCGTGATACCCAAATTGTGTCCGACACTACGACGGAATCTGTCTTCAGTTTGTCTTTGTTTTGCTTGAGGAAGTCTTCAAAGCTCGGACTGCCGATTTCTTCTTCAAGCTCCCAGATGAATTTGATATTGATGGGAATTTTATGGTCTTTCGCGTACTTTGCCGCATAAAGCACCGTCAACGCTGGTCCCTTATCGTCGGTGCTGCCGCGGCCGAAGTACGTGCCATCGGCGATCTTCATATCAAAGGGCGCGGACTTCCATTCCGACGCATCGGCCGGCTGCACGTCCAGGTGGTTGTAGACGGTCACGGTGGGATGGTTTGCTCCGCTTTCGAAGGTGCCAATCACAACCGGATTGCCCTTAGTCTTCACAATCTCAGCGCGCGCACCAAATGCGGTGAGCATCTTCGCGGCTTCTTCCGCCGTTTTCTCAATATCCTTCTTATGGGCCGGATCCATGCTGACGCTCGGCAGGTCGACGAGCTTCTTCAAATCTTTCTCGAAGTTTGCTCGCGACTGCTCGGCATATTTTGCTACATCGGCCACATTGATATCGACTTTCATATGCTCCCCCATCCGGCACCTGCGCCGTCGCCAGATCATACACCCATTCGCCGCGAGCAATGGTACCGGCGGGCGCAAGCCCGCTCTTCTCCAGCTTCTGTACTGGCGGCCGCAAGCCCGCTCTCTTTACTTCCGTTCTAAAGTGCCCATCTCAGAGTCACTCGCGTTTATCAAGAGTGACAAATATCCTTCTGGCCGTTCGAAAAAAGGAAACATCCGAAATTGTGGATCGGTCATCTCATCAACAGTGCTTTGGGATACACACATCAAAAAAGCTCACAGTGCATTTGCGATGAAAAACCTCCACGAGACTCTTTCTTTATGCGACCTGTCCTACTTAGACCCGGAGCGGCCGGTCGACCAACTGTGGTCGAGTTATATTCGTCAGGCACGCATTTGCTTCGCCGGTAAAAATATCGGTCAAGCAGTACGCATGTGCCAGCTCGCCCTCCAGCAGGCTGCGGCGTTCGGTGATAACGACTGGCGAATGTTCGAGACCGAACGTCTATCTTGCCGTGTTCTTATGCACCTAAAGGAATACGATAAAGCGGAAGCCATCCTTTCGTCCATGCTCGTCCCGCTGCACGACAAATATGGCGGCACAAGCCCCGAGTTTTTCGACGTCGCCCTCACCCTGGCACAGATCTACGAACTCCGCGGCGATTATGCTCGCGCCATCAAGCTTGTGTTGCATGTGATGTTCAACCATCCGCGCCGTGTTTCGGACCCGGTGGATCAAGAATACGCAGCAATCAAAAGAAAATATCATGCGCTCAAAAAGATCGAGAAGCATACCGGCGTGACCCGACGAATTGCTTGAAGATAATGCTAGAACGAAAGGATGCCAATTGTATGCAGCCAGGTTTCGACTAACTCCGGCCATCTGGTTATGGGATTTTTCGTGCGCCGCAATCCGAATCCGTGCCCCCCATCTGCGTAGACGTGCAGTTCTGCGGCAACTCCGGCTTTCCTCAATGCATTGAAATAAACCAGTGAACTATCGACGTCGATCACCGGGTCATCTTCGGCGTGAAACAAAAACGTCGGCGGTGTTTGTTTTGTCACCGGCACGGATGAATCTAGCTGAAATGATTTAGGCGGGTGTTCGTTGAGATACGCTGGATAACCGCAGACTGCAAAATCCGGACGGCAGCTTAGTTTGTCCGCTGCATCGACTTGCTTGTATAAACGTGTCTTGTAGTGAGTACTTAGCGCCGCGGCGAGATTGCCACCCGCCGAGAATCCGAGCACTCCAATTCTGTGGGGATCGATATGCCAATCTTTGGCGTGCAATCGCACCAGTCCGAGTGCTCGTTGCGCATCTTCCAGCGCCGTCGGAGATTCCGGGTAAGGACCTGATTTTGGTTTGTGCCCTTCGCCGGGCACCCGGTACTTTAAAAGCACGCATGTGATTCCCTTTGCGTTGAGCCAATCGGCGACCTCGGTTCCCTCGAGGTCGATCGCCAAAATCTGATAGCCGCCGCCGGGAAACACGACGATCGCTGCCCCGGTGTTTTTTCCCTTGGCTGGGTAAACGGTGATCGTCGGCTGCGAGACTGTATCGATAATGGTGATCGGTTTGCCGCCGACGAAATCCCGTCCTTGCCGACTGGACTCGGTTGCCGCAAGCGGGGCCGCGTCAGGCACCTTGCCTGGCCAAATAGGAATTTGTGTGTGTCCTGCAGGTTCCCACGCAGACGCTTCGCCCGGCGAAGCCACGCAGACCAGCGCGAGCGTGCAGCAAACAACGATCGAAGGTTTTATCATGACGCTGCATTATAAATGATTGCCGCGATCAATTAAGCTGATTGCAAGCCGTAGCGTTGCCAGAGGCGGGATTCGAGGCGATACGTCTCGCTGAACCGGTGCTTGAACTCGTTGTGAGAAGCGATTCCCCGCCAATCCTGAATGTAGCGCGACAGGCGATCCAGTTCTTTCAGGTATCTGGCCGGGTGGTCCGCGTCATACGTCGATCGTTTCACGGCAGATTGCAAAAGTGCACGATAGATTATTGTCGCGGCCAAATAGCGGTGGGCGTCGCTCAGTTGTTCGGCCAACGGCAATAGCGTGTTTCGTGGTCTGCCGTTTAGTTCGGATGCGTGCGATAGCAAGTAATCCTCGGCTTCACTGAAATATTCCATTTCGACCAGAAATTCCAAATCGACTACTCTGATGCGCGAACTTTGCATGATGCCGACGATCTCGGCTTGCGCTACTTTGTCCTGTTGGTCTGTGCCGATGAAGTCGAGAAGTTCTTGGAATGCCCAAAACTCGCGATTGCGCCGGAAGATTCGCCAGGCGACCATCTCGGCCAGTCGCCGTTCGCCAAGATGAACGTAGAGCTCGAGAAGCAATACTTCCCAACAATCATTCTTATGTGCAGCGCCGAATGAAACCCGCTCTGCCCAACGGGCGGATTCGCGCACGTCTCCGGTTTCAAGAAGTATGATGACGAGATCTTGAACAGCCGCTTTCGATGCTTTGCGCCCAAGAGCAAGACAAGCCTTTTCCAGGACGGCGGGCGCGCGCAGTTGGCGCGCCAGCGAAACGATTGCTCGCAAATACCGCTGGCGATTTCTTCCGGAGGTGCTGGCGGACACCAGATGCCACAATTCTTCGATCATCGTGTAACAGAGCGCTTTGGGTAGGAAGAGCGTTGCCAGGTCGAATAGCGTTTCGCGCAATCGGTAGGGATCGGTTTTGTTCAAATATAAGATAAGTTGTCCAAGCTGTGCTTTGTCCGGATAGCGCGTCGCGTAAAGCGCAAACAGTGGACCTATGAGTTCGTCCAACAGCTGACGCAGCGAGCGGCGGTGTCGCTTGGGGCAAAGAGCGAAGAGGTCCTTCTCGGCTTCGAATATGCGGACCATCACGCCAAGTCCGAGGTGAGGGTCGGTCAAATCCTGCTCCAGCTCTTGCAGGAGTTGCATGAACGAATCGAGTAAATGTCCAAAGGAAGCCAGATCAAGCGGACGCTCCAGGCTTTTTAGGCCCAACAGAAAGATTCGCAATTTGTCGGCAGAATTCATATAGGTCTGGCTGTTGATGGGCTTTTAAGCCGATGAGCCGGACCTCGGTTTGTTAACAATTCGCGTGGTGCCGGCTGGTGATGCGGGTTTTCATCTTCATCATGTCATTGTTAAGGCGCCAAGTCAAGTGAAAACCGGCAGCCGGGGCGGGTTTTGGGCGATTAGTCAGGGAACAAACTGGGCGCAGGCGTGCCCGGTACAATTAGACGAGCGCAGGCGGCTCGCCTGCGCAAGCCGGCGCCGCTGCGGTTGGCTCTACGCTTCGCGTAGCTCTTCGCCCAGGGCGTGCTTTTGAGCGGCAAATGCCTGCATATCGGCGACGGGCTTCGACAAAGGGGCCGTGTGGGGCTGTGGGTCAGGCACAGTGAAGTAGAAGGTGCTGCCGTGTCCCTCTTCGGATTCCACCCAGATTTGTCCGCGATGATGCTCAACCATCTTTTTGGCGATCGGCAAGCCCATGCCCGAGCCATTTTCGTCAGGGTGTTTACCCAGCCGGTTGAATACCTTAAATATGTCGCGCGAGAAGACACGGCTTATGCCGCGTCCATTATCTTTGACTGCAAATTGCCAACCGTCCTCGACGCGCTGCGCGGAGATGTGAACCTTCGGAGTCAGACCGTCGTATTTGGTGGCATTGTCAATCAGCTCGCGAAAAATAAATTTTAGATGTTCGCGCGTCATGTTCACCTTCGGCAGATTGTCGTGGCTGACATAGGCTCGCCGTTCTTCCAGACGCTCTTTCAAATCCGTCAGAACGTCGCCGAGAACTTGCATGGTGTCCAATTCACCGATTGCTGATTCTTTCGCATCGGCACGAGCAAACGCCCAGAGATCATCGATCATGCGCGAGATTGCTCGCGCGCCGCCAACGCTGCGTGCGATAAATTCATCGGCATCCTCGCCGAGCCGTCCTGTATAGCGCACGGACAAGAGCCGCAGATAGCTGATGACCACGCTAATCGGTTCTTGCAGTTCGTGGAATATCGCGCGCGCCAGATGCTGGAGTTCTTCGTAAAGTTGTTGGGTGCGGTGCTCCTGTTCTCGCAGCTTGTCTTGCGCCTTGTCGAGTCTTGCAATTAACTCGAGATTGTCCAGCATCGTTTGCACGTCTAGATTCGGGTCGCCTTCAATGAAACGCTCCGGCGGCACGACTGACGGATTATTCAAAACCTTTTGTTCGGTGATAACTTGCGGGTGAGCGTGAATGATGGCTTTGATTTTCTCAGGGGAAAACTTGCCGCGGTGATACGCGCAAATCACCGATATATTGTTGGCCTCGGTAAACTTATTCAGCCGTGCCTCATATGGCGCCAGCATGTAACAACCAGGTTTACCGGATAATGCCCACGTCATTTCGACGCAGGCGCGCACGGCCGGATAACCTTGCTGCTGCGCCTGTACAAGTGCCGACTTCCAATAAGTCATCATCTTGTCTTCGGCAAAGTGTCCGTGGCTGAGGTGTGCGTCGGCCGTTGATATCACTTTGAAAGCACCAGTTTCGATGTAATGCTTCAGAGCGAATCCGTTTTCCTGCATCGCTGCAACAACAAAGTCCGGACTGTTTTCGTCAACAAAATAAATGCATTGTTCGCCAAGCAATAACCCGGATTGAAAGAAAGGCACAAACTGCCCCTTGAGCTCCTCGGGCGTCGCGTACACAGAACACGGATGATCGTGGACTTTCAGTGTCGCCACGTGGGGAGGCTGGCTATGTTGAGGCATTTTTTATATCCGTTAGGTTGCTTTGTTAGCCTAATGGATTCGGTCAACTTTTGTCAGCGACAGAACGCTGTATTCCGTATGGCGAAAACCACAAAACTGTGCCTACTGCCACGTTTACTTGGCAGAGCAAGCGCTGGTCGTATGATTCGATACTACCGCAAAGCCTGTGTTCATGCCCGTCTTCACTAATTTGCTGAAGGACGGGTGGGGACGGATTTTGGTGTCGGCGGGTAAGGCTGCGGTATGTATTCAACCGTTGGCGTCGTCGACCCCTGTTGCGGATATAGATCCATGAGGCCGTAAATTTCCTCAGGCAAACCGACTTCGATTGGCATGCCGAGGGCTTGCGCATCTTCTGCCGTGATCGGGTGATCGTGCGTCCATTGGCCTGATAGCAGGGACTCGGCAATTTTTGGAACATTTTCCGGCGCCACCTTCACTGCCGGCACATGATCATCAAGAATTGCTTTCAGCAAATTTTGCACCTGGTTGAGTGATTTTTTGGCGATGTCTATCATGATCAGGGTTTCGTCCGAAAGTTTCTCAGCGGATTTGCTTTCGGCGAGTTTGACCAGGCTAACAGCGGCCGTCCCTCCGATTTGCGGATCGATTGGACCAAGCACCGCATTCTCGTCCATGGCGATTTCATCGGCTGCCAGAGCGATCATGGTGCCGCCTGACATAGCATAATGCGGGACGAACACCGTAACCTTCGCCTGGTGCCTGGTGAGAGCTTTGGCGATTTGTTGTGCCGCGATCACTAATCCGCCGGGAGTGTGGACGATGATGTCCAGCGGCATCTCTTTCGGAGTCAAGTGAATGGCGCGCAGAATGCGCTCGGAATCTTCGATGTTGATGAAACGGACTATTGGCAATCCAAGTAAGCTTAAAACTTCCTGACGGTGAACCAGCACAATTACCCGGCTGCCGCGTTTTTTTTCGAATTCATGGATGAGCTGGGTACGGCGCGATTCGAGAGCGGCTTGCCCCAGCGCCGGAAGTATCAGGCTAATCAGAATGAAAATAACAAGCCAGTCCATGCCAACTCCGTATCAATAAGTGGAACGCCGTTTGCCGCCATCAATGCAAATGGTGGATCCAGTGAGATAGGATGCCTGTTTGGATGCCAGGAAACAAACGACGGCTGCGAACTCCTCGGGAGTTCCCAGGCGTCCCATCGGGATTGCCGCAATGTACTCCTTCATGTATTCATCTTTTTCGACGCCCTTCTTTTCCGCACGGGTGTGGACGAGTTTGTCGATTCGTCCCGTCGCGATAGAACCTGGTGCTACGCAATTCACCGTTATTTCGAAGGGGGCAAGTTCGTCTGAAAGTGTTTTGAGCATGGCCGTAACGGCAGAGCGCAAAGCGTTTGAAACGGCCAGATTCGAGATGGGTTCTACCACGCTCAGCGAAGTGACATTGATGATTCGGCCCCAGCGCTGCTTTTTCATGTCCGGCACAAAGGTTTGATTGAAATGCACTACGCTTTGAAAGAGCGAATCAAATCCTTGCTGCCACTGCTGCGCAGTCGTGTCTTCGACATGGGTGGGCGGTGGTCCACCGGTGTTATGCACAAGTATGTCGACGCCGCCTAAGAGCTTGGTGACGGCTGCGATCAATTCATTGCGCGATGCGGCATTTGAAAGATCGCACGCGTGAAAGTTGACTTCGGCTTTTGTCGCCTTCGCGATTTTGTCCGCTTCGCTTTTTAGCGTGTCAGCGGAACGCGCGGTCATGAATATGCGTGCGCCTTCGGCCGCGAGTGCCTCGGCGATGGCTCTGCCTATGCCTTGCGACGCGCCGCAGACGAGTGCCTTTTTCGAAGCTATGCCGAGATCCATGTATTCCTCTTCGATCGCGGGCTTTCGCCCGCCGCTACCATAGAAGGCGGGCTGAAGCCCGCCGGTACCGTGTGGCTAACTCTTGTACTTGTAACAGATGGTCTTCTGCTCGGAGAAGAAATCCAGACCATATTTGCCGCCTTCGCGTCCGATGCCGCTAGCTTTCTGTCCGCCGAAGGGCGTGCGCAAATCACGAGCGAACCAGCAGTTGATCCAGACGATTCCCATGCGAATCTTTTGGGAAACACGGTGACAACGATTGACGTCGCTGCTAAAAATGCTGGTCGACAAACCGTACGGGGTGCTGTTGACCATGTCGATGACTTCCTCTTCCGTCTTGAACGGCACGATAGGAAGCACCGGTCCAAATATCTCTTCCTGGAGGCACCGCGAATCATTTTTGAGATCAGCAAGAATCGCCGGTCTGAGGAAGAATCCATGGGCAAGCTTGGCGACACGCTCACCACCGGCGAGCAATTTGCCTTCCTTCTTGCCGATTTCGATATAGCCCTCAACCTTTTCCAGCTGTTCCTTGCTAATAATCGCGCCCATCTGCGTGTTCTTGTCTTGCGGATCGCCGACCACGATGTTGTTGGCCGCGTTCACCATCTCGTCGAGAACTTGCTTGTATATCGATTCTTGAACATAGAGACGAGAGCCGCACAGGCAGATTTCGCCCTGGTTGCGAAATGCGGCGCGCACCGCTATTGGTATGGCGTCTTTTAGATCGGCATCCTCAAATAGAACGGTGGCGCCCTTACCGCCAAGTTCGAAGGAAACTTTCTTTAGCGTCGGCGCTGCGGCTGCCATAATTGCTTTGCCGGTTGTGGTTTCGCCGGTAAACGAAATGGCGCTGACCTCCGGGTGCCGAGTCAGAGCTTCGCCTGCGCTGTTGGCGCCGAAGCCATGCACGACGTTAAAAACGCCGGCCGGCACACCAGCTTCCTGCATGATGTAGCAAAGCAAGTAGGCGGTAAACGGCGTCCATTCCGCGGGTTTGACGACGCAGCTATTGCCCATAGCCAGGCATGGCGCAATTTTCCAGGTTGACAGATAAAGCGGCAAGTTCCACGGCGTAATCAAAGTGACTACGCCCAACGGTTCGCGCACAGCGAAGTGACGCTCGTCCTCTGCGACGGTGAAGCAGTCTTCCGATATCGTTTGCGCATAGTCGGCGAAGAAGTGAAAGTTTTGCGCGGCGCGCGGAATATCTCCCTCAAGAGATTCGCTGATCGGCTTGCCTGTGTCTCTTGTTTCCGCCTTCGCAAGAATCTCTTTATTGGCGAGAATCAAATCGCCGACCTTGTGCAGAATGCGGCAGCGCTCTTTAATCGGCAGGTGCCGCCAGGGTCCGTTATCGAAAGCTTTCTTCGCGGCTTTGACAGCCATGTCGACGTCGGCTGCATTTCCGCTGGCGACCTGAGCAATCACTTCGCCGGTGGCCGGATTGGTATTGTCAAACGTTTCACCGCTCTGCGCGCGGACAAACTTACCGTCGATAAAGTGTTCTATCAGCTTGGAATAGCTGGCGCGCTCGATGGCTGATTCAAATGTTTTTTCTGCTACGGACATAATGCGATTGCCTTTATTTCGATGAAGTTTTTGCCGGGCAGAGCCGCCGCCTGCACTGTGGTGCGCGCCGGTGGTCCGGGAAAGGAGAAGAACTCAGTGTAGACGCGATTGTATTTGGCAAAGTCGTTGATATCGGCAAGAAACACACTGACATCGACGAGATCTTTGAGCGTGCAGCCGGCCGCTTCGAGCACAACCTTCAAGTTGGCTATGCAGGCGCGCGTCTGAACTTCGATGTCGTAGGAAACTACCTTTCCGCCGCAGTCGAGAGTGACACCGCATTCGGTGCCTGTGTTGGGATCGCGTGCGCCTTGCCCCGACACGAAAAGCAGCGGACCAGCTTTGACGGCGTGCGAATAGTTGCCGAGCGGCACCGGCGCGGTTTGCTCAACAATGATGGGAATGCGGTCGTATTTCGTTGTTGCCAAGCGGTTGTTGCTCCGTAAGCCGGATTCCATAAATGAAAATTCTAGCGTGAACTCGCATGCTTGCAGGAGAAGCTGGGATAATTTCCTCGGGAGATTTGGTACCGGCGGGCTTGGCAGCAGTGGGTGCTCGCGTAGCGAGCCGCAATGCGCCCCTCGGGTAGCCCGCTCCTTACGGACTCCTGAGCACGACTTATCTAGGACACCCATGGGCAAGTTTGCAACCATAAATTTCAAGAAGTGGATTGACGAGAATCGCGACCAGCTCAAGCCTCCCGTCGGCAACAAAATGATTTGGGAAGACCGCGAGTTTATTGTCATGGTCATCGGTGGACCCAACAGCCGCACGGATTACCATGTCAATGGCGGTGAGGAGTTCTTCTATCAAGTCGAAGGCGACATCGTGCTCAAGGTGCTGGACAACGGCAAGCCCGTGGATGTGCCAATTAAAGAGGGCGAGATGTTTCTGCTGCCGCCTAACACCCCCCACTCGCCTCGCCGTCCGGCGGGCACTGTCGGGCTGGTTATCGAACGCCGGCGTCTGCCCGGTGAACTCGACGGCTTTGTCTGGTGTTGTGAAAGCTGTGGCGAAAAACTTTACGAAGAGACTTTCCAACTCGAGAACATCGTCACCCAGTTTCCACCCATCTTCGAGCGCTTCTACAAAAGCGATGCCAGCGTCTGCAAGAAGTGTGGCAAAAGCGCGAGGCCGGCATGAGAATCGACATCCACACGCACATTCTGCCGAAAGAACTGCCCTCGTTTAAAGATCGCTTCGGTTATGGCGGCTTTATCACGCTCGAGCATCACAAAGCAAATTGCGCTCGCATGCTGCGCGATGACGGAACCTTCTTCCGCGAAATTGAGAGCAACTGCTGGGACGGGCAGTCCCGAATCCGCGAAATGGATGATTTCCACGTTGATGTCCAGGTGTTGTCTACGGTGCCGGTGATGTTTTCCTATTGGGTAGACCAGCCGCAACACGCCCTAGATCTCAGCCGCTTTCTGAATGACGAGATCGCAACTGTAGTGCAAAAGCATCCGACGCGATTTATCGGGCTGGGAACGCTGCCCATGCAAGCACCGGATCTCGCTGTCCAGGAGCTCCACCGTTGCGTAAGAGACCTCGGACTGGCCGGAGTACAGATCGGCTCGCATATCAATGATTGGAATTTGAGTGATCCCGCGCTTTTCCCTGTGTTCGAAGCGGCCGCCCAGTTGGGGGCCGCCATCTTTGTTCATCCGTGGGACATGATGGGACAAGCGCAGATGCAAAAATACTGGTTGCCCTGGCTCGTAGGAATGCCTGCTGAAACGTCACGCGCCATTTGCTCGTTTATCTTCAGTGGCATCTTCGAACGCCTGCCGAATTTGCGGGTTGCCTTCGCGCATGGTGGCGGTGCCTTTCCGATCACGCTCGGACGCATCGATCACGCTTTTGATGTTCGCCCCGATTTGTGCGCGGTGGACAACAAAACTGCGCCGCATAATTACGCGGGCAAATTCTGGGTGGACTCACTGGTCCATGATCCGCGCGCCCTCAAATTCATCATAGAAATACTCGGCGAAAATCGGATTGCGCTCGGCACCGATTACCCATTCCCGCTCGGTGAGCTTCAGCCCGGGCATCTGATCGATTCGACGCCCGAGCTATCCGAAGCAACGAAAGACAGATTGCTTTGGAAAAACGCGGTGGAGTGGCTCGGTTTGCGTGAAGACGCCTTCACTCAGCACACATCTTCAGCACAAACATCACACTGGACAGCATAAATCCTCAGGGGCGGGGCAATGACAAGCAGCGAACTCGAAACCAAAGACAAGATTACTTTCGTTCATGGTGAAGATTTCGCCCGCAAGATGGACAGTGAAGATAACCTGCGCGACTTCCGCTCGGAGTTTCTAATTCCGCGCGCTGCCGACGGCAAAGAGTGTCTTTACTTCGCCGGCAACTCGCTCGGCTTGCAGCCCAACAACGCCAAGAAGTACATAGATGAAGAGCTCGAAGACTGGGCCAAGCTGGGTGTAGAAGGGCATTGGGATGCCCGCCATCCGTGGCTTCCCTATCACGAATTTCTCACCGAGATGAGCGCGCGCCTGGTTGGTGCGCTCCCGATCGAAGTCGTGGTCATGAACACGCTCACGGTCAACCTGCACCTAATGATGGTGTCATTTTATCGACCCACCAAAACCCGATTTAAAATCCTCATCGAGCAGAACACGTTTCCATCCGATAAATACGCGGTAGATTCGCAGGCTCAATTTCATGGATTCAATCCGCAAGAAGCAGTAATCGAGCAAAAGCCGCGGTCAGGCGAAGCCACTCTGCGCACCGAAGACATTCTCGAGACTATCGAGAAGCAGGGTGACAGCATTGCACTGATCCTCTTCGGTCAGGTCAATTATCTAAGCGGACAAGCTTTCGACATGGAGGCAATTGCACGCGCGGCGCACAAAAAAGGCTGCACGGTCGGATTCAACCTCGCACATGGTGCGGGCAATCTATTGCTGAAGCTGCATGACTTCGATGTCGACTTCGCAGTTTGGTGCGGCTATAAGTATCTCAACGCTGGTCCTGGTGCGCTTGCTGGGTGCTTTGTCCACGAACGCCACAGCAAGCAGTTTGATCTGCCTCGGTTTGCCGGTTGGTGGGGACACGACAAGTCCAGCCGCTTCAAGATGGCACCTGATTATCAGCCGATGCCCGGAGCGGAAGGGTGGCAGCTCAGTAATCCGCCCATTTTTCAATTGGCTGCGCTGCGCGCATCGTTGGAACTGTTTGATAAAGCCACGATGGTTGCTCTTCGGGCAAAAAGCGAGAAGCTCACCGGCTACATGGAGTTTTTGTTGAAGTCCATTCCCAATGAGTTTGTCAGCATAATGACGCCTGCGGATCTGCGGGCACGCGGCGCGCAGCTTTCCACCCGCGTTAAAGGACAACCGAAGAAGTTGCTCGAGCATTTACAATCGCACGCAGCGATCTGTGATTTCCGAGAGCCGGACATTATCAGAGTTGCGCCGGCGCCCTTGTACAACAGCTTTACGGACGTCTACCAGTTTGCCGGACTAGTTGCCGAATTCGCGAAGCAGGGAGGCTAAGGTGTCCACTAACTCGATAACGCTGGTCGGCGCAGGGCTCGTAGGCTCACTTCTCGGCTTGTACCTGGCGCGGCGTGGGTTTAGCGTGCGCATTTTGGAACGCCGCCTCGACATGCGCAAGCACGAAATTAGCGCCGGACGATCAATTAACCTGGCAATTTCCGAGCGCGGCATAAATGCACTGCGGCGCCTTGGTTTGGCCGACGAAGTTTTGCGCCATGCCATACCGATGAAGGGGCGAATGATGCATTCGCTGTCCGGTGAGTTGACCTTCCAACCATACGGTACGCAAGAATCCGAGTATATCAATTCGATTTCTCGCGCTACGCTCAACAAGATTCTGATGTCCAAAGCCGAAGCAACTGGGCTCGTGCAAATTCATTTTTCCAAGCGAGTGAGCGGCATCGATTTCGACACGGAAGAACTTTACACTGTCGACGAAAAATCGGATCGATTCGACAAAGAGAAGATCGGAATCGTGATTGGAACGGACGGCTCCGCTTCGGCAATCCGCTCCGGCATGCAAAAGCTTGAGGGATATAGATTCAACTCTGCGAACCTGGATTACGGATACAAGGAATTGGTGATTCCGCCGGCGGACGGCGGTGGCTTCCGCATGGAACGTAATGCATTGCATATATGGCCGCGCGGTTCTTACATGCTCATCGCCTTGCCTAACTACGAAGGCAGTTTTACCTGTACATTGTTTTTGCCGTTTTCCGGTGCTGTCAGTTTTGAAGCTTTGCAGAATCCGGATCAGGTAGAAGCCTTTTTCCGGAGTCACTTCCCGGATGCTGTGCCCCTAATTGCCGATCTCAAAGAAACGTTCATGCAGAATCCTATGGGACACATGACGACGATTAAATCACCGAAGTGGAATGTGGGCGGCAAAGTGCTGCTCATGGGCGACGCGGCACATGGTATCGTGCCATTCTTTGGGCAGGGAATGAATTGTGGTTTTGAAGATTGCGTGATCTTTGACGAGCTTCTCGAAAAACATGTGAAAGGGCACACCGTGGATTGGGAAGCGATATTCAAAGAGATGAGTGCGTTGCGTCCTCCCAATACTGATGCTATTGCCGATATGGCGGTCGAAAATTTCATTGAGATGCGCGATAAGGTCGGCGACAAATTCTTCCTGATGCAAAAGGAAGTGGAAAAGGTGCTGACCAAGAAATTTCCGGGTCGATACATTTCGCGCTATGCGCTTGTGACGTTTACCAACGTCCCGTACAAGCTGGCACGCGATGTGGGCGAGGTGCAAGATGCGATGTTGAAAGAACTTTGCTTCGGGCTCGCCAATGCCGAGAATGTAGATCTGAAGAAAGCGGAAACCCTGATCGATGAAAAGTTGGCAACGCTGCTGCGGCCATACGCCGATCAATTGGCAGCTGTTCCGGCCCATTAATTTCCCCAGGAGAAAAACAATGTTCAACAACCGTAAGTGCGCGCTTATCGGAGTTGTTCATGTTTTACCTTTGCCTGGATCCGCAGGCTACGACGGCGACATGCAGAAGATCGTAAGAATGGCCATCGAGGATGCAAGCAAGTATGTTGAAAACGGCATCGATGCTTTGATTCTCGAAAACATGCACGATACGCCATACCTTAAGGGTTTTGTAGAACCTGAGACCACTGCCGCCATGACGGTGGTGGCACAAGCAGTGAAAGCGGTGAAGAATGTTCCGTGCGGAATGCAATTATTGGCCGGTGCTAACATTGAAGCGCTCGGCGTGGCTGTCGCTGCGTCACTCGATTTCGTACGCGTCGAGGGGTTTGTCTACGCGCACGTCGGAGATGAGGGCATTCATGAGTCGTGTGCCGCGAAGCTGATTCGCAGACGTGCGAGTTTAAAGGCAGAACACATCAAGATTTTCGCCGACATAAAGAAAAAGCATTCGGCGCACGCCATCACATCAGATGTCAGTCTCGCTGAGACTGCTCATGCCGCCGAGTTTTTCAAAGCCGATGGCGTGATTGTGACCGGCAGTTCTACTGGAATTGCTCCGGAGACTGAAGATGTTGCCACCGCGCGCCGTGCAGTTTCAACCGCTGTGCTGGTGGGATCCGGAGTTACGGCGGAGAACGTTGGGCCGTTCGTTGAGCATTCCGACGCGCTGATTGTCGGCTCTTCCTTGAAATACGACGGCAAGTGGAACAACCACGTCGACGCCGCCCGAGTACGCAAGCTGGTCGAGGCGACCAAGGGGTTGCAACGGTGCACGCACTAACCACTATCGATATCATGCACCGCGTGCACAGCAACGTGATTGAACGATAAGGGACGGCACACAGGCCGCCCCTTCGTTCAGTTCCCTATTTAAATGTCGTTACCAGCCCCACATCGGGTAGCCGTAGCCATAGCCGCCGTAGCCGTAGCCGCCGTATCCGTAGTCAACCGGATAGCCGCCAAAGCCACCAAGTCCTACTCCCAGTCCGAGGCCGCCGATGTTCAATCCGACTCCGAGGCCGTCACCACCTCCGAAGAAGATTTGAGCGTTAGCAGCAGTAACTGATGCGGCAGATAGAGCGACCAGAAGCGCGGCAATTGCCAATCCTTTCTTCATACATTGACCTCCAATGCTTCAGATGAACATATGACGAATTAGAGCATAAGACGCTCCCGGTGCTATGCTCAGCAGTGCATGCTATAGGTGCCCTCCCTACAATGTTTGAGGTATTTTCCACCATGCCTTACGCCCTTCGTCTGCTTAGCGCACTCCTGTGGGGAGAGGGTCCATGCCTCAACGATTAACGGCCAAGGAGCTTTGCCGCAGCCGAGTGTATGACGCAGTTGTCGTCGGCAGCGGCCCCAACGGTTTAGCTTGCGCAATCTCTATGGCTCAGCAGGGCGATAGCGTCTTGCTCGTCGAGGCTCAGCCGATCGCCGGTGGCGGCTGTCGGACGATGGAACTGACGCTACCCGGTTTCAAGCATGATGTTTGCTCCGCGGTTTATCCGCTTGGAGCCGGCTCGCCATTTTTTCGCACGCTGCCGCTTCAGGATTTCGGACTGCGCTGGATCAATCCGGATGGTGCTTATGTTCACGCGTTAGAACCAGGCAAGGGACTGCTTATCGAGCGCAATCTTGAAGCAACTGCTGTCAATCTGGGAAGGGGCGGAGGGCCGTTTTGCGAATTGATGTCGAGTTTGCGGCCGAATTGGCAGGAGCTTTGCGATGTGTTGTTGGAACCGCCGAGATTACTGGCGCACGCTTTGCCGATGGCGAAATTCGCGAAATATGCGATTTTATCTGCCAGAGGATTCGCAAATCAGTATTTAAAGACGGTTGAATCGAAAGCCGCCTTCTCAGGAGTCGCGGCGCACTGCGCATCAAGCTTAGACGAGCCAGCTTCGGCAGCAATCGGACTTTCTTTATCGATCGCCGCTCACGCTGTCGGTTGGCCTATTCCCGAAGGCGGAGCCCAATCGATCACAGATGCGTTGGTGCAGTACTTTGAGTCGCTAGGCGGCGAAGTTATTGTGGAATGCCCTGTCCGCTCTCTTTCCGACTTGCCGGACTGCCGTTTTCTCTTTCTCGACATTACGCCGCGCCAATTTTTGCAAATGGCAGGCGATCGGCTGAGCGACGGCGAGAAGAGGCGACTGCAGCAGTTTAAATATGGACCTGCCTGCTTCAAAGTGGATTGGGCGGTCGATGCACCAATCCCCTGGCTATCGCCCGAGTTTTTGCGTGCGCCCACTGTTCATCTTGCCGGTACGTTCGAAGAGATTGCCCGAGCCGAGGGGCTTGTCTCGGAAGGACATGAAGCGGCGGCTCCCTACGTGCTGCTCGCTCAGCCAACTGTGTTTGATGCCTCGCGCTCGCCGGCTGGAACTCACATCGTCTGGGCATACTGCCACGTTCCACTCGGCTCGGATGTGAACATGACTGATCACATCGAGTCGCGAATCGAACGCTTCGCTCCAGGATTTCGCAAGACGATCTTGGCTCGTTGCGAAAGTGGTCCGTCGCGGCTGGAGCACCTGGATGCCAACCACGTCGGCGGCGATATTAATGGTGGCACGCTTGCCTGGCCTCAACTGCTGCTGCGGCCGTCCTTGCGTTTGATTCCATACAAGACGGCATTGCCCAACGTCTTCATGTGCTCGTCTTCCACGCCGCCGGGCAGCGGAGTGCACGGGATGTGCGGTTATTATGCAGCCTGGTTTGCGCGGCGAATAGGCAGCAGGCATCGCATGGCAATTTCGAATTCAGCGGTGCTCAACGGCAGTGCGGTCTAA
>Ga0134128_10002137_pt1 | contig 24688 bp, 26 predicted proteins | sample KB31754_FD_96462 | JGI IMG/M metagenome (GOLD analysis project Ga0134128, IMG submission 96462) | Terrestrial soil microbial communities with excess Nitrogen fertilizer from Kellogg Biological Station, Michigan, USA - KB3-175-4 | ecosystem: Environmental > Terrestrial > Soil > Unclassified ...
GTTGTGCGCCATGCTTCGCCAGCAGCAGCTCTATCAACCCGACCGTCGTCGGCTGGCCGCGTGACCCGCCATACAGCCCTTTTCGGCTTGACTCAAAGGTGGGGAGTCCGCGCCAATCAATGTCCGACCGAGTACAGGGCCAGGCCGGTCAGCAGCTTGGGGAAGAAATCGGTTGATTTCTGGGGCATGACGCCGCCCGCGAGGGCGACGTCGCGCACCTGTGCGGGCGGAATCGGATTGAGCAGGAAAGCCGCCTGGGCGGCACCGGATTGGACCGCGGCCAACGCTTCCGGAGCAGAATGGGCGTAGCGCAGGTAACGCTCCTCGCGCACCATGTCGGGCGTCACGCCCAAGGCTAGATTGAGCGCCAATTGATGTAGCAGCAGCACGTCAAGCTTGCGCTGCTCGGGCAGAGCATCCGGCAAAAGCTGGGGCAGGTCGAGATCAGCTTTCGGGCGCAGCAGTGCGCTCTCACCGGCAAGGACCACCGCGAAGACAGGACGCGCGCCGGCTGCGGAGGCGAGGCGCGGGGCCAGCGTCGCCCAGGTGGTTTCGCCGAGCGGTTCCCAATCGAAAAGCTTGCGCAACGCCTGAGATGCGCGTGCCGGTGTGAAGTCGGGCAATCCGTAGACCAGGCGGTGGGTCGGCAACACGACCAGCCCGGGCGCGTCAAGATTGACGCAGGTAGTCATGACCCATTGCCAGGGGCGGGTGGAGGATCCTGGATGTTCCGCATCTTGCTCCTGACTCCACAGCAACGCGGTTTCATAGCGGTGGTGGCCGTCGGCGATGACCAGAGGCAGCGGGGCCATGGCGGCCTGAAGGCGGGCGATAACCGCGGCATCGGTTTCGCGGTAGAGCTGGTGCAGGGTCCCGTACTCGTCGGTGGTCGAGGCCGCTGGTTTCGTGGCGCGTGAAAAGAGCTCGCGCTCGGCGTTCTGGCTGGGATCGCTGTAGAGCATGAAGATCTGGCCGAAGTGAGTGCGGGTAGCGCGCAGCAGCTTCTGGCGGTCGAGCTTGGGGCCGCTCAAGGTTTGTTCGTGGCGGAAAACGACGCGGTTGGCGTAGGGTTCGAGACCGCAAAGGGCGATGAAGCCGCGACGGACAATGGGTTGGCTTTCTGCGCCGCTTTGCGGCGAACGAAAGGTCTGGGTGTAGGCGTAAATGCCAGGCTCAGGGTCGGCGCGGAGAACGTCGGACGCGATCCATTCCTGAAGGAACTGGTGGGCCCGTGTGTAGACGTTTTCGTCGTCGTCATCGCCTTCGCGCTTCTCGCCTAAGATTACGCGCACCAAATTGTAAGGACTCTGGGTCAGATACCGCTCGCGCATGGCGGGCGTGATTTTGTCATAGGGCTGGGTCACAACGTCGTCAATGTGGACCTTGTCGAGGTTATAGCGAAGAGCGGGAAAAGGTTGGATGCGTGCCATCGAAATCCATCTTCTCAGGAAACAGAACATCCTGTAAAACGATATGATCGGAGGAGTGCCAGAGACGACACCCAACGCGGTTCCAGTGGCCCCGCCGAGCGCGCCCATGATCGGCGTACCGATGCCGCTGGAGCGCGCGGCGGCGCCGGCGGCGGCGGCGCGCGATGGCTGGCTGCGGGTGGCGGTGTTCTGTATTTTGTTGGGCGCGCTGCTCACGGCGCTGAATGCGTGGCTGGTGAAGTCGGCGGGTATGAGTGACGCGGCGGGGATGGCGGCCTACCGCGAGGTCGTGGTCCCGCTGCTCGCGGGGATGGCCGTCGCTGGAGTTCTGATGCTGGAGCGCGCGCCCACAACGGGCATGCTCCTCTGCGTTTTCGGCGCGTTGTTCAGCCTCGCGGGGGACGGCATTTGGCTGCTGCCGGGAACCGTGTGCGCGTGTATTTGGGCGGTGCGCCATAAGGCGCTGGCACGCACCATGCTGGGCTTTTTGCTGTTGATACCCGGCATCGCGGCCGGCTATTACGGAATTGTCGGCACGCTGGCGTTTGTCAGCGGCACCGATTTGCCGGGCTTACCGCCGGGACTGAGTGCGCCGTTGTCGCTGGCGCAGGCGGTGGCGCCGTTGGAGCTGCTGCCGGTGGCGGTTTTGGGGGCCTGGCTGCTGATAAAACACGACAGGCGATAAGCGAACTATGCTGAAAATGTATACGACCTCCTGGTGCCCGGATTGCAGCCGGGCCAAGCGGTTTCTCAACGAGCGCGGCATTGAATTCGATGAAATCAATATTGAAGAAGTGCCGGGCGCGGCCGAAACCGTCATCAGCCGCAACCAAGGGCGGCGCAAGGTGCCGACTTTTGACCGTGACGGCCATTTCTTCCATTGCAGTCCGTTCGACCCCGCGATCATGAAACGTGAGTTGCAGCTCAGCTAGCCATGCCGGCCCGAACGTACGACGCGATCATTGTGGTGTCGTTCGGCGGCCCGGAACAGCGCCAGGATGTGCTGCCATTTCTGGAGAATGTTCTCCGAGGCCGCCCGGTGCCGCGCGAACGCATGCTTGAGGTGGCCGAGCATTACTACCATTTCGAAGGCGTGAGCCCGATCGGCGCGGCGACACGCAACATGGTCGCGGGGCTTGATGCGGAGTTGCGGGCGCGGGGGCCGGCCCTGCCCGTGTATGCCGGCAATCGCAACTGGCATCCGTTTCTGAGCGACACGGTGGAAAAGATGGCGGCGGACGGCGTGCGGAGGGCTTTAGCCTTCGTCACCTCCGCGTTTGACTCGTACTCGGGCTGCCAGCAATACATCGAAGACATCGAGCGGGCGCGGGCCGAGGTGGGCGAACGGGCGCCGGTTATCGAGAAGATCCGATTGTTCCACGATCACCCGGAGTTTGACGCCATGATGGCGGAACGGGTCGCGGGAGGACTTGCCAGGCTGCCTGGAGCGCGGGTGCTTTTCACGGCCCACAGCATTCCGGTAAGCCAAGCGGCGGGGTGCCGGTACGTGCAACAACTGGAGGCGGCGTGCCGGCGCATTGCCGCCGCGGCTGGAAGCCGTGACTGGCGGCTCGGATATCAGAGCCGGAGCGGTCCTCCACAGCAGCCGTGGCTCGAGCCGAGCATCGACGACCGACTTCGCGAAGCGGCGGCGGAAGGCATGCGCGGCGTCGTGGTCGTGCCGGTCGGATTTCTTTCCGACCATATGGAAGTGGTCTACGACCTCGACGTCGAGGCACGGAAGCTATGCGCTGAGTTGGGCCTCGCGATGGAGCGGGTGAAAACTATCGGTGACCATCCGCGCTTCGCCGGCCTGATGCGGGCGCTAGTGGTTGAGCATCTGGCTGGTGCATAGATTTGCCGACCACCGCCGCGGCCAGGCAATTCCCGACGACGTTGACGGCGGTGCGGCCCATGTCGAGAAACTGGTCCACGCCCAGTAGCAGGGCAACGCCGGACAAGGGCAGGCCGAAGGTTGCGGCAGTGGCGGCGAGGACCACGATGGCGGCGCGCGACACGCCTGCGACTCCCTTGCTGGTCAGCATGAGCGTGAGCAGCATGAAGATTTGCTGGCCCAGCGTGAGGCGCATGTTGGCGGCCTGGGCGATGAACACGGCGGCCAGGCTCAGGTAGAGGGTGCTGCCGGTCAGATTGAAGCTGTAGCCGGTGGGGATCACGAAGCCAACGACGCGCCGCGGCACGCCCATGGCTTCCATATTTTCCAGGGCGCTGGGGAGCGCGGCTTCCGAGCTGGAGGTGGAGAACGCTATCAGTGTCGGTTCCTTGACCGCGGCCCAGAAGCGGCGCAGGGGGATTTTGAAGAGCAGCATCGTGCCGCCTAGAATCACGACAACGAAGACAGCCAGCGCGACGTAGAGGGTGACGACGAGTTTCAAGAGCGGCACCAGGACGCCGAGGCCGGAGTGCCCAATGCTGGCGGCGACCGCGCCGAGTACGCCGAACGGCGCCGTCCACATAACAATGGCGGTGAGCTTGAACATGGTCTGCGCCAGACCCTCGCAAAAAACCAGCACCGCGTGCGCGGGCTTGCCGGGCGCGGTACCGGCAACCACCATGGCAATTGCAAAGAGCACACTGAAAACGACGACTTGAAGAATTTCGCCGTTGGCCAACGCCTGCGCGAAACTTTGCGGAAAGGTATGGATAATCAGGCTCTGCAGCAAGGTCTGGTGGGCAGCGGCGTTGAGCGATGCCGCCTCTGACGGGGAGACGGGCAGCGAGGCGCCGCGCCCCGGCTGCACCCAATTGACGGCGACAAGTCCAAGAATGAGGGCGAAGGTGGTGACGACTTCGAAGAACAGAATCGACTTCCAGGCGATTTGACCCAGTCCTTTGAGATCGCCATGGCCGGCGATGCCGACCACCAGAGTGGCGAATATCAGCGGACCGACGATCATCTTGATGAGGCGAAGGAAGATGACCTCGAGCGGATCGAGCGCGATGCCCACATGCGGCCACAAGGCGCCAATGGCCACGCCGGCGATAAGGGCGATCAGTATCCAGGTGGTAAGCGAGACGCGCCGCATATGGCAGCGAGAATACCACGTGCTATTCTGCATTTCGTGAACTACGTCGCCGAATTACAGTGCAGCCGGTGCGGCGCGAGCGCCGCCGCCGATCGTCCGCAAACCGTGTGCCCGCAGTGCGCGGGCTCGTTGTATGTGCGCTACGACCTGAAAGCGATTGCCAAGGTGGTCAATCCAAAGGTTCTGGGATGTCGCGGCCTGGTGGCCGGCGAGGCGGAGCGCTCGATGTGGAAATATCGCGAATTGATGCCGGCGGAAACGCCGGTGACCCTGGGCGAGGGGCAGACGCCGTTGTTGCAAACCCGGCGGCTGGGCCGCGCGATGGGCGGCAACCGGCTGTTTGTGAAAGACGAGGGACTGAACCCGACCGGCAGCTTCAAGGCGCGCGGCTTGGGATGCGCGGTGACGATGCTGCATCAATTTGGCGTGAAGAAGATTGCCATCCCCACGGCGGGCAACGCCGGTAGCGCGCTCGCCGCCTATTGCGCGGCGGCGGGGATCGAGGCGCACATCTTCGCGCCGCGCGATGTGCCCAAGGGTAACCTGGCCGAATACAACTTCTATGGCGCGAAGGTCACGCTGGTCGACGGCCTGATCAGCGATTGCGCCAAGCGTGTGCAGGAAGGCCGCGAGCGCGAAGGATGGTACGACGTGAGCACCATGAAGGAGCCCTACCGCGTCGAGGGCAAGAAGACGATGGGCTACGAGGTGGTCGAGCAGCTTGGCTGGAAGGTGCCGGACGTGCTCTTTTATCCAACTGGCGGCGGAGTGGGACTGATCGGCATGTGGAAGGCGTTCGAGGAAATGGAAGCCCTGGGTTGGATCGGCGGCGCGCGTCCGAGAATGGTCGCCGTGCAGGCGGCGGGGTGCGCTCCGGTGGTCGAGGCATTCGAAAAGGGCGCCGACAAGATGGAGATGTACCCGAATGCGACCACCATGGCGGCCGGGCTGCGCGTGCCCAAGCCGTACGCGGACAAAATCATTCTCGACATTTTGCGCCACAGCCGTGGCACGGCGCTGGCGGTCAGCGACGCCGAGATCCTGGCGGCGGTGCGGGAACTGGCCTCGAGCGAAGGGATCTTTGCCGCGCCGGAAGGCGCGGCGGCGGTGGTGGGCGCGCGCCGGTTGTACGCGTCGGGATGGATCAAGCCTGATGAAACGGTGGTGATCTACAACACCGGCGGCGGCCTTAAATACCTGGACGTGCTGGAGTAGCGCGCGCGTAGGAAACCGAAACGTAGCAATTTTTGTAGCCGACCACGCCAGTCAGACGCCATTTTCAACGTGCAGGGTTAGATGAGGCTTTTGTGGGGTCATGGCACAAAAAAAGAGGAGGGCTTCCGCCCTCCTCTTTTTGTTTGCGTCTTTATAGCTTACGCGGAGCTCAATTACCAGCGCTGTTCGCGACCGCCACGACCGCCGCCGCCGCCGAAGCCGCCGCGACCGCCGCCACCGCTGCGTTCACGACCACCGCCGCCACCGGCGCCGGTGCGTTCCGGACGGGGACGAGCGACGTTGACGTTCAACGCGCGGCCATCGAGTTCATTGCCATTCAGGGCGGCAATCGCGTCCTCGCCTTGCTGATCGTCGTTCATCTCAACAAAGGCGAAACCGCGCGAACGCCCGGTATCCCGATCGGTCATGATGCTGACCCTGCTCACGGCTCCAAACGCCTCGAACGCGGTCCGCAGATCTGCTTCTGTCGTCTGAAACGACAGATTTCCAACAAATATATTTTTCAAGTGATGTCCTTCAACAGAGAGCTATTTGACTTGGCTGGTCGCTGACGAATAGGCAGGACGGGACAGGTTCGAACCGGGCGGTCTACAGGCATTGAGCTCAGAAGAATCAAACGCAGTACCAGTGTATCATACAGCCGTTCTCGCGGCCGTCAGTGCGCCAGGCCGCGGCTGCGGGCGTTGTCGAATATTGCATGCAACTGCCGTTCCGCTTCGTCAGCCTTGATTTGCTCCTCGCGCCCGAGTTGGGACTGTTGCCGGCCCAGTTCGGATTGTTGTTGCCCCAATTGGGATTGTTGCCGGCCCAGCTCCGATTGTTGTTGGCCCAATTCGGACTGGGTTTGCGAGGCAGCCGATTGTAAGCGCCCGAGCGACGATTGCAATCGGCCCGCCTCCGATTGCAGGTGGCCGAGTTCCGATTGCGTCGCGGTGTCCCGCAGGGCGCTGATCTCTCTTTGCAAATCGGCCACCTGCGCGAGCAATTCGGTTTTGTCTACCGGGGCCGCCGCCTCGGATTGGGCGCGCCCCCGATCCGACTGCTGCCGGCCCAATTCGCTCTGCTGTCGGCCCAGCTCGCTTTGTTGCCGGCCAAGCTGTGCTTGCTGCTGCGAAAGCGACAGTATCGGTTCCAAGAGCGAGCGCGCCTGGGCCACCGTCGCGGCATCGGTCACGCGGTAGTGGCTGCCGTTGGAGACGAAGTCAATTTCTGTGGGAGAGATAGTGGCTTTGAAACGAACGTCGCGGTCGGGAATCGAGGGGACGCAGTTGAAGCTTATTTGGATGGTGCGCGTTTCGTTGTTCATCATGGTGGAGTCGCAGCCGTTGTCCTCGCGACTATCGTTGATGAACGATTGGTTCGGGCCCGATTCCACGAAGGTGTAGGTGGCCGACGAGGAGGCGGCGCGCTCCTGCGGCGCCGGCCTCGATACCGGGGGCGCCAGGCCTGGAGGCGGGGCCGGAGTTGGATTCGGCGCAGTGGTTGCGCTGGGCGCGGGTCGAGGAGCGGGCGGCGGGGCGGAGTGGCGGGCGACGCCTGGACGCGCCGCCGCCAGAATGCACGAGAGCGGCAGCAAGGCCGCAATCAGGGTCCAGTTGAAACGTGAGGTCGCGGGGTTCATGATGGTCTCCTTTTTCCAATGCAAAATGGCGGTGATCCTGCGTTCGGCGCTGCACTCGCGCGCCATTGCGAGCGCCTGTGGTTGGCGCCGCGAAGCGGCGCGCACGTCGCGCAAGAATTCCAAAAGCCAGGCGGCGTAGCCAGTCTGGTCAGCGCCCGTCCGCAAGGCGGCGGCGTCGCTGGCTTCCTCGGCGAGCCCCAAAAGATGCTGGTGCAGCCACCAGCTCAACGGGCTGAACCAGAAAACGGAGCGGTGCAGCAACGACAGAAATTGGGTAAGCCCGTCGGCGCGCGCGACGTGAGCCATTTCATGCACTAGAACCGCGCGCGATTTCTCCAGCGGCCACTGCCGCCATTGGGCGGGCAGAAGAATGACCGGACGCAGGCATCCCACCGCCGCGGGCGCCACAATCGCGGTTGATTCAGCCAACCTGGGTGCGCGTGGCAGGCGCACGGCCCACGCCGCCGATGCGGCCGCGAGTTGTAGTTCTGGAGCGTGTATCGGGCACGACTGGCGCGCCAACTTGACCGCCGCCAGCCAGCCGAGGAAAACGCGCAGCAGGAGGCCGAGCGCCACCAGGAAATACAGCGTCGTGGCCGCTTGTTGCCAGCAACCGTACCAACGTGAATCACTCTGCCGCGCCGCTGGCAGCTTTACGGTGGGCGTGGCGATGGCTGGGATGGAAGAACGGAATGCCGTTACTGGGCGCCGATCTGAGGTCATCGGCAGGGGCTGACTTACCGGCGCGGGTGTGGGCAGGGCGGGCAGTACGGCGAGCGTGATGCGCGCCGGCGGCAGCAGCGCGGTCAAGAGCGGCATTACCAGCGCGACCAGGAGCACAGCCCTCCACACGCGCAGCCGCGTTTCGGGGTGCTGCCGCCGCCGGCAAGCGCTCAGCATTAGCACCATTGCCGCCAGCAGCAGCGAACGAACCGACGCGTTCAGGAGCAAGCCCGCCCACAGCGTCATCGTTTACGCTCCGGCTTGGCCTCGGCAATCCTGCGCGCGAGACGATCGAGGGTCGCCGCATCGAGCACCCGGTCATCCACCATGCCAACGAGAAGAGCCTCGGCGGAGCCGCCGCAAAAACGGTCAATGATGTTTTTCACCGCGCGGCCCGCCACAATGCCACGGCCCAGCGCCGCGCGATAGATGAATGTCCGGCCCTCGACCTCATGGGCGAGATAGCCCTTCGCCTCCAACCGCCGTAGCACCGTGCGGATGGTTGATTCCTTGAGCGAGCGTTCCGGTTCCTGAGCCAACAAGGCGATGCGGCAGTCCTCGGCGGTCACCGAATTCCGGCTCCAAACAATTTCCATCACCTCTTGTTCCAAGTGGCCGAGCACGGGAGTGCGAGTGTTCGACATGTAACGTTACAGAACGTAACAGTTAAAAATCCACTTGTCAAGAGGGCCGCACAAGCAGACCGTCTGGCGCGCAGCCTGGGAGCTACTCCGTCACGCCGGCAGGGCGTTCGGGAATGGCGACCTGAAGCGTCATGGACTTGCCGTGGCGCAGAATGGTGGCCGCGACTGTCGTTCCCGCTTGGTTGGTGCGTGCCCGCATGATGGTGTTCATGGTCGCATCCTGACCGGCCCATTGGGTGAGAACGTCCCCCGCCTCGAAGCCGGCCTTGGCGCCAACGCTGTCAGCGGCGACCGAGCGGATCAGCATGCCGGATTGACCGTCGGGGACGCCAAAGTAAGTGGCCAGTTGCGGCGTCAGATTCTCGAAGCTCAAGCCCAGGTGGTCGGATTCGACGCGAATAAAACCGCGCACCGAGGCCAGGGGCGGCATCGGGGCCATGGCGGGCATGGAAGGCATAGCCGGCATGGCTGGCATGGGGGGCATCGGGGGCATCGGGGCCACGGCCGGCATGGCCGGCATGTCGGGCATATATTCAAAGCGGTATACGCCGTTACCCACACCCCTGCCCACACCAGTACCAAGGCGCATGCGGCGCTCTGTGACATGGGCTTCGAGCGTGACTTGTTTTCCATCGCGGCTGACCACGATGGGAACGGTGCGGTCCGCTGGCGTCTCGTTCACCAGGCGGGTGAACTCGCGCACACTCTCGACTTTTTCGCCGCGGTAAGAGGTGATGACATCCTGCGGCTTAAAACCGGCGGCGGCGGCGGGACTGTCGGCGTAGACCTCAACCACCTCGACACCATCGTCACTGGGGGCATGCAAGCTGGTGACGGTGGCCGGCGTCAGGTCGGCGAGGCCGAGGCCGAGCCAACTGCCGGCGGCGCTGTAGTAGGTGACGGATTGGCGAACGTCCTGATTGACACGGTCGGGTTGCTGGGCGATGACCAGGCCGGCGAGAGCGAGAACGAGAATGGGGGCAACGCGGCAGATCGTTTTCATAAATGCTCCTGTGGTTTGTGGACAGTGATTTCGGACATGTTGGTCAGCAGCCGCAACTGGGCGCCCCCGCCGTTGAGTACGGCGCGTGCGCTGTCGCCGGACAACTGCGGGTAGTCGCCGGTTATCTGTACGCCTTGCGGATCGCGGATCTGGGCCCAAACCTGGGCGCCAACGGATGAGGGGAGTGTGACGGCGATGCGTCCCTGGCGGGAGACGATTTCCGAATTAGACAACTTGGCGCCGGGGGCGAAGACCGCATCCACTCTTCCCGAGCCGGTTTGCGCCTCAACGCCGGCCAGCAGGCGCTCGAGGCGGATATCGCCGCTGCGGGTCGAGACCTCGAGCTGGCGCGCGGAGTTCACTACGATGTTGCCGCCCACGGTCTGTAGCCGCGCCCACGCCTGGGCATTTCCAAGGCTGATATTGCCGCCCTCGCTAAAGGCGGCCACCGGGCCGTCGGCGTCGCCGATGTCAATGCCGCCACCGTTGCTGACGATGGTCAGCGCCGCCGCCGCGCGTCGCACCGCCACTTCGCCCCCCGAGGTGGTCAGATAGACTGGCCCGTCGGCGCGGTTGACCCGAATCGCGCCGGTGGCGTTGGCGCGCACAGCCTGTGCCTGGCCGACGATAACGTCGCCGCCGCGGCTGAAGGCCAGCACTGATCCCGCATTGCTGCCGACGTGGATGTTGCCTGCCTGCGCGGCCAGCACCAGCGGGGTTGCGAGTTGATCGGCGTACAAGTCGCCAACTTCGGTGTCGGCGACGATTTCACTGACCTGGGCGGGGACGCGCAACTCGACCGTCAGTTGCGCCGGCTCAACCGATTGAGCGTCCGGCGTGCCGGTCTGGATATAAACGATCGCCCCCGAGCGCTGGACGGTAATCGGCCAGGACTGGAGGTAGGCAAGTGCCCCGGCGCCTGCATGCGTGCGCAAAACGATGGTGTAGCTGAGCTGCGGGGGATTGGCGCCGGCGGGCGATTGCCCCTGAATGTGGACGCTGGCAAGCCGGGTGTTGATACGCAGCCGAACCGGGCGGACCACTGGAATAGTGCCGTGGACCTCGCGCACCTGGTCGGCGCCGGAACGGTAGCTCCGCGCCTGCGCGTACAAACCGGGCGCCAGCGTGGCCGAGAGGAGTATTGCGATGACGAGGTTGCGGTTCATGGCTTCGGTTCGGCTGCCGGCGCGGAGAGCCACTGGCTGGGCACGTCCGCTTGCAAATGCTGCAGCTCGGCGGCGCAATGCAGCCGCACTTCCTGACTGGACGCGGTCGAGCCGAGATGGAGCAGGACGGGGATGGCCGCTGGCGAACGCCCCAGGGCGCGGAAGGCCTGAGCGCGCACACCGGGGTTGGGGTCGTTCACGGCGGTGCTGGCCAGAGTGGTCAGCAAGGCCTGTGCGGAACTGCCGGAATCATCGCCGCGGGTCAGCGCGGCCAGGGCTTGCAACCGCACGCCCGGATTCTGATCGGAGGACAACGCCTGCAAAAGCGCATCCCGTACCGCCGGGGCCGGGGCGGGTTGCAGTTGGCCGAGCAGGCGTATGGCGTCGAGGCGCATGCCGGCATTGGTTGATTGCAACAATGTATCGAGCGCCAGTTGGCGGGCTCCGGATTGCATGGACATCGCCGCCGGCGGCAGTGAGGCCGGAAGTGTCACAGCAGACGCGGGTAGGCGATGGCCGCGCACGGCCCACCCCGAAATAAAGCCGCCGCCGGCGACCGCCAATAGCGCCGCGGCGACCGCCAGCCATTGCAGCGAGCCGCCGCGCGGCCGGAGCGGAAGTCCGGCCATCAAGCGCGCACGCTCGCGCAGCAAGCGAGTGGCGTCAACCTCGGCAGGCGGGCGGGCTTGCCGGGCAAGGTTCTCCGCCCAGCGCTGGTCGGATTCGTTTTCCTCGGGATTCATGACGCGTCTCCTGATTCCAAATCATCAAGCTCAACGCGAAGCCGGCGCGTAGCGCGGAAAAGCGCATTCTTGGCGGTGGCTTCGGTCGTATGCAGTATTTCGGCGATGAGCGCGAGCTTCAGGCCCTGGAAGTGGCGCAGCTCAAATACCAGACGCTGGCGCGCCGGGAGCTTGGCGAGCGCGCCGTTGATGCGCTTTTGCAGTTCGTGGTTGAGCAGGGTGCGCTCGGGATCGGCGCCGGCGCTGGGGTCCACAACCTGCGGCGGCGCGGCGTCGGCCGCGCCGGGATATTGAAACCATAGACCGCGGCGCACGCGCTGACGCCGGAGATAATCGAGCCCGGCGTTGGTGGCGACGCGGTAGACCCAGGTTGAGAAAGCGCATTCGAAACGAAAACGAGGTAGGGTGGTGAAGAGCTTGGTGAACGTTTCCTGATACAGATCCCAGGCCTCGTCGGGTTGGCGCGCAAGGCCGCGCACCAGGCGCAGCACCATGGCCTCGTGCTGGCGCACCAACAGTTCGAATGCGGTGTGATCGCCCGCCTGGGCGGCGCGAATGTTGAGCGCAACGTCAATCGGGGTGCCGATTGGCGTGGCACCCGCGTCTGGTTCGGCGCTGGCTGTCATTTCCGGACTCAGGGTCATCGACATGGACTCAATCCATCAGACGCCTCAGCCGGCGATTCGTAAGCCGAGCCTAGGAGTGCGCGGCTTGGGCGGCAGGCGGATTGAGACTGTTTTTCAACTCCGGGCTGAGCACAAAGTGAACTGAAGTGCGCGGCGGAATGGCGATTTTGCCTCCGGTGCGCGGATCCCTGCCGGTGCGGGCGCGGCGGGCGACTGGACGAAAAGTTCCAAAACCGGCGAGCGTGACCCTGCCTCCGCCGACCAGTTCGCGGGCGACGGCGACAAGGGCGGCGCTGAGGGCTCGTTCGGCCTCGGCGCGGGAAATGTTGCCGTTGGTGGCCATGATTTGTGCAATATCTGATCGATTCATTAGGACCTCCGTTTATCCTATGGGGGGAACGGTCAAGCCGGTTTATAGCAGATACGCGATGTTTATGCAAACAATAAACACATGGGGGCGGGCGCTGGCCGTGGTGGCCAGTATTGAAGTCGGCCTTTTGCTGCTCACGCTGCCCTGGACCGCGGTGTGGGATCACAATTTTTGGCTAGGGTATTTGACCGGCCCGCATCCCGGCGTGGTGCGCGATTGGCTCAGTCCCTATGCCCGCGGCGCGGCCAGCGGACTGGGGCTCGTGAACCTGTGGGCGGCGGCCTCGGAGATCACCGGAGTGCGGCTATAAGCGACCAGGGAATAGAGTTACAGGTGACCTCCGGCGGCGGCATAGAGACTGCCTGGGCGGAAATCGTGAGCGCGTTCGAGGCCAGGCGCGACTGGATTCAGATCAGGGAGAAGACGGCGGCGGCAAGCGAACTCTTTGAACTTTGCCGGCGGGCGCGGCAACTCAGCGGCACCACAAAAATCATCCTCAATGACCGGTTCGACCTGGCCCTGGCAGCGCGCTTGGATGGGGTACACCTGCCGGGGAACGGGCTTCCACTGGAGAGAGTGCGGGCGGCGGCCGGCCGGAACTTTCTTGTCGGCATTAGTTGCCATAGCGTGGCCGAAGTGGCAGCGGCGCAATCGGCCGACTACTGCCTGCTCGGGCCGATTTTCGACACTCCGGAAAAGCGGCGGTTCGGCGCGCCGCTGGGCCTGGGGAATTTGAAGTCGGCGGTCGCCTTGGGTGGGCCGCCGGTGCTGGCGATCGGTGGCGTGAATGCGGGGAATCGCAAGGCCTGCCGGGAGGCCGGGGCGGCCGGCGTAGCGGGCATCCGGCTGTTTGCATCGGTTGTATAGGAACTTTAGCCTTCCGGTTGCGTACACTTGCTGTATGGGTACGCCTAACCCGCCGTCGTACGTTCCGCCTCCGCCTCCGCCGCGCACAAACAATACCTGGGTGGCGGTTCTGCTCGGGGTGGGCATTGTTATCGTTTGCATGGTCGCGTTCGGAATTTTTGTTGCGCTCCGCATCGCGCAGAACACGCATATCGTCGAGAACGGCGACGGCAGCGCAAAATCAGTCGAAATACACTCGCCCCTCGGCGACCTCAAGGTGAATGGGGAAGGCAAGAACGCGAAGGTGGATATTCGATCGCCGTTCGGCAGTGTGCACGTGACGCCTACGCCCGATATCAGCCGGCTCGATATGGACATTTACCCTGGCGCCACGCTGGTGCCGTCGCGCCAGGAATCGCCGTTTCATGATGGCTACGATTTCGACGGCATGAAATTCAACGGCTCGGGCCACGCCAGCGGCGCCCAGGTTCGCCTGAGCAGCGGCAGCGCGGCATTGAACGTGGATGTAGCTGAATTTCGAACCTCGGCGACGCCGGATCAGGTGGTGCAGTATTATCTCGATCGCCTGGAAAAGTACGGCACGGTGAAACGCAAGCAGGAAGGCGACGGCGCCACCTCGCTGCGCGTGGAACTCGACAACGACAAAAATGTGCGTGCCGCCGCCATTAAGCCGGGCAGCGATGGCACTCATTTCGTGTTGGTGCGCGTGGTCGGCGACAGCGGCGCGCGCTGACTGGCTCGCCTGTGCCCCTTAGCGGGCGCGCTCGATAATGGCGGCGAAGAAGCCGTCGGTTTCGGCGGCGCCGGGCAGTATCTGGAAAAATCCGCCCTGGGTCAGTTGGTCCATGGGGGGCAGGCAGTCAACAAGAAAGCCTGCGGAGCGGAGCGAGTTCAGAACGCGCGAGGCGCCGACCAGAGTGAGTTTGGGATCGGCGGCCAACAGGCGGCTGACGACGCCTGGGCCTTCCTCGGCTTCGAGCGAACAGACGCTGTACACCAGGCGCCCGCCGGGGCGCAGGGCGGCGGCGGCATTGGTTACGATCAAGGTTTGCAGCTCTGCCAGCCGGGGGGCGTCGTCGGGTTGGAGGCGCCAGCGAATTTCAGGATTGCGCGAGAGCGTCCCGGTTCCGGTACAGGGAGCATCCACCAGGACTCGGTCGAATTGCCAGCGGAACGGCAGTTCGCGGGTGGCATCGGCGGCGACCACGTGCGCGGTGGCCGGCAGCCGGCGCCGGAGAAGACGGGCGCGCTGGGGGCGGGGCTCGACCGCGACCATGGCCGCCTCTGGAACGAGCGCATGCAGCAGAGCCGCTTTGCCTCCCGGCGCCGCGCAGGCGTCGAGAATGCGGTCGCGCGGGGCGGGTTCGAGGAGATGGGCGATGAGCTGCGAGGCTTCGTCCTGCACCCAAACCTGGCCTTGGCGGTAGGCGTCAGTCTTGGTGATGTCGCCCTCGACGACGCGGCGAGCCGCGGCGAGCAGCCGGCCGGGGGCGAGTACGATGTCGGCGGGCAAGGCATCGGTCGTCGCGCGGATGGCAACCGGCGGAACGCGATTATCATAGGCGGCAGCGGCGGCGGCGGCCTCGGCGCCGAAGCGTGCCCGCCAACGATCGAGCAGCCAGGCGGGATGGGACTCCTTGTCGTCTCCAATCTCCTCGACCCTGGCGTCGCCGGTTTCGCGGGCAACACGGCGGAGCACGGCGTTGACGAAGCCGGCCAGTTTGGGATCGGCCTGCTTGGCGGCCTCGACGCTTTCATCCACGGCCGCACTGGCCGGGATGCGGGTCAAGTACCGCATTTGGTAGACGCCCATGCGCAATGCCTGCAGCGCCGGAGCGGCCATTTTTTCGACCGGGCGATTGGCGGCGCTCTGAATGATCCGATCAATGGACGCGCGCCAGCGCAGCACGCCCATGACGATTTCGGTGGCCAGGCGGCGATCAGCGAGGCTCAGGCCGCGCCCCAGCGACGAGTGCAGGAGATCGCTGGCATAACCCTGGTTCAGCTCGACTTCCATTAAGACTGCATACGCGAGTTGGCGGCTGGGGCTGACCGGCATTTCCCTTCCAGCATGGCATGTCACTGTGAGCACTGGCTATGGGAGAATTGGAGCCATGCCTGACGGGCCATCCAATTTGCCGGACGTGTATGTAATTGACGGCGTCGCGCCTGAAATCAACGCCTACGCCATGGCCAAGTACAGCCGTTCGGCGCTTTCTATGCGAGAGAGTTTGCGGGAGATGGACGGTCAGAAGGCCGAAAAATTCCTGAACACTTTTTATTTTCAGTACGGCCACCGCTCGATCGCCGACCTCGCTCACTTAAGCATCGCGGTCGAGCGGCTGTCCATTCTGGCCGCGATCGAGGTGGCCGACGAAACGCGATGGGATGGGCAGGAGCGGTCCACGCGTTACCAGGAGTTTCGCCGTTCGAGCTTCATCACTCCGCCGGAAGCCGCCGGCAATGCGGAGTATACGGCGGCGATCGATCGCCTCTTCGCCAGCTATGAGCAGCTCAGCCCGCAGGTGGCGTCGTGGCTGGAGGGAGAACACGCGCGGCCCGAAGCGATGACGGTGGAAGCGTACCGGCGCACTTTGCGGGCGCGAGCCTTCGACGTCAGCCGATATTTGCTGCCACTGGCCACGGCGACCAGCCTGGGCCAAATCGTGAGCGCGCGTACGCTCGAACAGCAAATTTCACGGCTGCTGAGCTCGCCCTGGGGCGAGTGCAGGCAGGTTGGGGCGGCCTTGAAGCAGGCCGCCAGCGCGCCGGGAGCGGTGCCGACGCTGGTGAAATATACCGACCCCAGCGCTTATCGGGAGCAATCGCGGGTCGCATTGGCCGAGTGCGCCGCGGCGCTTCTCGATGGCGTTGCGCCGGATTCAACTCCGGGCGTAAGGCTGGTAGCCCCGCGGTCGCTTGAAAGCGAAATCGCGGCCTCCCTGCTGTACCCACACTGCCACCACTCCTACAGCCAGATTCTCGCGACGGTGGAGGCGCTGCCTGCGTCGCGGCGGGAGGAAATCATCGCGCTAGGCACGCGCCACCGCGGCCCGCACGATGAACTGGCGCGTGAGTTCCAGGCGGGAGCCCCGTTCCAGTTCGATATTCTGATGGACATTGGCGGCTTCCGCGACTTGCACCGGCACCGGCGCTGCGTGCAGTTGCACCAGGACTTCACGTTTCGCCATGGCTATGAAACGCCCGAGGCGCTGGGCGCATGCGGTGGCTCCGCCGTCTATCACGACGCGATGCAATCCATTGGACGCTGGGCGGCGACGCAGCCGGCGGCGGTGGCCGCCTACGGTCTGCCGCTGGGGTATTACAAGCGCAGCTTGTTCAAGATGGACTGGGCCGAAGCCGCCTACATCGCCGAGTTGCGCACCGGTCCGGCGGGACATTTTTCCTATCGCGCCGCGGCTTGGGCCATGTTCGAAGCAATGAGGCAGCGGCATCCCAGCCTGGCGCAGGGCTTGCGGGTCACCGACCCGCGGCTACCTTCGGATCCGTTTCAGAGATAGCGGGAGGGCTTGGAGTTCCGAAGTTCCGGGCGTGAAGCCTCTCCTTCCTGGAAAACCCGCGCAGCGCCGGCGTGGGGCTCAGGGGCCCCCGCGCTGGCGTTGCGCGTAAGCGGGTGCCCGGCGGCAGCCGGGCGGGGCCCGTGCCTATTAATAAACAGGCGGGGAGATGTTGCCTTGGGTTACCGTAAGCGTGTAATGAGTGTCGGGCTGACCGCGCGTGCGCTTGACTACCGGTAGGGCGATGAGAGTCAAGGGGCGTCCGGGCTGGCAGATGGTGCCCTTTTGTTTGGCCACCGGTGAGAGCATGTAGACCGCGCCGATGCCGACGACGCGGGATTGGCCGTCGGGTGTCATGAGGAGGGCGGTCTGCTGATCCACGCCTATGCCGCGGAGGTGCGGGTTGCGGGCCAGGAACGCCAGTAGGCGGCCCATGCGATTGCGGGTGTGGAAGTGGGTGTCGAAGATGACGCCGCGCAATGCGGGGATGTGCACGAAGCCGCGCTCGATTACGATCTGTGGATCGAATGGGTTGGCCAGCGCGGCGGCGCCGGTTAGGTCGGGTCCGTTGGGACGGTCGTTCTGCGCTGAGTATCCGTATTCCCCGAGCAGGGCGAGGCCGGCGCTGGTGCCGCCGATGGGAACGCCGCGCGCGATGGCGGCGTTCAGGGCGCGCTGGACCGGGGTTCCGGCCCAGAAATTGACGTAGTTGGACTGATCACCACCGGCAATGAAGATGGCGGCCGCCGCGTCAATGTCACGCGCGGCGGCCGGATCGAGCGCCGCCTCGCGACTGGGCAGGAGCAGCGTCGCCACCGAGTTTTCGTCGGGACAGAGCTTGGCGATGTAGGGGTTATAGGCGTCGGTGCCGGAGGCGCGGAGGACGAGGAAGTCGCCGCGGTTCGAGAGTTGGCACATCCATTGGAAGGCCTCGTCAATGTCGGTACCGCCGCCCATGAGAGCATAGCCGGGCGTGGGCTTGACCACGACGTTGTTGGGCTTGCCGGCGCGCCAGTACGTCAGGCCGGCAAGTACGATCGGCGCCAGGAACACCATTACGTTTCTTCGGCCGGGGTCTGGACGCGAAAGGCGATGGCCAAGCGGTTCCAGCTATTGATGGCGATCACGGCGAAGGTGAGGTCCACCAATTCCTTGCCGTCAAAATGCTGGCTCACCCACTGGAAAACGTCGTCAGGAACGCGATCCACGCTCACCAAGGTTACCGCTTCGGCCCAGGCGAGCGCCGCGCGTTCCCTGTGGTTGAAGAGCGGGGACTCGCGCCATACCGCGACGGCATCGAGGCGGCGCGGGGATTCGCCCGCCTTGCGCGCGTCGCGGGCGTGCATGTCAACGCAAAAAGCACAGCCGTTGATTTGCGAGCAGCGAAGCTTGATCAACTCGAGCAGCCCGTGATCAAGCTGCTTGTTTACGTACTGCTGCAGGCCGCCGAGCGCTTTGACTCCGTCAGGCGCGGCCCAACCATAGTCGAGGCGGAGGGCAGGTGCTTCTTCGTCGGGATGGCTCATGAATTGATTCTATTCTTCCTCGGCCACAGCACCGCGCTCGGCGCGGGCTTTGGCGATAATTTTTTCCGCCTGTGCGGCGGGGACGAGGTCGTAATGCGAGAAATGCATGTGGAAGCTGCCCCGGCCCTGGGTCTTGGCGGTTAAATCAGACTGGTAGGCCAGCATTTCCGACAGCGGTACGTGGGCTTTGATGTACTCGGAGCCGTTGCGGGGAACCATGCCCTCGATGCGTCCGCGGCGGGCGTTGAGGTCGCCGATTAAATCGCCGGCAAACTCCTCCGGCGCCTCGACCTCGACCGACATAATGGGCTCGAGCAGCGCCGGGCGTGCCGTCTCCATGGCCTTCTTAAAGGCGAGCGAGCCGGCAATCTTGAACGCCATTTCGCTGGAGTCGACGTCGTGGTAGGAGCCGTCGTAGAGAATGGCCCGGAAATCAACCACGGGGAAGCCGGCGAGATAGCCGCGTTTGGCGCTCTCCTGAATTCCCTTCTCCACCGCCGGAATGTAATTCTTGGGAATGGCGCCGCCAAAAATATCGTTCACGAACTCGAAGCCGGCGCCCCGGGGGATGGGCTCCATCTTGATTTTGCAATCCCCGAACTGGCCATGCCCGCCGGTCTGTTTCTTGTGGCGCCCCTGCACGTCGGCCTTGCCCAGGATGGTTTCGCGATAGGCGACGCGCGGGGCGCGGATTTTGACCTCGACGTTATAGCGCATTTTGAGCTTGGCCACGGCGATCTCGACGTGCTGCTGGCCGCTGCCGCCCAGCAGGAACTCCTGCGTCTGTTCGTCGCGGGTGAAGTGCAGGGCGGGGTCTTCCTCGAGCATTTTGTGGAGCGCGATGCCGACCTTGTCTTCATCGGCGCGGCTCTTGGCTTCAAGGGCGAAATGAATGGCTGCCTCGGGCGCGACCGCCGCCGGATAGAAAATCGGCGCGGATTTGTCCCCCAGGGTGTCGCCGGTAAGGGTTTCCTTCAGCTTGGCCACCACCCCGATGTCGCCGGTGTGCAACTCACCTACGGGGGTCAACTGCTTGCCCTGGAGCACGCTCAGGTGGGCCAGCCGCTCGGACGTTTGGCGGTTGTAGTTGAGGACGGTTTCGTCGTTCTTGACCTTGCCTGAGCGCACCTTGAAAACGCTGAGGCGGCCGGCAAAGGGGTCGGCGATGGTCTTGAAAACGAACATTGATAGCGGCGCATCGTCGGTGATTTTTCGGGTCAACGGCTGGCCATCTGTGGCGGCCTGGGAGCCCGTAATTTCACCGGCCTCGGTGGGGTAAGGGGCATAGGCGGCAATGAAATCAAGCAGCGCGTCGAGGCCTATGTTGGGCGCGGCGGCGGTGATCAGTACCGGAAAGAACCGGCGCGAGCGGATCGCTTCGTGCATCCCGCTGGAGAGGTGCTCGGGCGGGATGGTTCCCTTTTCGAAAAACTCCTCCATCAGCGCGTCGTCGGCTTCGGCGATAAGCTCGACCAGGGCTTCGTGGCCGGCTTTGGTGGCATCCTCGTAAGCGTTGTCAACCGCGACCGAGCGCGCCTTGCCGTTGGCGCCGGAGGTATAGAGCCGGGCGCCGGGCGTGACTAGATCCACCACGCCCTGGAAGCCGCGCTGTTCGCCGATGGGGAGCTGCACCGGGCAAATGCCGCGGCCGAAGCGCTCACGCAGGGAGTCAATGGCGCGCTCGACGTTGGCGTGGTCGTGGTCGGCGCGGGTGATGACGCAGATAACCGGTATCTGCCGCTGCTCAGCGTATTCCCAAATGCGGGTGGTTTGCACCTGCACCCCGCTGGCCGCGTCGATGGCGAGGACAACCGCTTCGACAGCGGTCATTGCGGCGGTGGCGTCGTGCAGAAATATGTTTTGCCCCGGGGTGTCGGCGAAGTTGATTTTGACCGGGGCGCGGTCGGGGCCGGACCATTCGGCGTAGGCGAGGCCAGTCGAGATGGAGATGCGGCGCTGAATCTCCTGCTCGTCGTAATCGGTAGGGGCGGTGCCTTCCTCGACCCGTCCCTGGTGAGGGGTGGCGCCGGCGGTGTATAAAGCGGCGGCGACCAGGGATGTCTTTCCGCAGCCGCCGTGCCCGGCGATGGCTACGTTGCGCACGTGGATGGGGTCATAGATCTTCATGCGACGACCTCCAAAGGCGCATCGTAACACAGCATGGAGGAGGGTAACGGTTGGACCCGTTACGGGGCCGCCCACGTGGGCAAAATCGAGGGGCTCTGGGGGCAGGCGTGGCGCGCGGGGCCGGCCACCGTGTTTCAGACGTTCGACTTTGCCCGGCATTGGATGGCTACGTTTTCCCAAGCTGAAGTTGAAATTTGGGTGCACACCACGAGCTCGCTGGTGCTGCCGCTGGCGCGGCGGGATGGAACGGTTAGCTTGGTCGGCGAGGGGCTTTTTGACTATTGCGACCTGATCGGCCCAGCCCCTTATGGAACGGATGGCCCGGTACTGCAACAAGCGGCCGAGATCGTCATGGCCGGCAATGCCAGGCCGCGGGCGACGGGCGTGCGCGCCGACTCGCGGTTTTCGGATTTCTGGCGGAGACTCGGCGAGGGTCGGTACTTCTCGGCCGCGCCACAGCGGCCCGCGGACGCTGGCGCGCTGGGGCACACCCGGATCGCAAGGCGCTGGCAGCGGGCGGAACACGCCGGGGTGCGGGCGCACGAAGAGACTGAAATGCGCGAGCGCCGCGCGACGCTGGATTGGATACTCGAGCGGAAGCAGCACCATCCCGCCAACATGCTGGGCGAATTGGAGCGGCAATGGATCGAAACCGTGGTCGAGCACTCGCCCCACCTGGCCGAAGTCTGGAGCCTGCGCCGCGGTGAACACATCATGAGCGGGCTCTTGTGCTGGCGCTGTCCGCCGACACGCTATTGCTATACCATCGCCCACGAGCCGTCCGACGCGGCCCTCTCGCCCGGTATCCTGTTACTCTATTTTGTGGTCAATCGTTCCATGTCCTCGGGTTGGGATATTGACTTTTTGACCGGCGAGCAGGCTTTCAAGCTACGGTTTGCGACGCGCCGGCAGCCGCTGCACAGATATGGCTTCTGAACAAATTACCCCCCCGTCTGGTTGGGTGGATACGCACCTGCATCTGTTGCCGGGCATTGACGACGGTCCGGCCACGATGGAGTTGGCGCTGGCCATGGCGGAGGTGATTATCGGCGATGGCATCAGCCATGTCGTGGTCACTCCCCATTCCAATTACCAATTCACTTTTGACCCGGCACAAGTCACCGTGCTGCGTGACCAAATGCAAGCCCAACTGGGCGGCCGGCTGACGCTGTTGACCGGCTGCGAACTCCACCTTAGCTTCGAAAACGTACAGGCGGTGCTGGCCAATCCGAGGCTGTATTCACTGAATGGCGGTCGGTATGTGTTGGTGGAGTTTCCCGAGTTCTTCGAGCGCAACTCGATGCATAAGGCGCTGGAGGGTTTTTGCGAGATCGGCCTGGTGCCGGTTATTGCCCATCCGGAGCGGAATCAGGTGTTCCAGCAGCACTCTTCGGTGTTGGACGACTACCTTCGTCTCGGCTGTGTGGCACAGGTCACCGCGAGTTCATTCAGCGGACGATTCGGCAAGCGGGCGCAGGAGTTTAGCCACGAACTCTTGAACCGGGAGTGTATTCACGTGGTGGCGAGCGATGGACATTCGGCGGAGCAACGCTCGCCGCGCCTTAGCAAGGCACATGCCGCCATCGAGGCCGCCAAGGGAGCGGAGTTGGCGCGGATTTTGTGCCGCGACAATCCCTGGGCGATGGCGTGCGATCGCAAGCTCCCCTATGCGCCCGAGCCGGCAGCGAAGCGGAAGAGCTTGTGGTCCCGCCTAAAAGGGTAAGCGTTTATTGAACGCGGAAGTCGAGGACCGGGGCCAGGCGATGGCCGCCGGCCTCGGAGATGCCGGTAACTATGACGGTGGGTGAATCGGGCGGATGCACCGCGGCCGTGCTGGCGGCGCCGAAGCGGAGGTTGATGTCTTCGCGCAGCTCATCGTAGAGAGCGCCGTCATCCTGGTTAGCGACGCAGGCGGCGGCGGGAAGCTGGGCGGTAATGGTCAGCGCCGGATTCGTTAGCGAGGCGAGCACCAGATCGTAGTCCTTGCCGGGCGCCAGCGAGTAGGAAACCAGGCGCGCCTGCACACGATAAACACCGGGGGCGAGTTTGGGCAGTTGCTCGATGGTGGCAAAGGCGGCCTGCTTGGACTTGTCGAGTGCATGGCCATCGAGCGAGGCGGGCACAAAGCATCCAGCCGGAGCGGTGCCGGCCGCGGTGGAGGAGCGCCGCGTGAACAGTTGATCCCAGTTCGAGCGTCGGTACGTGTGTAGCCAGGCAGCGGCGGCGAGGATCACGACGCCGACGAGCCAAAATACCGGGGCGAAGCTGCGTCGCTTCTTTTTGGCCATGGGGCTTCTTCCGGCTACTTCTTGCCGCGTTTGGCGGCAACGCGCTTCTCGATCAAGTTGGTCAAGTCGCCAACCGTCTCGCAGCCTTCCCAATCCTCATCGCTGAAAGGGCTCAGGTCGAAGCTGCTCTCCGATTGCATCAGCAACTCGGCGACGTCAATTTCATCGAGACCGAGATCCTCTTTGAACGAAGCGCTGGCGGTCAGCTCGGCTTCCTCGACTGCCATTTCCTCGGCGATCAGGTGAGTAATCTTGGCCGTCAGCTCGGGGCGGGGCTTGGCAGCTTTGGCCGGCGGCTTGGCGACCAGCTTGGCCGTGGCCTTGGCCGGCGGCTTGGCCGCAACCGCGCCGTTGCCCTTTTTTCCACCCTTGTGGGTGTCCTTTTTCGGGGGCTTGGGCGGATGATGATTCTTCTTTTGGGCGGCTACCGGCTTTGGCATAAACCTTAATAGTAACTGAAACGACGCTACACTGCATGTATGGCCTTGGCCGCGAGCGTTAGTCTGGGAAAGTTTTTTGCGCGCAATGGCCCACTGCAAACGGCCCACTCCGGCTACGAGTACCGCCCCGGGCAGATCGAAATGGCGACCGCGGTCGCCGAGGCACTAGAGGAGCGGCGGCATCTTTTCATCGAGGCCGGGACGGGAACGGGCAAGACCCTGGCCTATTTGCTACCGGTATTGCAAAGCGGACGCAGGGTGCTGCTCTCGACCGGCACCCGCAATCTGCAGGAACAGTTGGTGACCAAAGACGTGCCCTTGCTGGCCAACGCCTTGGGCCACGAACTGACGGTGATTTGCATGAAGGGGCGGCAGAATTATGCCTGCAAGCAGAAAATCGCCGACTTCCATTCGCAGCCCGGGCTGCTGGAGCGCGACGAGTACGACATGCTGACGCGCATTCGCGCCTGGGCGGCGGAGACGGAGACGGGGGATCAGGCGGAGCTCGACTTTTTGCCGGAGAACCATCCGCTGTGGCAGCGGCTGAATGCGCGGCGGGAGACGTGTACCGGACAAAAGTGCCCGCAGTATGACTCCTGCTTTTTGACCAGCCTGCACCAGCGCGCGGCGGCGGCCGACATGGTGGTGGTCAACCATCACCTGTTCTTCGCCGACCTGCGGCTCAAGGGGCAGGATCTCGCCGGCGTGCTGCCGCCGTATGAGGCGGTGGTATTCGACGAGGCGCACGAGCTCGAGGCGATTGCCGGGCAATATTTCGGAATTGGCGTGAGCAGCCACCAGATCGAGGACCTGGCGCGCGATGCCTCGGCGCATTTGAAGATGCTCGACCTGGCGTCGCCGGACATGGACGCCCGCATTGAGTACGTGCGGCTGGCGGCGCAGAAGTTCTTCATGTGCTTTGGCGCGCGCGAAGGCCGGACGGTGTTCGAGGAGCGGCCGCGGTTCGTGCAGGATCACGCCGAGATTTATGACCAGTACATGGGTTCGCTGGCATATCTGCAGAGCGGGCTGGACGCGATCCATGACAAGCCGGAAGAGGTGCACAACCTCATGCGCCGCGCCGGTGACCTGCGCCAGCAGACCGCCTATATCGTCGAGAGCGAGGACGAGGGCGTTGTCTACTGGGTCGAGCGGCGCGGGCGCGGGGTGCATTTGCAGGCTTCGCCGATCGAGGTCGCGGCGCTGCTGCGCGATCAGCTCTTTGACAAGACCGACACGGTAATCATGACCTCGGCAACGCTGGCGGTGAGCGGCGGTTTCGAGTATGTGCGCGGGCGGCTGGGAGTTGAGCA
>Ga0134128_10002138_pt1 | contig 24670 bp, 25 predicted proteins | sample KB31754_FD_96462 | JGI IMG/M metagenome (GOLD analysis project Ga0134128, IMG submission 96462) | Terrestrial soil microbial communities with excess Nitrogen fertilizer from Kellogg Biological Station, Michigan, USA - KB3-175-4 | ecosystem: Environmental > Terrestrial > Soil > Unclassified ...
GGAGTGAGCCCAGGCGCGGGTGTCCCGCAGGGCATCTGGGGTGCCGGCGCGGTGCGTCTGGATCTTCCCGCATTCCCCTGGGACAGCCTCTCCGAGGCAGCACGCCGCGCCGCGGAGTATCCCGGTGGCGCGGTCGATCTGTCGGTCGGTACCCCGGTGGATCCGGTTCCCGATGCGCTGCGCCGCGCCCTGGCGTCGGCGTCGGCGCAGCCCGGTTACCCAGCCACGCATGGCACACCAGAACTGCGTCAAGCCGCTGCCGACGCGCTGGCGCGGCGGTATGGCGTGCCCGGGGTCCCCGCAGAGGCTGTGCTGCCGACGGCGGGTTCCAAGGAGCTGGTGGCCTGGCTGCCCACCTTGCTCGGGCTCGGTCCGGGTGATGTCGTTGCGCTCCCGGAGCTGGCCTATCCCACCTACGAGGTCGGTGCGCGGCTGGCCGGCGCCACGCCGGTCCGTCTCGCTGACCATGAGCCGGCGCCGCTGGGCACCCGGTTGCGGTGGCTGAACTCGCCGAGCAATCCGACCGGTGACGTCATGCCGGCCGCGGTACTGGCCGGTGCGGTGGCCCAGGCCCGGGAGATCGGGGCGGTGGTGGCCTCAGACGAGTGCTACCTGTCCCTGGGATGGGACGCACAGCCGGTCTCGGTGCTGCACCCGCAAGTGTCCGGTGACAACCACCGCGGGCTGCTGGCGGTGCACTCGCTGTCCAAATCGTCCAACCTCGCCGGCTACCGGGCCGGTTTCGTGGCCGGTGACCCGGATCTGGTCGCCGCCCTGCTCAAGGTGCGCAGGCACGCAGGCATGATGGTTGCCCGACCGGTGCAGCAGGCCATGGTGGTCGCCCTGTCCGACGACGCACACATCGGCCGGCAGCGGGATCGGTACGCGCGGCGCCGGGCACTGCTGCGACCGGCGCTGGACCGCGCCGGGTTGCGGGTGCAGCGGTCCCAGGGTGGGCTGTTTCTGTGGTGCACCGCGGGCGAACCGTGCTGGGACACCGTCGCCCGGCTGGCTGAGCTGGGTGTGCTCGTCGCGCCGGGTGAGTTCTACGGTTCCGCCGGCGCGCGCCACGTGCGGGTCTCGCTCACCGCGCAGGATCGGTGTATCGACGCCGTGGTGCAACGGTTGGGCGGCCAGGGTTAGGCCACCGTCTCCAGTGACAGTGCCCGCTGCTGCACCTGCTGCCACGCGGCGAGCCAGGCCTGCCGCGTTTCGATGCGGCTGAGTTCTTCGCGCTCGACCAGGCGCCCGGCAGCGAAGGCCACGCCGACGTCCACCACGTCGCCGAAGCCGGCCAGCAGCAGCCGCACCCGGTGTTGGGCCACGCAGGCATCCTGGTGCTCGCCCAGCACGTCCTGCAGCGCCACCGTGGACTCCACCAGCTGGCGGACCGGTTTGCGACCAGCGGCGGCGGCGAGCTCCCCGGTGTAGCGCAGCCGCTTGCCGTGGATCCGCAGGGCGTGCAGGACCTCATCAGGCGGGTCCTCGCCCGCAGCTTGTACGGCCTTGGACAGCCTGCGGTACTCGATGCGCACCAGCTCGACCAGCGCAGCGACTCCGGCGCCGCTGGGTCCGGCGGGCAACGGTCGGGATACCGCGGTCGCCAGCCGGCGCAGCAACGCGGCATACCGGCGGCTGCCCAGCACGTCGAGCATTACGGCCCTGGCGATCTTCCGGTCGGTGACCAGCGCCTCGATCAGGGTTTCCACCGCGTCGCGGCTGGTGGCATCGAAGGCAGTTGCGCGATCGCGGAGGCGGTCGATGAGCACGTCCGCGTCGCGAACCGGCCCCAGCGCCCGGCCCAGCCAGCCCAGTTCGGCGCGCAGGTCATCGGCCCAGCTGCGGTCCAGCAGTGGGCGGGCGGCCTTGAGCATGGCCCGCATCCGGCGTACCGCCACGCGCATCTGGTGTAACTCTTCGGGATCCTCGCCCACCCGGGTGCCGGGATCGTGCGCAAGCAGGGCACGCAACCGAGTGTCCAGCGCCGCGCGCAATTGGTGCGCAGTCGGATCGGACGGCCGGCACCGGACGGGATCACCCAGTTCGACGAGTCGCTGGTCCTGGGTGGCGGCGCTCACGCTGGAGATCCTAATGGCCAGCCCTGATCATGTGGCCATCAGTCGTTGGAATGCAGCATCGCGTTGAGCTCGATGCCCGCCTTACCGCCGCGTTGCACCGCCTCGACGGTTCCGGTGACGGAGTTGCGGCGAAAGAGCACCCCGTCGGCGCCGGACAGCTCGCGGGCCTTGACGACGGTGCCGTCGGGAAGCGTCACCTTGGTTCCGGCGGTGACGTAAAGCCCGGCTTCCACCACGCAGTCATCACCCAGGGACATCCCGATCCCGGCGTTGGCGCCGACCAGGCAGCGGCGGCCCACCGAGATCCTCTCCTTGCCGCCACCCGAGAGCGTTCCCATGACCGACGAGCTGCCCCCCAGATCGGAGTCGGCGCCGACGATGACCCCGCTGGAGATCCGGCCCTCCACCATCGAGGTACCCAACGTACCGGCGTTGAAGTTGATGAACCCCTCGTGCATCACCGTGGTGCCGGCGGCTAGATGCGCGCCTAGCCGTACCCGATCCGCGTCGCCGATCCGCACTCCAGCGGGCACCACGTAGTCGACCATCCGGGGAAACTTGTCCACCCCGTAGACCGTGACGGGGCCGAGCTGGCGCATCCGCAGGCGGGTGGCCTCGAAATCCGGCACCGGGCACGGCCCGAAATTGGTCCACACCACGTTGGACAGCAGATCGAACACCCCGTCGAGGTTGATGCTGCGCGGGGTCACCAGGCGGTGCGACAGCAGGTGCAGGCGCAGGTAGACGTCATGAGCGTCGATCGGGGGAGCCTGCAGGTCGGCGATGGTGGTGCGCACTGCCACCAGCTCCACACCCCGTGCCGGGTCCGGGCCGAGCAGCGCGGCGAACTCATCGGGTACCTCGTCCGGCGCTATCCGTTCCGTTCCCGTCGTCATGCCGGGCGGCGCGCCCGGCGCCGGGTTCGGGAACCAGGTGTCCAGCACGGTGCCGGTGTGGGTCAGGGTGGCCAGCCCCACGCCATGTGCGGAATCGATCTGTGTGTGGGCCACGACCGGTCACGGTAGCGGGTCGGCGGCTGCGGCTGATTGCGCCGTGAACTCGGCGCTACCGACCTCGCCAGGCCTGAGGATGTCGGTCCTGTCGAGTTCACGGCGCGCCGGTCAATCAGGTGTGTCGCAGCGCTACCGTCACTGTTGTGGATCTGGACCTCACCGCCGACCCCGTGGAGTTGACCGCCGCGTTGGTGGATGTGCCCAGCGTGTCGGGGGATGAGTCGGCGCTGGCCGACGCGGTGCAGGCGGCGCTGGCCGCCCAGGCGCCGCACCTGGAGTTGCTGCGCTGCGGCAACACCGTGCTGGCCCGCACCGATTACGGCCACCCGCAACGGGTGCTGCTCGCCGGGCACCTGGACACCGTGCCGATCGCCGGCAATCTGCCCAGCAGGCGCAGCGACGACCTGCTCTACGGCTGCGGCACGTCGGACATGAAGTCGGGCGACGCGATGATCCTGCACCTGGCGGCCACGGTGCCCGAGCCGGTGTGCGACCTGACCGTGGTGCTCTATGACTGTGAGGAGATCGAGGCGGCCCGCAACGGGCTGGGCCGCGTCGAGCGCGAACACCCCGAGTGGTTGGCCGCGCAGCTGGCGATCCTGGCTGAGCCCACCAGCGGCCTGGTCGAGGCGGGCTGTCAGGGCAGTCTGCGTGTCGCTGTGCGTACTGCGGGGCGCCGGGCGCACAGCGCGCGGTCGTGGCTGGGCGACAACGCGATCCACGCTGCCGGTGCCGTGCTGGCCCGGTTGGCCGGTTACCGGCCGCGCAGTGTGGAGATCGACGGGTGCACCTATCGAGAGGGTCTGCAAGCGGTGGGCATCTCCGGCGGAGTAGCCGGCAACGTGGTGCCCGACGCCTGTGAGGTGCAGATCAACTTCCGGTTCGCCCCGGACCGCTCGCTGGCCGACGCCCAGAACCACGTCCGCGAAGTGCTCGACGGCTTCGACCTGGAATTCACCGACGGTGCCGATGGTGCGCTACCTGGTCTGGGCGCTGCGGCGGTACAGGACTTCCTGGCCGCCATGGGGATCGCCCCTGTCGCGAAATACGGCTGGACGGACGTCTCGCGCTTCGCCGCCCGCGGGGTCCCGGCCCTCAACTACGGCCCTGGCGACCCTAATCAAGCACACACCCGCGACGAACACGTCTGCACCGACCTCATCACCACCTGCACCGAAGCGCTCCGCCGCTACCTCACCTCCCCCTCCCCCTCCACCCCCGACATGGAGACATATCGGGCTCTCAAGAGGGTCGATAACCCCGATATGGCTCCATATCGGGGTGGAGAGGCGGACACGTAGGGTGGGGGGAAGGTGGCGGAGGGGTGGCCTGGGTTGAGGCGCAACGGGGGGGACGACGGGCATCCGGGGGAGAGGACGCGCGGTCCGGTGGCGCTGCGGCGGGAGCGCCGTTACGAGGCGACCACCACCGATCAGCGACTGCTCGACTCGCGCGGACCCAGCGATTGGGTGCATACCGACCCGTGGCGGGTGCTGCGGATCCAGGCCGAGTTCGTGGAGGGCTTCGGAGCGCTGGCCGAATTGCCGCATGCGGTCACCGTGTTCGGCTCGGCCCGCACCCCGCGGGACCACCCGGAGTACGCCACCGGTCGCGCGCTGGGCGCCGCGCTCGCCGACGCCGGCTTCGCCGTGATCACCGGTGGGGGACCGGGCAGCATGGAGGCGGTCAACCGCGGAGCCTCTGAGGCGGGCGGTCTGTCCGTCGGCCTGGGCATCGAGCTGCCCTTCGAACAGGGGCTCAATCCCTGGGTCGATCTCGGCATCAATTTCCGGTACTTCTTCACCCGCAAGACGATGTTCATCAAATACGCCCAGGCATTCGTCTGCCTGCCCGGCGGATTCGGCACCCTGGACGAGCTGTTCGAGGCGCTGACCCTGGTGCAGAACAAGAAGGTCACCAAATTCCCCGTCGTCCTGTTCGGCCAAGATTACTGGGGCGGTCTCTACCAGTGGCTGGCCGACACTGTCACCGCGCAGGGCAAGCTCCGCGAGGCTGAGCTTGCGCTGGTGCACGTCACCGACGAGATCGACGAGGTGGTCCGGCTGGTTGGCGCGTCTTATCAGGCTTGGCAGGACACCCATTGAGCGTGCCGGATGCTCTCCGCTAGCCCTGATGTGCCCATAGTCCGGTTCGGAACCCGCACGCTGCCCGTCGACCGGGCCTCGGTGATGGCCATCGTCAACCGGACCCCGGACTCGTTCTACGACCGTGGTGCCACCTATTCCGACCAGGCCGCGATGACCGCCGTGGACCGCGCTGTGGAGGAAGGCGCCGACATCGTGGACATCGGTGGGGTCAAGGCCGGTCCCGGCGACGACGTCGGGGTGGTCGAGGAGACGCGCCGTGTCGTGCCTTTCGTGGGCGCCGTCCGGCAGCGCCATCCTGACCTTTTGATCAGCGTTGACACCTGGCGCCATGAGGTGGCCCGATCAGCGGTGCAGGCCGGTGCGGACATCATCAACGACACCTGGGCGGGTGCTGATCCCAAGCTCGCCGAGGTCGCCGCCGAGTATCGATGCGGCATGGTGTGCTCGCACACCGGAGGTGCCCCCCCGCGCACCCGGCCGCACCGGGTGCGCTACGCCGACGTGGTCCGTGATGTCATCGATGACCTCACCGCTCAAGCGGGCGAGCTCGTCCGGCTGGGAGTGCCCAGGGAGGGCATTCTCATCGACCCCACCCATGACTTCGGCAAGAACACCTGGCACGGGCTGGAGTTGCTGCGCCGCTGCGACGAACTGGTCGCCACCGGCTGGCCGGTGTTGATGGCGCTGTCCAACAAGGACTTCATCGGGGAGACCCTCGGCGTCGGGGTCGACGATCGGGTCGACGGCACCCTGGCGGCCACCGCGATCGCCGCCTGGGCCAACGTTCGGGTGTTCCGCGCCCACCAGGTACGCCAAACCCGCCACGTGCTGGAGATGGTGGCCTCGATCGCCGGCACCCGTCCACCGGCCCGCGCCGTCCGGGGCCTGGCATGACGGGCGCGGCGCTGCTGCCGCAGACCCGGCGGTGGTTCAGCGAGGCCACTGTGCAACGCGCGCCGTGGACCGCCGAGCAGCTCGTCGCGGCCAAGCACGGCCGGACGGTCAGCGTGGTGCTGCCCGCGCTGAATGAGCAGGCGACAGTGGGCGCGCTGGTGGATGCCTTGCGACCGCTGGTCGGGGGGCTGATCGATGAGCTGGTGGTGATGGATTCGGGTAGCACCGACTGCACCGCCGAGCTGGCCCGCGAAGCCGGCGCTCGAGTGGTGCAGCGCACCGATGTGCTACCCGAACTGGCGCCGTGGCCGGGCAAGGGCGAGGTGCTCTGGCGTTCGCTGGCCGCCACCGCGGGCGATGTGCTGGTCTTCATCGACTCCGATCTGATCGACTTCGACGCCGGGTTCGTGCCCGCGCTGCTCGGGCCGGTGCTGCTGCAGCGGCGGAGCAAGCGGGTTGCGCTGGTGAAGGGTTTCTACCGGCGTCCGCTGCGGATCGAGAGCGCAGAGCTGGGTAATGGCGGTGGCCGGGTCACCGAGCTGCTGGCCAGGCCGTTGCTCAACGCGCTGCGCCCCGAACTGGCCGGGGTGATACAGCCACTGGGCGGCGAATACGCGGCGACCCGGGAGTTTCTCGAGGCGGTGCCCTTCGCCGCCGGATACGGCGTGGAGATCGGGTTGTTACTCGACGCGCACACCCGTTACGGGCTCGACGGGCTCGCCCAGGTCAATCTCGGGGTGCGCAAGCACCGCAACCGTTCCCTGCTCGAGCTCGGCCTGATGTCCCGGCAGATCCTCGGAGCTGCCCTGCCGCGCTGCGGCGTTGCGGAGGTCGCCGGTTCGGCAGGCATCACCCAGTTCGTGCAACTCGGTGCCCGCTTCCTGCCCACCGAGAGCGACGTGCTGGTGGCCGACCGGCCCCCGATGCGTGACGTGCTCGCCGCACGCTCCGCCTGAGTTGGGGGTTGGCCGTCCTTGAAGAGCCCCCAACTGCCACGATCGGACGGGTGGGAACCGTGCTGATCTACCTCATCGTGGCGGTGGTGGTGGCTGCGGTGGTGTTCCTCATCGCCGCGCTGGTCTTCGGTCGGGGCGAAGAGCTCGCCGCGCTGCCGCCCGATGCGACCCCGACCTGGCTGCCGGACGGTCCGATCGCCGGCGATGACGTGCGGGCCATCCGATTCTCCCAAGTGCTGCGCGGGTACCGGATGTCCGAGGTGGACTGGACGCTGCAGCGGGCCGCCGATGAGCTCGACGCGCTGCGCGCTCGGGTGGCCGAACTGGAGGCGCGGCGATGACACCGATCAACCTGACCGAGCGGGTCGATGTCGACGCACCGCCGGAGACGGTGTTCTCGGCCGCCACAGATTGGGACCGCCAGCACGAATGGATGCTGGGCACCACCGTGCGAGTCTGCCACGGCGACGGCCACTCGATCGGTTCCGAGGTGAAAGCCGTCACCGGAATAGCCGGAATCGGGGTCGCCGACCGCATGCAGATCACCGTCTGGGATGCACCGTCGCGATGCGAGATGCGGCACCTCGGGCGGGTGGTGCGCGGCATCGGGATCTTCGCGGTACGGCCGCGCGGCCGCGATGCCGCCATCTTCGAGTGGACCGAGCGGCTGGAGCTGCCGCTGGGGACGCTGGGCGAATGGGGTTGGCCGCTGATTCGTCCGTTGTTCGGCTGGGGCCTGCGGTTGTCGCTCGATCGCTTCGCCGCGTTCTGCCGCACCTACCGCAGATGAGCCCAGGCATCGGTCCCTCGACCGGCACACTGGCCGGCGCGGACGGCCGCCTGCGCTGCCCCTGGGCCGGGGTGGCCGCGGACTATTGCGCCTACCACGACAACGAATGGGGAGTCCCGGTCCATGGCGAGGTTGCCCTGTTCGAACGCCTCAGCCTGGAAGCGTTCCAATCGGGCCTGTCCTGGCTGACGATCCTGCGCAAGCGCGATGCCTTCCGCCGCGCCTTCGCGGGCTTTCGCCCGGTTACCGTCGCGGCGTTCACCGAAGAGGACATAGCACGCCTGCTCGCCGACCCGGGCATCGTCCGCAACCGAGCCAAGATCGAAGCAACTGTGCGTAACGCCCGGGCAGTCACCGAGCTCGGCGAGGATCTCGACCGCCTGCTGTGGTCCTACGCGCCCGACCCTGCCGGGCACCGCGCACCGCGCAGCATGGCGGAGCTGGCGACCCGCACTCCCGAATCCGAGGCGATGGCCGGCATGTTGCGGCGCCGGGGCTTCACCTTCGTCGGTCCGGTCACCTGCCATGCCCTTATGCAGGCCACCGGAATGGTCGACGACCACCTCGTCGGCTGCTTTCGCCGCGACGCCTGGTGAGCGACCGCGACCGCGGTCCTAGGTGGACGGTGCAAAGCGCGGCGAGTGCGGGATCATGGTTGCGTGTCGAGGGCCAGAGCCGATAGGGGAGAATGCAGGGGGTCACCGGTGTCGCGTGGCCACCCGCGGTGACGAATGCACGGAGGGAGCACGCTATGGCGGCCATGAAGCCCCGGACCGGCGACGGTCCCCTCGAGGTGACGAAGGAGGGACGGGGCATCGTGATGCGCGTCCCACTTGAAGGCGGTGGGCGGCTTGTCGTCGAGATGTCGGCGGACGAGGCCGGCGAACTCGGCGAGGCCTTGCGGGCCGTTGTGGAGTGATGGCCCGGTGCAAGCATCCCTCGTCCCCGCGGCCCCGCTCGGCGCCTGAGGGCGCACCGGGGCCTCGTCACGAGTCGACCCGGAACGCGCCAGTGACACCGGACGTGCCGACCCCACTCGTTGAGGTACGGGTGCAGCAGCGGCATGGTTGCGACATGCCCGATGTCGTGATGGTCGGGCAGTATCCTTCGGTGACCCAATCCCCCACAGTGACATTGGGTCCAGGTGCGGACCGGCTCGGCGTGGACGACAAGTGGCTGGACCAGTACCGGGTGACCGGCTCGGCGGGTTCGGTGCACCTGATCCCCCAGGTAGCCCTAGCCGCCGCCCGCCCCGACCACGGCTGGCTGGTGGGCACCGGCGACGGCGCTGCGGCGCACTGGCGGGCGGCCGGTGCGGCGTTGGTCCGGGCCAGCGCAGCGCGGCTCGGCGGCCAGCCGGCCGATGGCGATGCGCCACGCATGCTGCAAGTTCACCTGCCGCCCGGCACCACGGCTCAACAGGTGGCGTCGCTGACCCTTGGCTGCGTGGTGGGCTCGCACTGTTATCGGGTCAGCAGCGAACCAACGCCACCCCGGCGCATCGACATCGTCACACTCATCGCGCCACCCGGTGAGCGCTGGGAACCACTTGCCGAGGCGGTCTCCCGGGCGCAACTGCTCGGCCAAGCCACCGGGCTGGCCCGCGACCTTGCCAACGCTCCGAGCGGGCAGAAGGACCCCGCCTGGCTGACCGGCACCGCCGCCCGCTTGGCCGCCACCGTGCCCGGTCTGCGGGCAACCGTGCGTGACGAGCGTTGGCTGGCCCAGCATGGCTTCGGAGGAGTGCTGGCGGTCGGTGGTGGCTCGGCACGCCCACCGCGGTTGCTCGAACTGGCCTGGCAGCCGGCCGGCTACCGTGCTGAGCACCATCTGGTGCTGGTCGGCAAGGGCATCACATTCGACACCGGGGGTATCTCGATCAAGCCGGCTGACGGCATGCACCTGATGCGCACCGACATGTCCGGCGGCGCGGCGGTGATCGCCGCGTTACTGGCCGTCGGGCAGCTGAAGTTGCCGCTGCGGGTGACCGGACTGGTGCCCTGCGCGGAGAACCACGTGTCCGGGTCGGCGTATCGCCCGGGTGACGTCGTGCGCCAGGTGGGTGGCACCACCACCGAGGTCACCAACACCGATGCCGAGGGCCGTTTGGTGCTCGCCGATGCGCTGGCCTACGCGGTGGCCACGCTCGCGCCCACCACGCTGGTCGACGTTGCGACGCTGACCGGGGCGATGAAGGTGTCGCTGGGTCTGCGCACCGGCGGGTTGTTCGCCACCGACCTACCGCTCGCCGAACGCATGCGAACAGCTGGTGAGGCAGCCGGAGAGGCCTGGTGGCGGATGCCGCTGAGCGACGCGCACGCCGACGACGTCCGCTCCGACGTCGCTGATGTGCGGCAGTGCCCGCCCGGACCAGGGGGTATCACCGCGGCGTTGTTCCTGCGCGAGTTCACCGCGGGGCTGCCCTGGGCGCACCTGGACATCGCCGGGCCGGCCCGCGCTGAGCACAGCTATGACGAGGTCAATCCGGGCGGTACCGGATTCGCTACCCGGACCCTGATCGAATTGGCCTGCTCGTTCACCAGCTAGGCTCCGCGCCGATGGCCACTTCACCAGCCGGCGCCGGCCGGGTCGTGATCACCGGGGGTGCCGGCTTCGTCGGTCGTGCCGCCGTTTCCGCCTTCGCCGGCCGGGGCCACCCGGTCACCGTGATCGACCGCATCCCGCATCCGGATCCGGGAGTGCGCAGCGTGCTAGGTGAGCTGACCGATCCCGCGATCGTCACCGATGCGTTCAGCGCTGGGGAGGTGGCGGGTGTCGTGCACCTGGCCGCCCTCACGTCGGTGCTGCGGTCGGTGCACGATCCAGTGGCCACCTATCAGACGAACGTGGCGGTCACTCAAGATCTTCTGGAAGGGTGCCGGCAGGCCGGCGTCGAGCGGTTCATCCTGGCCTCCACCAATGCGGTAGTGGGAGACGTCGGCTACGCCACCATGGACGAAGCCGCACCGCTGCAACCGTTGACGCCCTACGGCGCCACCAAGGCAGCTGCCGAGATGCTGCTGCGCGGCTATGCGGGCGTCTGCGGCATGGCCACCTGCGCGCTGCGGTTCACCAACATCTACGGCCCGGGAATGCAGCACAAGGACAGCTTCGTGCCGCGGATGATGCGCGCGGCGCTATCCGACGGCGGGGTGCAGATTTACGGCGACGGGCTGCAGCGGCGCGATCTCGTGTACCTCGATGACGTCGTGGCGGCCGTGCTCGCAGCATGGGACCGCCGGTTTACCGGTACCGCGATCATCGGCTCGGGCGCCTCGGTGACCGTACTCGAACTGCTCGACACGGTCCGTAAGGTCACCGGCTGCCCGCTGCCTGCCGAGCACGTCGCCCCCAAACCCGGTGAGATGCCGGCGGTGATCGTCGACATCAGCCGGGCCCGCGAGCAACTGGGCTACCGGCCATCGGTGTCGTTGGTCGACGGGCTGGCCACGGTGTGGCGGGACTTCCGCGAGTCCCCTGGTCCGGCTGGTCCGGACCGGTGACCGGCGTGCTGGCGCGGCCGGAGACGGGCGTCCCGGACTCCGGCACGCTCATCGAGGCCTCGCAGGTGCCGCGGTGGTTGCGGCTGCACTGGATGCTGGCGGTGTTACTCGGGATCGGTGCCGGCTGGCGGCTGCTCACCGTGCTGGCCTACCAGCCCGCGATCCTCTACATCGACTCCTTCAGCTACCTGGACAACATCCACGACCTACGCCCCGATGGCCTGCGCCCGATCGGCTATGACCTCATCCTGAACGTCCTGCTGCCCTTGGGTGGCCTGCGTGCGGTGGCCGTGGTGCAACACCTGCTCGGGCTGGCTATCGCGGTAATGATGTACCGGCTGCTGCTACGCCACGGTGCCCGCCGCTGGCTGGCGGCACTGGCGACCGCGCCGGTGCTGCTCGACGCCTACCAGGTGCAGATCGAGCACAACATCATGCCCGACGTCTGGTTCCAGGCGGCACTGGTGGTGATCATCTGGGTGCTGACCTGGCGCGGATTGCCCAGCCCGTGGCACGCCGCAGGCGCTGGTGCGCTGATCGGCTTCGCGGTCATCGTGCGGCTGGTCGGCATAGCGCTGCTGGTTCCCGCGCTCGGTTACCTGGTCGTGGCCGGGTCGCTGTGGGTCAGCCGCAACGGTTGGCGGCGCATCGGGCTGCGGGCCGGTGCCATGGCTGCCGGCTTCGCGGTGCTGCTCGTCGGATACGCCGGCTACTACCGGATCACCATCGGCGTCTGGGGAATCAGCGGTGCCAGCGACGGAGTGTTGTACGGCCGCGCCGCGGCCATCGCCGACTGCGACCGCATCCCGGCGGGAACATCCGAGCGCGCCGTGTGCCCGATCGAGCCACGCGACCAGCGCTTCGGAGTCGACTACTACGTCCACGACCTGGCGTCGCCGGCGCTGACCGTCGTGTTGCCGCCAGGCGAGTTGATGGATGCGGTGCAGGCTTCCTTCGCCCGCCAGGTGTTCGCCAATCAGCCCGTCGATCTGGCGATCGCGATCAGCAAGGACTTCCTCAAGGGTTTCCGCCCGGTCCGCGTCGATGACGCCAATGACGTCCCGGTCGAGCGCTGGTATTTCCAGCCCTCCTACCCGTATTGGGGGATCCAGGGCCGGGTCAACACCAGGGCCTTCGAGTTCGGTGGCGTGCCGATCGGGGTCAACCACACGCTCGCCGAACTGCTGCGGGGCTACCAGCTCACCGTCGGGTACACCCCCGGCCCGCTGCTCGGCGCGGGGCTGGCGATAGGCCTGCTCGGGGGATTCGGCATCGGTAATGCCCGCCGGTCGGGGATTCGCGCCGCCAGCCTGCTGGTCTCTGGTTTCGGTGTCACCGTGCTGCTCACCGCGGCGGCGTTCGAGTTCTCCTGGCGTTACCAGCTGCCGGGATTGATCTTGCTGCCGATGGCGGGCGCGCTCGGGATCACCGCCTTCACCGGACCGCTGCGCAGGCCGGGCCCGCGGCGCAAGGTGAACCCGCCGATGCAGCCGTACCCCGATGCCGTCGACACCGCCACGGTGAATGCCTTCATCTCCGCGTCCGGCGAGGTGGCTTTCGCGCCGGTAGTGGTGATCATCGCCGCCTACAACGAGGAGAACGGTATCGGCGCGGTACTCGCCGCGGTGCCTCCGATCAGCTGCGGCGTCCCGGTGGACACCCTGGTGATCGTCGACGGCGGCACCGACGGCACCGCGGAGGTGGCCCGTCGCTGCGGCGCCCGGGTCTGCGAGATGCCGGCCAACCGGGGACAGGGTGCGGCGCTGCGGCTGGGCTACGGGCTGGCCCGTCTCGGTGGCGCCCGGTACCTCGTCACCACCGACGCCGACGGCCAGTACGACCTGGCGGAACTGCCGCAGCTGCTGCAGCCGTTGATCGATGACGAGGCCGATTTCGTCACCGGCTCGCGGGCCCTGGGTCGGCGGGAGACCTCCGATCCCATCCGGCATCTCGGAGTGCACGTCTTCGCGTGGCTGGCCAGCACCCTGACCAGGCAACGGCTGACCGACACCTCCTTCGGCTTCCGCGCGATGAAGGCGGAGGTCACCGAGACCGTCACCCTCACGCAGGCCCAGTATCAGGCCTCTGAACTGCTGCTCGGCGTGATCTCGCACGGCTACCGGGTGCGGGAGCAGCCCATGACGATGCTGGCGCGCACCGCCGGTAAGACCAAGAAGGGCAACAACTTCGTCTACGGGCTTCGCTACGCCCGGGTGCTGGTGGGCACCTGGTCGCGGGAATCCCGGATACGGCGACGCCGCGCGGCTGGGTTGGCTGTGTCGGACTCCGCGCCGAACACCAACCGATCCAGCAAGGCGAATTTCAGCACGAAGACCGGCAGGTAGCTCAGGCCGTAGACGACCGCGATGACAGCGGTCCGTAACGCGTGGTCGGCGATCGCGCCGCCCAGCAGCCGGTCGACGGCAGTGGTGATGCCGACCGCCACCAGGCCACTGAACGTGATGACCGCCAGGTAGGGCACCAGTTCGCGGCGCATCCCCACCGGTCCGGAGCGCCGCCACGTCCAGAACCGGTGGATGAGGAAGTTCGGTATCGCTCCGGCCACGAAGGCCACCGCCCCGGACACCGCGGCCGACGCATCGAGCACCCCGAACAGCAGGACCAACGTCAGCTGGCTACACGCCGTGGAGACCACCGTGCCCGCGGCGAACCGGGTGAACAACCTGGCCAGTCGGGAGCGGGCGAGCTGTCGGAGCACTCCGTCATCTTCGCAGACGTCCCGGTAGGCGTTGTTGGTGTTCGGCGAGCTCATCTGATAGGCAAGCGCATCCACTTAGGCTGGCGGAAGGAAACAGGGTGCGGATCCTCATTCTCGGTGGTGACGGTTATCTGGGCTGGCCTACCGCCGTGCATCTGTCAGATCGGGGGCACGACGTCGCCGTGCTGGACAACTTCGCCCGGCGTTCCTCCGACAACGAGTTGGGGCTGCAAAGCCTGGTACCGATCGAGTCGCTGCATCACCGGGTGCAAGCCTGGCGTGAGGTGTCCGGTCGCTGCCTCGACCTGTTCGTCGGAGACCTGTTGGACGCCGAGTTTTTCGTCGATGTCGTGCGCCGCTTCCGGCCTGATGCGATCGTGCACTACGCCGAGCAGCGGTCCGCGCCGTACTCGATGATCGATCGCAAGCACGCGGTGTATACCCAGCACAACAATGTCGTCGGCACCCTGAACGTGATGTTCGCGATCGCCGAGGTGGACCGCGACATCCACCTCGTCAAGCTCGGCACGATGGGCGAGTACGGCACTCCCAACATCGACATCGAGGAGGGCTGGCTCACCGTCGAGCACAACGGCCGCACCGACCGGGTGCTGTTCCCCAAGAAACCGGGCTCGTTCTACCACCTCACGAAGGTGCATGACAGCCACAACATCGAGTTCGGTTGCCGGACGTGGGGCTTGCGGGCGACCGATCTCAACCAGGGCGTGGTCTACGGTCAGCAAACCGATCAGACTGCGCGCGATCCCCGGCTGGCCACCCGTTTCGACTACGACGAGATCTTCGGTACGGTGCTCAACCGCTTCGTCATCCAGGCGGTGCTCGGACATCCGCTGACCGTCTACGGGGCGGGCGGGCAGACCAGGGGCATCATCGACGTCCGGGACACCATCGAGTGCATCCGGTTAGCCTGCGAGAACCCCGCCGCCGCCGGTGAGTTCCGGGTGTTCAACCAGATCACCGAGACGATGTCGGTGGCAGACATCGCCAAGACCGTCGCGGCCACCTTCCCGGGGAACGTGGAGATCGAGTACCTGGACAATCCCCGGGTGGAGCTCGACGAGCACTACTACAACGTGGTGCACACCGGCCTGGTCGAGCTGGGCTTGCAGCCGCATCTGCTGTCCGACACCCTGATCGACTCCCTGTTCGCCATCGCCGCCCGCCACATCGACCGAGCCGACCCTTCAGCGATGCGCCCCACCGTCAACTGGCGCACGCCCACCAATTAACCCGGCATGGAGACATATCGGGGTTTTGAGGGCCGCTTTTACCCCGATATGTCTCCATGCCGGGATGAGGGGATCAGCGGGCGGCGAGGGCGGCGCGGACGGAGGCGACGACGGCGGCCGGGTTGCGGAGTTGGCGGGCGGTGACGAATAGCACATCCCAGCCGGCGGCTTGTCGTGGAAAGGGGCGGGCTAGGGGAGGAGTTGGTGGTAGAGGTGCAGGGTGCGGTCGGCGACGGCGGACCAGGAGAACTCACTGATGGCGCGTTCGCGACCGGCTTGGCCCATCGCGGCGACGCGGTCAGGATCGGCCAGTAGCTCGTTGACGCGGTGTGCCAAGCCACATCGGAAACCGGCTGGATTCTGCTCGTCATAGGGAACCAGCAGGCCGGTAACGCCGTCTTCGACGACCTCGGGGATTCCGCCCACGGCGGAGGCGACCACTGGGGTGCCGCAGGCCATCGCTTCGAGATTGACGATTCCCAGCGGTTCGTACACCGACGGGCAGATGAACACGGTGGCCGCCGACAGCACCTGCCGGATGTCCTCGATGGGCAGCATGTCCGGCACCCAGATCACCCCGGGCCGGGTCGCGGACAGTTTCGCCACCGCAGCGCGGGCTTCGGCTTCGATCTCCGAGGTGTCCGGTGCGCCCGCGCACAGCAGCAACTGGGCGCCGTGATCGATGTGATGGGCCGCCGCGAGCAGGTGGTCAACGCCCTTCTGCCGGGTGATCCGCCCTACGAATACCACGATCGGGCGAGCCGGATCAGCCCCGAACCGGCGGAGCGCATCGGTGTCCGGGACCGGGCGGTAGATGTCGGCGTCGATGCCGTTGCGCACCACGTGCACCCGCTCGGGGTGCACGGTGGGGTAGCAGTCCAGCACATCGGCGCGCATCCCGTCGGAGACCGCGATGATCGCGTCGGCGTGCTCGTAAGCAGTGCGTTCCACCCACGACGACACTCGGTAGCCACCGCCGAGCTGTTCGGCCTTCCAGGGCCTGCGGGGCTCCAACGAGTGTGCGGTGATCACATGCGGGATGCCGTGCAGCAGGTGGGCCAAGTGACCGCCCATGTTGGCGTACCAGGTGTGCGAGTGCACCAGGTCTACCTCAGCCAGCGCGTCGGCCATCGCCAGATCCACCGACAAGGTCTGCAACGCCTGGTTGGCGGTAGCCAGTCCTGGTGCCACCGCGTGGTTGTGCGCCTGCGGGCGGGGCGAGCCGAAGCAATGCACCTCGACGTCACACCGCTTGCGCAGCTCGGTCACCAGCTGGCCGACGTGCACCCCGGCGCCGCCGTACACCTCGGGCGGGTACTCCCGGGTCAGGACTCCGATACGCACGCCGAGTCACGCTAGCGTTTCTCCCGGCGGCGGTCACTGGCAGTATCCTCACCCGCTCTCACCAGTGAACATTAGATGACCAGCGGTGGGGCTCACGTGGCCACCCGGTGCAACCGGCGCTAGGGTGACCAATCGTGAAGGGACAGCCGCATGTGCTGGGCATCGTGCTTGCCGGCGGTGAGGGAAAGCGGTTGTGGCCACTGACCGCGGACCGGGCCAAACCGGCGGTTCCATTCGGAGGCAACTACCGGCTTATCGATTTCGTACTGTCCAATTTGGTCAATGCCGGGTATATCCGGATTTGCGTGCTTACCCAATACAAGTCGCACTCATTGGACCGGCATATCACCACGACGTGGCGGTTGTCGTCGATGCTGGGGCAGTACATTACCCCGGTACCCGCGCAGCAGCGGCTCGGGCCGCGGTGGTACACCGGCAGCGCAGACGCGATCTTCCAGTCGCTCAACCTGGTGTACGACGAGGCGCCCGAGTACATCGTCGTCTTCGGTGCCGATCACGTGTACCGAATGGACCCGTCGCAGATGGTGGAACAGCACATCGCCACCGGCTCGGGAGTGACCGTCGCCGGAATCCGGGTACCACGCGAGCAGGCCGGCGCCTTCGGATGCATCGGCGCGGACGCCTCCGGGCAGATCACCGAGTTCCTCGAGAAACCGGCGAGGCCGCCAGGCACCCCGGACGATCCCGACGTGGCGTTCGCGTCGATGGGCAACTACGTCTTCACCACCAAGCTGCTGGTCTCGGCGCTGCGTGCGGACGCCACCAATCAGGATTCCGACCACGACATGGGCGGCGACGTGATCCCGATGCTGGTGGACGCCGGGGAGGCGGCGGTGTACGACTTCGCCGACAACGTGGTCCCCGGTGCCACCGATCGGGACCGCGGTTACTGGCGCGACGTCGGCACCCTGGACACGTACTACGACGCACACATGGACCTGGTGTCGGTGCATCCGGTGTTCAACCTGTACAACCGGGCATGGCCGATCCGCACCTCGATGCCCCCGCTGCCGCCCGCGAAGTTCGTCCAGGGCGGTTCGGCTCAGGAATCGATCGTGGGAGCCGGCTCGATCATCTCGGCCGCGCACGTGATCAACTCGGTGTTGTCGAGCGACGTCGTGGTCGAAGCCGGTGCCCATGTCGAGGGCAGCGTCCTGATGCCCGGTGTGCGGGTGGGTAAAGGAGCGGTGGTGCGCCGGGCGATCCTGGACAAGAACGTGCTGATCCCCGACGGCGCTCAGGTCGGGGTGGACCGTGATCTGGACCGTGAGCGCTACACGGTCAGTGGCGGCGACGTGGTGGTGCTGGGCAAGGGAGCCCATGCGGAGTGAGCGAGTGCCCTGGTGGGCTGTGCTGTCTTCGGGGTGCGCACCAGTGTTGCTCATCGGTGGTTGGCAACTGGCCGCAGCCCGGCAGCCAGGCGGTTTCGACCCGGTGCGCGAGACGATCAGTGCTCTGGCCGAGCCACCATCGTGCTGGCCGGGTTCCCGCAGCCGGTCACCGGCGATTCGGCGGAGCACGTCGCAGCCGCATCCGTCGCCCTGTCCGTGCTGTCGCTGTGGCCCGCATTGGCGTGGCGGCGTGGTGGCCGGCCGGGGCCTGGTGTCTGGTGGCTCGCCGCCACCGGGTTGCTGGGACTGCTTGGCTGGTTCGACATCGAGTACTTCAGCGGCAGCCCGCGCATTGGTCTGGTCGAGCGGGTCCTCACCGCAGCACAGGCACTGTGGCCGTTCGCAGCCGTGCTGATGGTGCGCCGGAGCAGGCGCCTGCTCCTCACCAAGACTGACCGGTAAGCCAGAATCACCGGTAAGCGACGGGGAACAGCGCACTCACCTCCGGGAGACCACGGATGACAGCCCCGAATACGGCGGGCCCCGACGAGGCAGCCGGTCGCCGGCCGGCCGCCTCGCTCACCGATGCCATTGTCGGTTACTACGACCAGACCTGGCTCGACTACCGCCTGCTGTGGCTCAATCCGGACAATCTGGCTGTCCACTTCGGCTACACCGATGAGACCACCCGCAGCCATACCGACGCGCTCAAGAACATGAACCGAGTCCTTGCGGATCGGGTGCAGGTCAAGCCCGGCGAGCGGGTGCTGGATGCTGGATGTGGGGTGGGCGGCAGCAGCCTGTGGCTGGCCAAAGAGCGCCGCGCGGATGTGGTGGGTATCACGCTGGCCGCCCGGCAGGTCGACAAGGCGCGTAGCTACGCCGCCCGGCGCGGTTTGGCCAACCGCGTCCGCTTCGAGGTGTCCGACTTCACGGCGACGCCCTTCCCGGACGCCAGTTTCGACGTGGTGTGGGCGGTGGAGAGTCTGTGTCACGCACCTCAGAAGGCCGCCTTCTACCAGGAGGCCGCTCGGGTGCTGCGTCCTGGTGGACGCGTGGTCGTGGCTGATTTCGTCCGGGCCGGCCGCCCGCTGGATGCCACCGGCGAGCGACTGCTGCACGAGTGGCTGTCCGGCTGGGCCGTTCCGGACATCGACACTCCCGGGGAACATACCGAGCATCTCGCTGCGGCCGGATTCGTCGATACCCGGCTGGACGACGTGACCGCGCACACCCGCCCTTCGCTGCGCCGGTTGTATCGCATGGCGTGCTGGACCTACCCGCTCGCGGTGTACGGCCACGTCAAGGGCGTCCGTTCCGCTGTCCAGCACGGCAACGTGATCGCCTCAATCCGCCAGTACCAGGCGCTGCGCCACGGCGCATGGTTCTACAGCATCCTCTCGGCCACCAAGCCATGCTGAACTCAGCGAACGCTCCGGTGGAGGAGGCCGGCTAAGGGCTGGACGGGTCAGCAGGTGCGCAGGGCGAGGAGGAGACCGTCGTCAACGGGCAGCATCAGGGGCACCAGGGTCTCGTCCTCGCGCACCATGGTGCCCACGGCGCGCAGGGCGGCTGACGAGGGGTCCAGATGCGCCGGGTCAGTCATCCTGCCGTCGCCCAAGGCGTTGTCGAACGCGATCACCCCGCCCGGCCGCAACAAGCGCACGCCGGTTTCCAGATAGCGCGGATACTCCGGCTTCGCGGCATGAACGAACACCAAGTCGTACCCACCGTCGGTAAGCCGGGGCAGTACATCCAGGGCTTGTCCCATGATCAACCGGTAGCGAGACGGCGCGAACCCGGCTTCGGAGAACGTCTGCCGGGCGGCGCGCTGATGCTCGGGTTCGACGTCTATGGAGGTCAACACTCCGTCTGGAGCCATTCCCCGGAGCAGGCACAGGCCGCTGGCTCCCGCGCCGGTACCGACTTCGACCACCGCCCGCGCACTGAGCGCGCCGGCCAGGAATCGCAGCGCGGCGCCACCGCCCGGCCCGATCGGGGTGGCCCCCAACTCCTGCCCCCGTTCGCGGGCCGCGGCCAATACCTCGTCTTCGGTGACGAAACTTCCGACGTAATCGCGGCACTCGCGCACAGGGCTGCCAGTAGACCTCACGTAGCGCAGCGTAGCGCCGCCTCCGCCGCGGCATCCCCGCTGAGGAGCCGCCGCGCCGGGCAGTGCACCGCAGTGGTGAACCGGGCCACTCTCAGGATCTTCTTACCTGGCCCTTACCCTGGGCACACGCTGACGCGGCATCATGAAACATCGACAGCCGCCCCGGCGTTGCAGTATCTGTTCTGCGCTTCATGTCAGCTCCAGCAAGTCACTCGGAGGTGTGAGACCCAACCGATGGCCACCCCGACCCGCTTTCGCGAACCCGCTGCTGCCCTGCAGGCCGTCTCCGTTGTCCGACCTGACGACGAGGACGGTGAGTCAGCCGCAGCATGGGTGCCGCCTACTTGGGATCAGGTGGTGCGGGACCACGCTGACCGGGTATACCGGCTGGCTTACCGCCTGTCCGGCAATCCGCACGATGCCGAGGACCTCACCCAGGAGACGTTCATCCGGGTGTTCCGCAGTTTGGGCTCGTACAAGCCCGGCACGTTCGAGGGTTGGCTACACCGGATCACGACCAACCTGTTCCTGGACATGGTGCGCCGACGGGCCCGGCTGCGGATGGAGGGTTTACCCGAGGACACCGACCGGCTGGTCGGCGGTGGGTTGAGCCCGGAGCAGGTGTACACCGCGACCCATCTCGATCCGGATCTGCAGCAGGCGTTGGACGACCTCGCTCCGGAATTCCGGGCCGCTGTCGTACTCTGTGATGTGGAGGGTCTGTCTTACGAGGAGATCGGCGCCACGCTCGGGGTGAAGCTCGGGACCGTGCGCAGCAGGATTCACCGCGGCAGGCAGGCGCTCAAGGCAGCGCTGGAAAGGCGACGCGTCGGCACTTGAGTCAGGGCCGACGATATGCCAGGGAAGGAGGGAAGATGACGGACCTGCGCGGCCGCACCTTCTCCGATCTGCTGGCCGGCGTCAACGCAGGGCAGCATCTAGCTGTCGACGCACTGGTGGCTTTCGTCGACGGAGAGCTTGCCCCGGGTCCGCGTGACCGTGCTGCTGCGCACCTCACCGGGTGTCCGTCGTGCGCCGCGGAGATCGCCGCGCAACGGCAGGCTCGCAGCGTGGTTCGATCGGCACACTGCCCCGGCGCCCCGGCTGATTTGCTCGCTGCGTTGCGCGACATTCCGCACACCACCGACCTGCCTGACCCGCCTGCCGGGCTGGCGGTGACGTCGGAGGGCGTCGTGGTGGAAGTTGCCGACCCGAACCGTATGCCGGCTGCACCGCTGGGCGGCGGCCCGCGGTGGGGGACCGGCCCCTCGGTGCTTGGTCGTTGGATCGGACGGTAAGACCGCTACGCACACTTCACCGGGCTGTGGGCAAACTGGATGATCGCTAGCGCACGCCTGAACCCAGGAGACCATGGCTCTGTCCCCGGATCACGATTGCGACCTACCCTTCAAGCCGGAGGGGCGCTCGAGGCCGCAGTTCGTTGCTGCACCTCTTTCTCTGCCCGCCGTCGATCCAGCCGCGGCGCAGGCCTTCAGCCGGCCGCCCGGAGTACAGGGTGCTTTTGCCGATCAACGCGATGGCACCGGGCAGCGATGGACCACCGCGCCACCGCCACCGCAGGAGCTGGCGGCTGCCTTCGGTAGGCCCCCGGAATCTCCGGAACAGCTGCAGCGTCCACCCGGACGCAATGGCGTGCGACCGGCGGGCCAGCGCGGCGGCGAAGACGACCTCTGGCCGCGGGGAGCCGTGACCGACCCATGGCGTGACCCGCATGCAGCGGCTGTGCTGGGCCCTCCTGCGGTGGGGAATCACCATGGTGACGACGGTGAACCGCCACCTCCCGGAGCTCGGCTGAGCCTGGCGGAAGTGCTCTTCGGTGGCCGGGTGAGCAATCTGGCGCTCGCCGCGCTCGCCGCCGTGGCCCTGTTGATCGGCGGGGTTGGCGGCCTCGTGGGCCGGCTCACCGCCGAGGTCGGCACGTTGCTGAACGATCCGGGCGCCACGCTGGCGCAGACCCAGCCGGCGATCCAGCGGCCGGCGGGTTCGGTGGCGGCAGTGGCCGGCCGGGTGCTGCCCGCAGTGGTGTCCCTGGAGTTCCGGGTAGGGGATCAGGGAGGGTTCGGCTCCGGGGTGGTGATTGACAGCCACGGATACGTGTTGACGAACAATCACGTGGTTGCTCCGGCAGCGACCATCCCGCAGGCCACCCTGGAAGCAGTCTTCAGTGACGGCACCCGGCTACCGGCACGGATCGTGGGCCGGGATCCCAAGACCGACCTTGCCGTCGTCAAGGTGGAGGTCGCCAATCCCACGGTGGCGCAGTTGGGCCGGTCATCGGTGTTGAAACAGGGTGACTCGGTCATCGCTATCGGCTCCCCGCTGGGTCTCGCCGGCACGGTGACCAGCGGCATCATCAGCGCAGTGGACCGGCCGGTGCGGCTGGAAGCCGAGGGCGGTCAGGGTAATGCGGTGATCGACGCGATCCAGACCGACGCGGCGATCAATCCCGGCAACTCCGGCGGGGCGCTGGTGGACGCTGCGGGCGCGGTGGTGGGGATCAACACCGCTATCCTCCGCGCCCAGGGCTCGGGCGACGGTGGATCGATCGGGCTCGGCTTCGCCATCCCCATCGATACGGCCCGCACGATCGCGCAGGAATTGATCCGAACCGGGCACTACCAGCACGCCGAGCTGGGCATCAACGCCGCGTCGGTGACCGATGGTCGCTCCGACGGAGCCCGCGTGCAGAACGTGCAGCAGGGCAGCGCCGCCGCCGAGGCCGGCATCCTGGAAAACGATGTGATCACCAAGGTCGGCAACCGGGCCGTGGGTAGCGCCGACGCGCTCATTGTCGCCATTCATGAGCGGGCTATCGGTGAACGGGTACCGATCTCGCTGGTGCGCGACGGCCGACCCCTCGTGGTGACCGTCACGCTGAAATCCGATTGATCGCGGGTAGCAGTGCGAGGCCCGCCCGCGCGGATCGGGGCTTATGGACACCTGTGCACCTTTCCACCGGGGCGCAGGCGGTCTTACGGATGCTTGAGCACCTTTTGATTATGTGACTGCCTGAGTGTTGGCGGAAATGGTGATCCGCGAGCGATCCAGGGGTGGTTTCCCGGCGGCGGTCCAGGCGCGGAACGCGGCCTCGACCTCGTCCCAGAGACGGCGCGGGCCGTACTGGCGGATTCGTCGGGAACCAGGACCGTCGTCATAGCGGGCGACGGCCCACGATCCGTCGCCCGGATCGAGTAGCCAGAGCAGGTGCTGTCTGCGATCACCGGTGGGTGGCTGGTGTTCCCAGACGCAGCGGGGCACCCGGGTGCCGATGGCCCATCGGACGTCGTGGTTCTCGGCGACGCGCCAAGGCTTCAAGGTCGACGTGGAGACCTCGGCGCGCGGATCGTTGGGGTCGATGTGATCGATAGTCCACTCCGGGGTGCGATGGCTGCGTACGGCCATGAAACCGACCCGACCTACGGGCCTGCCGGTCGCTGTGCCGTCCTCGTTGACGCTGAAGCGCACGAGAGGCACACTGCCGCCGAAGTCGGTCCGCATCGGGGTCACGATCACCCCGCCTGGCCTGGTCTGGGCGACCCAGGAATAGGGCAGCTCACCGACCCGGACAGCGGCCGTGGAGATCACGCGCTCGTAAGGAGCTCGATCCGGACACCCGGGGATGCCATCACCGGTGACGGCGGTTACCGGAAGACCTGCCGAGTGCAGCGCTGCCTGGGCGAGGTCGGCCAGCACTGGGTCGATCTCCATCGTGGTCACGTTCGGGGCGCCGAGGCGGGCGGCCAGCAGCGCTGCATGGTAACCGGTCCCGGTGCCGATCTCGAGCACGTGGTGGCCGTCGCGGACGTCCAGGGCGGTCAGCATGCGCAGCATCAATTCTGGTTTGCTGGCTGAACTGGTGCACAACTCGCCCGTGGTGTCGGGCCACACGGTTTTGCCATCATCAAACTGGGTGAGGATAGGCACATTGCGGTAGGCCGCGGCAAGCCAGCGGTCGGGATTATCATCACGGCTCAGCGGCTGCGGGTTGCCGTGCTCGTCATCCACCCAGATCTGCGATGGGAGAAAAAGATGTCGAGGCACGGCTAGCAACGCCTTGCGCCATGCCAGGGGAACAGCGCCCACCGCATCGAGCTCAGCGACTAGGTGCTCAATCGTCATTCTCGTCGTTGTCGTCATCATCGTCGGTTGGAATGTGGCCGGACTTATCGAACTCCTTCGGTTCCAGCCGCTTAGCGGTGTCGGGATGAACATCTCCATCCCGGATCGGATCATGTTTGCCCATGTTACCGGCTCTCTCCATCGTCTTTCTGGGCGTCATCCCCCGCCAGTTCGAGTACATGAATCAGCTCATTAACTTTCACGTGCTCCATGATGGCTTCCCAGGTAAACGGTGGAGAAATCGACATCCGCACCGCGCCCCGCGCGACGGTCACCACGACGGTCGCATCAACGTTGCCCATACCCTTGACGGAAACCCGGCGAGGCACGCCCATGCTGGCGCCGGATGTCCGCCTATCGGACAAACCAACAACCTGATTGCGTGCCGTCGGAAGTCTCCGTGCCTCACC
>Ga0134128_10002140_pt1 | contig 24657 bp, 29 predicted proteins | sample KB31754_FD_96462 | JGI IMG/M metagenome (GOLD analysis project Ga0134128, IMG submission 96462) | Terrestrial soil microbial communities with excess Nitrogen fertilizer from Kellogg Biological Station, Michigan, USA - KB3-175-4 | ecosystem: Environmental > Terrestrial > Soil > Unclassified ...
CCGGATACAATACCACCGGTCTCATGACCTGGAACGCCGCGGAGAAATGGGTGGACCAGTTGAACGTGGGTGGTTCCAGCGACTGGCGCCTGCCGACCACCGACGAGTTCTCGCATCTGTTCTATGACGAACTGGATGGAGTGGTCAATAACGGTATTTATGATATCCACAATAATGCCAACTTCGCACTGTTCAGCAATATTCAATCAGGTGTTTTCCAGGATGGTAGTAGATATTGGACAGCTACGCCGACGAGTGATGTTGCCATACACTCGACATTTAGTTTTAGAAACGGCCTTGACTTCACTGACAATGGGAGTGTTGGCCGTTTTGCCATGCCTGTCTCATCAGTGCCCGAACCCGAAACCTACGGCATGCTGCTGGCTGGGCTTGGTCTGATTGGAGTAGTTGCCCGTCGTAGAAAACAAATACTCTAAGACGCAATATGCTGTAGAGAATATCTGCCCAGGGTGGGATAGCCACCATTCGGGCAGATATTTATCTGTAGAGCAAGATGACGCATTGTTCTACATTCATCTGTTCAAGCCATTCGCCAAGTAGACCAGCCCCGTTACTAAGGGGTACTTCAGTCCAATGGGAAACCAAACACTAACGGACGACAATCCCGGAACACGTAAGGCAGCGTTCGATGAAATGAAAAGCTTATCTGCGTTAGTACTCTTGTGTTTCATGCTTCTCAGTTCGGGCTGTGCCGTTTTCATGGCCGCAAAGCAGCCGGATAAAAGAATGTGGAATTGTTTAAGATAGGCACTCCCAGAAGTATGCTGCTGGCAGAGTTCGGTATGCCTACTGTCAGCGAAATTAGGGAGGGGAAGAAGCATGAAATATACAAATTTGTACAAGGATACAGTGCAGGGGCAAGGGCAGGCAGAGCATTATTCCATGGCGCAGCGGACGTTATGACCTTGGGTCTATGGGAGATCGTTGGCACACCTGCCGAGGCCGTTTTTAACGGTGACGAAATGGCTTATGAAGTGAGCTACGATGAGGCCAGCAGAGTTGATGAGGTAATCGCACTGAAGAAATAAATTAGAAGGGGAATTCAGTGACCAGCATGCGGAGTTCGTGACCATGGCAATGGAAACCATGGCGGGCGTATTGGGAAGCGTTATCCAGGGGCTGGATGAGAAGACGGAGCACTGATATGGATGACGATCCTTCATATGCCCTTCTCAAGAAGCTGAGTGACATTGAAACGATAGCTCTAGGGCTTGCTGCAATCGGGAAACGTTCCGAGCTTCACGTAAAAGCGCAGCAGATATTTGTCCTGATTAGCGAGGCCCGGAGTCACGCGGATGCTCTGAAGAAAGAATTAATTAGCTCGAAATATGAATATCCTGCGCAACGGTTCGAGCGAACAAAGGGAGTGAAGCGGGGGTAATCACCTACTCCCGCCTCTACCAATTTATTGAGTAACTGCCCCAGGTGTTCTTGTTGTACCAAACGTGGTCACGATGTCAGTTACATTCCCATCAGAATCGATTTTATAAAGCGCTGCCGGAGGTTCGCATATCGACGTGGCACCAGTATCCTTCACGGCGACACCCGCAACGGTTCCTGCTAAGCCAGCAATAGCGGTGATAGTTTCAGGAATTTTAAGATCAACCTTCTGCCCCACTTGCGAGATCATTCCGTTGGAGAGAGTCACCGAAAGGTCTGAAGTTCCCCACCAACCAGGCTTAAGTTTCATACCCCTTTTTTTGCCTGGAATTACCATTGCGGCAGCCGAGATAGTGCACGCACCGGTGTCAAGATCCTTGTTACAAAAAGAAGAGGATTTGGCTCAAAATAAGTTAAACCCGCGTCGGGGTCGGCGTTAAATTTTATGTGAGCACATCCTCCTAGCAGCATCGCTGATAGTGACAAAAATATTCCAATATTTTTCATTTTTGTTCTCCAAGGATCGGTAATAGAAAGAGCGAACAATTTCGTTGCTCAGTTTTCAGATTAGCAGCCAATTTTCTATTTGCATTTTAGATAAATCAGAGTCGTCTCTAACGAGCCCCGGGCGCGCTCAATACCCATGTTGCAGCTCTGGTGTACCTCAAGACAGTAACAAATACTGTTGAGTTAGATACAATTGCACAATCAACAGCAATTATCTATTTTCTAGATTTTTCGGAATCCTGAGATGCGTAAATCTTATTTGCTTGTGGCGTTTTTATTATTGGGCTGTGCAACCACAGCTGGTTATGAAAAGAAATTGGCGTCCTTCAATGGTGCTACTGAGCTAGAGTTAGTACGTGCCTGGGGACCGCCTCAGCAAACCTATGAGACAGATGGCTTCAAATTTTTAACCTACTCGTCCTCCCGAGTAATTTCTGTCCCAGGAGTGGCTCCCAACTATACGACAACCATGATGGGTAACACAGCATACACGCAGCGCGTCGGTGGTTTTGGGGGTATGACTGCTAGCAAGTCTTGTCAGACCACATTTGAGCTAAAGGATGGAATTGTTGTTTCTTCGAACTGGAAAGGAAATGATTGTAGGTCAAGGTAGCTTTGAAGCATTGCAGGCGATGCAAAGGCAGCGTATTAGGGAGTGGGGGCAGCCAATTCCGTCCACAGAACATGGAGATCGTAATCATCGAGCGAAGCTTCTGGATGATCTTTTTGTAGTAACTGCATTGCTGTGATACGCGTTTCTTCATCATCAAATGCTGACTGAAGGATTACCGGGCCGATACTTGGCTTAGTTCCGTCCTTTGATTCCAGTGAATACTCCAATTGCCGCATAAGTTTCTCCAATGATTAGGTTGTATCTAATTATCCGGATATAAACTAAAACATCAACGTGAAATGAAAAGTGTGGCAGGAGGGACAGATGGGGAAGCTGGCATCTGTGGTTGACCATATCAAAGCGCATCAAGGCGACCAGCGATCGAATGATAAGGCGTCACTCGGACGCCCGTTTCTTCATAATGGCGTCACTATGCCTCTGAACTTTAAAATACCACATAACGAAACCGAAGAAAGTCATAACTAAACCACCGTATAATCCTACGTATAAGGAATAGATAGAATCCGAAAGCTGTTGATATAGCAGGGAGATTTCTTTAGATTTCCCCACAACCCGCTCCCCTTGAATGAACGGATCCTTAGTGTCGCGAACCGTCTGTTCAAACTCCTTTTCGGTAAGTTCCCCCCTGTCTTTTTTTGCTTTCATCCTATTGACTTTGTCTAGAACCTGCCTTTGTTCTATTTGGAGAATTTTTTCTTCTGTAGCGTTTCGAATAATCTGAAGCTCTAACTCAATATATCGATTATAAATATACGAGGCCGAGTAACCAGCTAAGACAAGCCCAGCTATTGCAAGGAATTTATATAAGTTGTCGGTGGGATAATTTGGTAGATTCACTGATTATTGCTGCCCGTGCTTACATTATGCTTACACGGAATAGATTTATTCATTAACTAGTGAGGTAAACTATTGATTATATGGCGCGCCCAACACGATTCGAACGTGTGACCCCCGCCTTCGGAGGGCGGTACTCTATCCAGCTGAGCTATGGGCGCGAATGAATTAAGAATAAACTTAGGCGGATCACTAGAATAGCTTTTTTTGAATCTCCCGTCCAACGTAAATGCATTTACGCTTTTGCTTCCGCAGGCATCAACCTATACAATAACCATTTTTTTCTTGGGGGAGTTATCGTGAGCGGCATTGAAGAAGAAGGACATTCCTCGGCCATCAAGACGCCGAAACAATTGATTACGGTTCTACTAGCCGCTTTCATATTTCCCGTCGTAATTATTATGCTCCTGGCACAGTATGTCACCGGCGATACTGAGGTGGATCAAAATAACCCTGTTTTTTCGGATGAAGCCGTGGCAAGGCGTCTGAAACCGGTGGGAACACTGATGCTCGCGATCGATTCTCCGCAGGATGCCGGAAAATCCGCAGAAACTGCTCAGGCAGGAAGTGGAGTAGCAGTTGCTCCCGCCCCGGACGCCGATAGCGGAGATAAAGCAAAGACCATCTATACAACGAGTTGCGCTGCATGTCATACAACCGGCGCAGCAGGCGCACCCAAACTTGGCGAAAAATCAACATGGGATCCGCGCATCAAGAGCGGTATGGACATGCTTTACAACAGCGCGCTCAAAGGCAAGAATGCAATGCCTGCCAAAGGTGGAAATGCCAGTTTGTCCGATGCCGATGTCAAGGCTGTGGTCGATTATATGGTGAGTCAGGCGAAATGATGAAATGATTTTTTGCTGACATTGAGGCACGACAAAGATAAGGGCGATAGGGAGAAATCCCTGTCGCCCTTATCTTTGACTTGACAGGACGCACGTATAAAAAATAGATTCCATAGTTTTCCGCGATTTAAATTGTTTTCCCGAAAATATGGCTACTTTCGCAATAGGTGATTTGCAAGGCTGTTATGTGCAATTCAGGCAGCTTCTCGATCTCATCCGCTTTAATCGTGAAAAAGACAGATTATGGCTAGTGGGCGATATCGTTAACCGTGGCCCCAATTCACTATCCATGTTACGTTTTGTTAAAGGGTTAAAGGACGCGGCTGTATTGGTGCTGGGAAATCATGACCTGCACTTGCTGATGGTTGCTGAAGGTTGCGTAAAATTGCACCGGAGCGATACCCTGCAGGAAATACTTGATGCGCCGGACAGGGATGAATTGCTTTTCTGGTTACGGCATCAGCGGCTACTGCATACAGAGGGTAATCATGTCATGGTGCATGCTGGGTTGTTGCCATCCTGGAGCCTGCCGCAGGCTGTCTCGCTTGCGCGGCTGGTCGAAGGTACCCTGCGCGGTAAAGATTTCCACAGGTGCTGCTTCCATATGTACGGTAATCAGCCTGATCGGTGGGATGACAGCATTGAAGGCTACTCGCGCCTGCAGCTGATTATCAATGCAATGACACGAATGCGCGTATGCACGCCTGATGGAAAGATGGATTTTTCTTACAAAGGGGTACCAGCGGGCATTCCAGCCGGTTATCTACCGTGGTTCGAGGTTCCAAATCGCGCGAGCAGGAACGCTACTATTATTTGTGGCCATTGGTCGGCGCTAGGTTTAAAAATTAAAGATAATCTGATAGCGTTAGATACAGGTTGTTTGTGGGGGGGCAGTCTTACCGCTATTCGCCTGGAAGACCGGAAGGTTTTCCAAGTACCTTGTGCGGCAGCGGCAGAGATAAAGCGCTTGCAATAGCTTGTTCGGCATAACGTGCCAGCTCCCGCCGGTTCTTCCCGCTGCTGTGGATAGGGTCGGCGAAGATCAATTCCACCTCAATCCACGGTTGCCGTAATATTCGCCGCAGGGATTCCATCATCGAAATATTGACGTAAGCCGCTGATTTTCCGACCACTCCTGCGCCGTCACTATAATGTATCGCTATCGGATACAACATGGCTGAGACGGTTACCGCTGGTTGAAGTAGCGATGCATGAAAATGCCGAAGCGTAGTACCGTCGCTAGTTGTTCCTTCCGGGAATATCGCAACCCGGTCTCCGATGTTCAACGCATTGCCGATGTCCTGGTTTATTCTTGCGGTATCGCTACGCTTTGTGCGCTCGATGAACAATGTTCCCGCATTCCGGCTCAGCCAGCCGAGTAAGGGCCAGCCACGAATTTCGGATTTTGCTACAAAACGAGCGGGGCAAACCGCATTAAGAGAATATACGTCCAACCAGGAAACATGGTTAGCTGCCAGCATTACCCGCTGCATGTCTGGTGCAGGCGTGTCGCCACGGTAGCGCAATCTGATGCACAGAATTTCAAGGAGCCCTGCTGACCAGTTTTTCGCCATACGTCGTTGCGCTGGCTGATTCAGGTGCGGATATACCGCAGATTGGGCCAAGCCGGAAATGACATGCAGCAACAAACGAATGGAACGAAAGATTTGTGTCAGCCGGCTGGTATTAGCATTTGACATGACCTATTATCGCATCAAATAACTGGGGGCGCCTTCAAGCTTTACGTCACGCAAGCTCTTTACCCGCGCATGGTCGCTCCAAACGACTATTGATAGGTATATCAACGCGCGAATAAAATAGCCGTCGTTTCACCGCCTATCTTTTATAGAAGAATGCGGCTGCCAAAAATCTCGAAATACCGTTGGTCGATTGCGTCCCGGCTCAAATGATGATTCTGTCCCCCACGCTCAGCGATTTTTAGCGCCCCCATTAGCGCACCAAGCTGCCCGGTGCTTTGCCAATCCATCTCGTTAGCGATTCCATAGAGGAGTCCCGCACGGAAGGCATCCCCGCACCCAGTTGGATCTACCAATTTATCAGCTTTGACGCTTGGGATTTCGATCTGCTGACCATCGGAGTAAATGACAGCTCCCTTTGCGCCTTTAGTGACAACCAACCCTTTTACAAGTTTCGCCAGCGCTTCCAGCGTGCGCCCGGTGCGCTCCTGTATCAACTGCCCCTCATAGTCGTTGACTGCGAGGTAGTCGGCTTTACTGACAATATCCAGCAGTTCTTCGCCATTGAACATCGGCAGTCCCTGCCCTGGATCGAACATAAACGGAATGCCTGCTTCATGGAATTCCCGCGCATGTTGCACCATGCCATCCCGCCCGTCCGGAGCGACAATGCCAAGATTCACATCTTTGGCACTGCTTACATGATTTTCATGCGAAAAATTCATTGCACCCGGATGAAAAGCGGTGATCTGATTATCTGCCAGATCTGTGGTGATAAACGCTTGTGCAGTGAAGGTGCCACGTACGAGGCGCATATGCGTTTTTACCAGGTCCAGATCGCTCAGGCGACTGGCATATGGCTGATAGTCGTCGCCCACTGTGGCCATGATGAGCGGCTTGCCGCCTATCATTTGCAGGTTGTAAGCGATATTCCCCGCACAGCCGCCAAATTCACGCCGCATATCCGGAACCAGGAAAGAGACATTCAGAATATGAATATTTTCTGGCAGGATATGATTTTTGAAATGATCATTAAACACCATGATGGTGTCGTAGGCGATGGAGCCGCAGATAAGTGTATGCATAGGTGTGTGCTTAGAATGCTGCTGGCTTTTGTTCAACCTAAATCAGACGGCTTCCACGTTAAATCTAGCTCTCGCGCGGCCTTGACGTCGTCCAATCTGCGCACGGGCGTATTATGAGGTGCGCCTTTTACCATATCCGGCTGGGTAAATGCTTCTTCCAGAATTTCCTTCATGGATGCGACAAAGGCATCAAGTGTTTCCTTCGATTCGGTTTCAGCAGGCTCGATCAACAAACACTCCGGAACCAGCAATGGAAAATAAGTGGTGGGTGCATGATACCCTTTATCCAGCAACCGCTTGGCAACATTCATTGCCGTCACTCCAGTTTTTTCCTTGAGGTCTTTCAGCGTGACAATAAATTCGTGGCTGGCGCGACGGGTAGGATAAGCGATTTCGAAACCTGCCTTGCCCAGCTCTGCCATCAAATAATTGGCATTAAGGGTGGCGAACTCGGCTACTCGATGCATGCCTTCCGCCCCAAGCAAACGCACATAGACATATGCTCGAAGAAGTACGCCTGCATTACCCATGTGCGCTGAAAGTCTGCCAATGGATTGCGGCATTTCCTTTTCCCCGAGCCAGCGATAGGCATTTCCCTCAAATGCGACAATGGGTACTGGCATGAATGGTAATAAACGCGGAGCAACACCCACTGGTGCTGAACCTGGGCCTCCCCCGCCATGAGGTGTTGAAAAAGTCTTGTGCAGATTAATGTGAATGACGTCGAACCCCATGTCGCCAGGTTTTACTTTACCAAGTATCGCATTTAGGTTTGCTCCGTCGTAATAGAGCAAGCCACCCGCCTGGTGGACGACTCTGCTCATTTCGGCTACGTTCTTTTCAAATACCCCGAGCGTGGAAGGATTGGTCAGCATCAACCCTGCCGTCTGCGGCCCAACCGCCGCTTTCAGCGCGTCCATGTCCACATCGCCTTCCTTATCCGTGGCTATCTCCACTACTTTGTAGCCGCACATTACTGCCGTGGCGGGGTTGGTGCCATGAGCCGCATCGGGCACGATGATTTCAGTGCGCGCGGAGTCGCCGCGCGACTCATGATAGGCGCGTATCATCGCAATGCCGATCAATTCACCCTGAGCCCCCGCCATTGGCGTAAGGCTTACGCCTGCCATGCCAGTTACATCCTTCAATATCTCCTGGAGTTCATACATGCATGCGAGAAAGCCCTGTCCGGTACTTTCCGGCGCCCTGGGATGCCGCGCCAAAAATTGCGGCAGCATGGCCAAGGAATTGCACGCGCGCGGGTTGTATTTCATAGTGCAGGACCCAAGCGGATAAAACTGGGTGTCTATCGAAAAATTCTTTTGTGACAGCCGCGTGTAATGACGCACCGCATCCATTTCAGATACTTCCGGCAGCATGGGAGGTACTTTACGCAGCAGATTCTGGGGAATGCCTGCTATTTCCGTAGCGGTTACTGGAGATTGAGAATAATTGCGCCGCCCTGGGCGGGAGTGTTCAAATATCAACATTGATTGGAATCCGGGTTTTCGGTCAGCATTTATTAAAGGATCTCTTTAACAAGAATCAAGGTTCTATGTGGATTCGCGTCAAGGTCTACCTCACTCAGCTTGACTGTATATTCATTGGCGGCAAGTGACTTGCGAACCTGTATGGGACCTGAATGTTTAGAGATCCCAGAACTATTTCAGGGCAGCCAAGGCTGCATCGTAATCAGGTTCGTCCTTTATTTCCGGTACCAATTCAGCATGAATCACTTTGTCGCTTTCATCCAGCACCACCACGGCACGGGCCGTGATGCCGGCCAGCGGACTATCGGTGATGGCGACGCCATAGTTTTTCATGAACTCGGATCCTCGCATGGTGGACAGCACTACCACTTTGTCCAGTCCTTCGATGTCGCAGAAGCGGCTCATTGCGAAAGGCAAGTCAGCGGCGATTATCAGCACAACGGTATTGTCCATGTTGCTGGCTTTTTCGTTGAACTTACGGGTAGACATGGCGCAGACAGGAGTATCCAGGCTAGGAACGATGTTAAGTACTTTTTTCTTTCCGGCAAAATCAGCCAGCGTTACATCCTTTAGATCCTTATTCACCAGTGAGAATGCGGGTGCCTTGTCGCCTACTTTTGGAAAATTGCCTTCAACTTTTATGGGATTGCCTGCAAGAGTGACCATACTGTTCTCCTTGGGTTGAGAGTAAATGCAACTGAAGATGGCTGAGAATAAAATGAAATTATATTATAAATTATCAAGCACTTGGTCCAAATTCTTGGCATATTTTTCCAAATCTGCGGATGTTTTCGTTTCCGTGGCGCATAACAGTATTGCGCTGCCAAGCTCGGGATAATATTCTTCAAGATTCAGTCCACCCAGTATTCCCCGGTCTTCAAGCGTGCGCAATACACCTGCGGCTGGGACGGGCAGCGAAACGATCGCCTCGTGAAACAATGATCCGTTGAAAATTCTTTTTACTCCTTTCAAAGCCTCCAGTTTCTCCAGCAATGACAGAGTGTTTGCATGGGATTGAGCGGCGATCCGCCGCAAGCCTTCCGGTCCCGTTAGCGCCATGTAAATGGTGGCAGCGGTGACCATTAGTCCCTGATTCGTACAAATGTTTGAGGTGGCTTTGGAACGTCGAATATGCTGTTCTCGGGCTTGCAGCGTGAGGACAAAACCAGGCTCCCCGTTCTGATCCGTAGTGCGACCAATAATGCGTCCCGGCATTTGACGCACCAGCGCCTGCTTGCAGGCCATGAAACCGAAATAGGGTCCGCCGCTTGAGAGCGGAATCCCCAATGGCTGGCCTTCACCTACCGCTATATCCGCCCCCTTGCTGCCCCATTCACCGGGTGGGGTGAGCATTGCCATCGCCATGGGATTGACCACGCCGATAGCCAATCCATTCCTGCTGTGCGCCCAATCCGTGAGGGCATCCACCTGTTCGAGTATGCCGAAGAAATTGGGCTGTGGAATGACCAGTGCCGCAAATTCTTCCTTGCAGAACTCCTCCAGGGTTTCGAGCAAGGTTTGGCCAGACTCTTTGCAATAAGGTATCTCGACCACGTCAATACCCTGATTCCTGACGATCGCACGCACCACGCTACGATAGACAGGATGGATACTAGTCGGCATCAAAATATGGCGTGAGGATTTATGCGAGCGCACTGCCATCAATGCCGCTTCAGCCAGCGCGGAAGCCCCGTCATACATACTCGCATTGGACACATCCATCCCAGTCAGTGATGCCATTACGGTCTGGTATTCGTAGAGCAGTTGCAGCGTGCCCTGGCTTGCCTCCGCCTGATATGGAGTATATGAGGAATAGAACTCGCCTCGGGTGGTAATCTGCCATACGGCGGCCGGAATATGGTGCTCATATGCACCAGCGCCAATGAAATTGAGATAGCGGCCATCTACCTCGGCCCGTTCCAGCATCAGCCGTGAAATTTCCATTTCACTCAAGCCGGGAGGTACTCGTTTCAGGCTGCCACTTTTTAGAGCGGGAGGAATTTCATCGAACAGATTATCGATAGTGTCTGCACCGATGCTTGCAAGCATCGCCTGTATGTCTTCTTCAGTATGGGGAATGAACGGCATGGTCTGTTCCGGGAATCATTGGCATGAGGTGGAAAACGCGAGCAGTGAAACGTGAAGCCGGAAAATATCCATACTTCAATTTTGTTTGCTCATTAATCTTCTTCGCTTTCGAGGATTTTCTGATAGCCTGCGGCATCAAGCAGATTGTTTAGATCGGCTGCGTTTACTGGCTTCAGTTTGAAAAGCCATGCTGCGTAGGCATCCTCATTGATTTTTTGAGGCGATGATTCAAGATCTGTGTTGATCGCCGTTACCTCTCCCGCGATAGGAGCATACACGTCAGCTGCCGCCTTGACCGATTCCACGACGGCGCATTCTTCGCTCTGATTGAGTTTGCGCCCCACATCCGGGGTTTGCACGAACACCATGTCGCCCAGCAGCTCCTGAGCATGCTGAGTAATACCGACCGTCGCTGTGCCGTCATCTTCAAGCCTTACCCATTCATGGGACTTGGTATATCTTAGATTGCCTGGGATACTCATGTTTTTACTCCAGAATTAAATGATGCTCTGCTGTCAAAATGAAATCAAACTTTTGCCGTTTCGCACGAATGGATATTTCACTACTTTTGCTCGTAGCATCTTATCCCGCACCAATACGTGCACTTCATCTCCAGCGGTTATTTTTAATGGGAGGCGTGCAAGCGCGATAGACTGATTAAGTGTCGGAGAAAATCCGCCACTGGTAATTTCACCTTCACCCTCGTCGTTGTCGTATTGCATAGTAACTTTCTGGTGGCTGCGTAATACGCCACGCTCCAGTAAAATCAGGCCAATCAACTGCTTTGTCACAGGCGCTTCCAGCAGCGCCTGCTTACCAATAAAGTCGCGATCACTTTTTAGATCAACCGTCCAGGCCAAGCCGGCTTCCAATGGATTGGTAGTTTCATCCATGTCCTGGCCGTAAAGATTCATTCCAGCCTCGAGCCGCAAGGTGTCGCGTGCACCGAGTCCTGCAGGCGCTACGCCTGCGGCATGAAGCGCATGCCAGAAATCCGCAGCATCATTTGAGGGCAATATAATTTCAAAGCCGTCTTCGCCAGTGTAGCCGGTACGAGCGATAAAATATTTATCGTATGTTATGGCCTGGAACAGTTTCAGGTTCTCGGTCGCCGCCTGAGCCCCGGCAATAACTTGCCAAACTTTAGTGCGGGCATTCGGTCCCTGCACGGCGATCATGGCCAAATCCCGTCGGGGAATGATTTCCAGCTCAGGCGCGATCTCATCACGCTGACCCAGCATCCATGCGATATCCTTGTCAGCGGTACCGGCATTTACAACCATGCGGAAATGGGATTCGGTCAGAAAATAAACGATGAGATCGTCTATTACGCCCCCCCGGGGGTTAAGCATGCAACTGTAAAGGGCCTTACCGGCTTGCGTCAGCTTGTCTACGTTATTAGCGAGTACCCGCCGCAAAAAAAAACGTGCAGCTTCGCCCTTGATATCCACCGCCAACATATGAGACACATCGAACATGCCCGCGTCACTCCGCACCTTATGATGCTCGTCGAGCTGCGAACCATAATGCAGGGGCATCTCCCACCCGCCGAAATCGACCATCTTGGCCTTCATGTCGTGGTGAGCTTGATTAAGAGAAGTTGTTTTCACAAAATGGTGTCCAAAAATAAAAAAGGCGAAGTCACTCGCATGACTTCACCCCTCTGTCCTTTTTACCTGAGAGATCGCAGAATCTCCTTCCGCTTGCCCCTTCGGTGGCCGAACTCAACGTCGGCGCTCTCCAGATTGCCTGTCGCAAGCGGTTCTCAAAGATCAGATCAATCTGATCTCCGCCTGAGCGATTCCGGGGGGTTGCGCCTTCGGCGGCGACGATGAAATCGGCGCGCTCTTCCGCTTGGACATTAATAAATGGCAGAAACGCGAACTATACTCCAGCAACCGGGATCAAGACAAGGCAAATAGCATGCAGGAATTAGGTAATCGGCGAATTTATATTTATAGTGATGTCTTACGTCAGTCCGGTGGAATTCGAATTCGGAGGTTTTTATGTTCGGAGAAAAGGTGCAGGCCGTGCCGCAGCTGAATAATGAAGAGGTTCAGTGGCAGCAACGGGAAAAAGACTTTAAGCAGGATTTACTCGCCGACCGCCCGGTATTTATGCAAGACTGTGAATGCGCCGCGGATTGCTGAACGTGTGAGGCAATAATGTATCTTAGCCATTTTGGGTTTTCTGAACAGCCGTTTGCTCGCGTTTCCGTCACCAATTTTTTTTACGACGGTGCCAGCAGAGGCGCAACACTGGATGCACTCATTTATGTGCTGACGCATGGCGAAGGTGTCGAAGGCATCGTCAAGGTTATCGGGGAAGACGGCAGCGGGAAAAGTACGCTATGCCGACTATTGATGAAGCGATTGCCCCCCAACATACAAACCATTTATTTCGCAAAGCGGGATCTGTCGCGGGAAGAGCTTCTTCATTCGCTCGCCGAGGAACTGAAGTTTGAGGTGGCTTCAGACCAAACTTCCGCTGTGCCTGTTCCCGCCACGGTATGCGATCTGAAAAACGCGCTGATTGAGAAATTTGCCTCTGGCGGGCAAGTGGTATTGTTGGTAGATGAAGCTCATACCCTTGCGAGGGAGACTCTGGAATCATTAGGTTTGCTATACGATGTCGAATCCGCCCGTCGCAAGCTGCTGCAAATCGTCCTGTTTGGTCAGAGCGAACTGGAAAATACCTTGGCTTTGCCGTCCATGCGACAATTCAAGGATCGAGTCGCTCACCATTTTTTGATGCGGCCATTCAGCGCTCAAGCGGTGGAGGACTATCTGAGGTTCCGTATGCATGCGGCAGGTTATCGCGGCCCAGACATTTTTTCATCTCAAGCAGTGAGATTGATTACAGTGGCTTCTGGCGGGTTGCTCCAATGCATAAACATGCTTGCTGATAAGTCCCTGATGGAGGCGTTCACTGCGGAAACGCGTGACATTGACGCGCCCCTTGTCAAGGTTGCAATTAAAGACGCTGGAATTAAACAACGCTCCATCTGGCGGAATGGGCCAGATTTGCCGAATCGCCGCCTGGCGGGCTTGGCCGCGATTCTTGCTGTTTTGGCGTTGGGCGTGCTGAGTTGGCAAGTCCAGCGCTTTACGCAAACGGATATTGCACCTCCCGTTGCCTCGGAACCCTTTGAAATGGCCGCATCGGCCGTGGTGTCGGCCCCAATCTATCCCCCAGCGGTTGCAATGGTGGCCCCCAGCAATTCCGCTTCGGCTCCGGTATCTGGAACCCGTGCACTGCCTTCACGGACGTTGCTTCCGTCCCCGCCGCCCCAACTGGCTTCACCCTCCGGGCAGGGGACAGGAGTGAATGTTTCCGTGCAAGAAAATTCGGCGGCTATTACCGAACAACACGGTTCGGCCAAGCTGGATATTGGCGGGGTCAAGTTGGGGGGTGAGAAATTATTGGGGCAGAGAGTTGAAGCGACCAAACGGATGATGGCTCAGACAGATAAAAATTACTACAGCATTCAATTGTTTGTCACCGATAATATCCAGCCTGACCGTATGGAGCGTTTTTTGGTTCGCGCCCAGAATCTGGTCGATTTATCTGACTTGTTCATGCATTCGGTGAATAACGAAGGTCAGGCGCACTTCAGGGTTACGTACGGAATTTATTCCACGCGTGACGAGGCCAGCAAGGCGATGGATGAGCTCCCGCAAAAATACAGAACTGTTTTTACTCCGGAGCTCTATACGTTGGGCGAACTACGCTGATCCCGATCCCCCATCGTGATTGACGGCTTATGCGCGAGACGCGCTGCCTGACGAGAATCGTATCCGCCCGTAACAGGCTTATATACTTGGTGACCTGATACTTCAGGAAGCGCGTTAACACCCGGGCTAAGCACGCGTCGTTCATATATGGGGTCCGCCCTACAATGCCGACAATGCTAAAATGTTCCTTCTCGCCGTCTGGATATCGAATAGACAGGTTAAAGACAATGATTGGAATTCTAATTATCTCACATGGTAATTTGGGCGACAGCCTGATCCACTGTGCCGATCATGTCATGGGGCAAAAATCCCCGTACTTGACGCACCTGAGCGTTTCTATCCGGGATGATCCCGATGCCGTTATGTCCAGAGCGCTGGAATTAGTGAATAAACTCGATTGCGGTAACGGTGTGTTGGTGTTTAGCGACATTTGCGGCGCAACCCCATGCAATATCGCCAGTCGACTGGTCAATCCCGGCAAGGTGGAGTGCCTCGCCGGCGTCAATCTGCCGATGCTGGTGCGGGCACTAACTTATCGTAACGAACCCCTTTCAATAGCGGGGGAAAAAGCATTCACCGGTGGTAGAGAAGGCGTCATGCGCATTTATCCAGGATCGCACAATGTTGTATAGAGAGGTGGAAATCCTGAACAAACTTGGGCTGCATGCGCGTGCTTCCGCACGGCTTACCCAGTTGGCCAGTCAATTTCAAAGCGAAGTATGGTTGTCGCGGAATGATCGTAAAGTGAATGCGAAAAGCATCATGGGGGTTATGATGCTGGCTGCGAGCAAGGGAGTCATCCTGGGCATTGAAACAATTGGTGCGGATGAAGCCGAAGCGATGCAGGCGCTGACAAACCTGATTGAAGATTGTTTCGGAGAAAGCGAATGAGCTTTGCATTGCACGGAGTGGGTGTTTCCGGCGGCATTGCCATAGGTCATGCCTATCTTGCTTCCCATGCTGCGCTGGAAGTGGCACATCATATCGTGCCAAAGGATCAAGTTAGCAATGAAATATCCCGGCTGGACACCGCTTTTATGGCGGTTCGCGAAGAGCTTGCGGCACTGCATGATTCGGTTGTCAGCGGTCCCGCCGCCGCCGAGTACGGGGCGTTTCTCGATTTGCATCGCATGATCCTGGATGATCCCACACTCTCAACCGCAGCAAAAACTTATATTGCCCAGAACCAGTGTAATGCCGAATGGGCTGTTACCCAGCAGATGGGTGTATTGATGGCGCAGTTCGAGGAGATTGAGGATGCGTATCTTCGCGAACGCAAAACTGATGTAATCCAGGTTGTGGAGCGAGTGCTGAAAGTCTTGCTGGGACATCCAGGCTATGTTCCTGCCTCGCTAAAGCGTGATGGCGACAGTATTCTGGTTGCACATGATTTAAGTCCCGCCGATGTGATTCAATATAAGCAGGACCGTTTTATCGCCTTCCTCACTGATTTGGGCGGCTTGACTTCACATACGGCTATTGTCGCCCGTAGTCTCAACATTCCGTCCATAGTGGCGCTGCATTATGCTCGCAGGCTGATCAGCGATAATGATATGCTGATTGTGGATGGCAACCAGGGTGTAGTAATTGTTGATCCTGACAAGCATGTGCTGTCGGAATACCGGTTGCGCCAGAGTCAATTCGAGCTGGAAAAGCAGAAGCTGAAGCGCATCAGAACGACCGTTGCCGCAACGCTCGATGGCACGGCGGTAGAATTGCATGCCAATATCGAACTACCGCAGGATATAGAACAGGTGAAAGAGAGCGGTGCCACCGGCATTGGCCTGTTTCGCAGCGAATTCCTGTTTCTCAATCGTAACAGTCTGCCGGACGAGGACGAACAATTCGAAGCTTATCGTACCGTGGCGCGTAAAATGCGGGGTCTGCCGGTGACGATACGGACATTCGATCTGGGTGCCGACAAGAACCTTGACAGCGCCAAACGGGTAGCAGCCAATCCGGCGCTGGGGTTACGCGCTATCCGGCTATGCCTAGCCGAGCCGCAGATGTTCAATACACAGCTGCGCGCGATTCTGCGCGCGTCGCGTTATGGCCAGATTCGCATCCTGGTGCCAATGCTCTCCAGTGTTTCCGAAATTACGCAGACGTTGCATTTGATTGAAAACGCTAAACAAAGTTTGCGCCACGAAAAGATCCCCTTCGATGAAAAAATACAAATAGGCGGCATGATAGAGATTCCTGCCGCGGCGCTATGTCTCGATATTTTCATGCGTAAGCTGGATTTCCTATCCATCGGTACCAACGATTTAATTCAGTACACCCTTGCGATAGATCGTGCCGATGATTCTGTGGCACACCTCTATGACTCATTGCATCCCGCGGTGCTGCGGCTGGTAGCGCACATTATTCGCGGTGCCAATCGAACCGGAATATCCGTTGCGGTCTGTGGAGAAATTGCGGGAGATACATTGTTTACCCGGCTGCTGCTGGGTTTTGGCCTACGCCTGTTTTCCATGCACCCGGCACAGCTGCTGACCGTGAAACGCGAAGTATTAAGGAGTAATCTCCCCGATATCATACCGCTGACAAAAAAAATGCTCAAAGCCGATGATCCAGCCAAGATCCAGGCATTATTGATGAAGCTGAATGGCTGATTCGCTTGAATATTTCCAGGAATAATTCCAGGTTACCCCACCTGTTTGCCCATTCATTTGCAGTCTAACGACGAATATGAAAAAGCTGACATAGGTCTTTGTGAACGTAAACAAAAGTTTTCCGTAAGACAAGGTGCCGGCGGAGATGCCGGTCGACAGCCCCTTGACGGATGCTCGCGAAGTGGATTTTTTGAAAACTGTTTGACTATAATGATTGCTTGCGGAGGGTATGAGTACTATCCCGCCGTGCCGGTAGAGTTTTAATGCCGCGAAGATAATGTGAAGAATCAAAAATAATATTTTCCGGATGGCTTTCTTTGTGAGGCTTTTTTTGCATATTGCCCCGTCAATGCTATTCCTTATAGATAATTTCTTCTGAAGATTTCTTTCCGTTCATGCAAGATTCGAGTTCAATTGACATCGTCGCGCCGCAAAGTGTGTGCTTCCATACGCCATTGCATTTGAAGAGTGGCGCCGTGCTCGAAAACTACGAGTTGGTATATGAAACCTACGGAGAACTCAACGCGGCCAGATCCAATGCAGTGCTGGTATGTCATGCGCTTTCCGGCAATCATCATTTGGCAGGTTTTTATGTAGACAACCCCAAGAGTGTAGGCTGGTGGAACAATATGATCGGTTCGGGCAAGTCTATCGATACACGCAAGTTTTTCGTGGTGGGGGTGAATAACCTTGGGGGCTGCCATGGTTCTACCGGACCTGCCAGCATCAATCCCAAGACAGGTAAATGCTATGGTGCAGATTTTCCGGTAGTGACGGTAGAAGACTGGGTGCAAACCCAGGCACGGTTGGCGGACCACCTTGGTATCGATCAGTTTGCCGCAGTGGCGGGTGGTAGTCTTGGCGGAATGCAGGCGATGCAATGGACGCTCGATTTTCCGGATAGGATACGGAATGCACTGGTTATAGCTGCTGCCGCCAAATTAACCGCGCAGAATATCGCATTCAATGATGTAGCACGTCAAGCCATCATTACTGACCAGGATTTTCACGGTGGAGATTACTATTCGCACGGTGTAGTGCCACGGCGGGGTTTGAGGCTTGCACGGATGCTTGGGCATATTACCTATTTGTCAGACGATTCGATGGCGGCAAAATTTGGACGGGAATTGCGCAATGGAGCGCTCGCATTCGGTTTCGATGTGGAGTTTGAAATCGAGTCATACTTGCGTTACCAGGGAGATAAATTCGTTGATCAATTTGATGCCAATACCTATTTGCTGATGACCAAGGCGCTGGATTATTTTGATCCCGCACATCAGCACAACAGTGACCTGGGGGCGGCATTCCGTACCGCCCAGGCAAACTTCCTGGTGCTGTCATTTACTACCGATTGGCGCTTTTCGCCGGAACGCTCGCGTGCCATTGTCAAAGCGTTGCTGGATAATGAGCTGAATGTCAGCTATGCAGAAATCACTTCCAGTCATGGCCATGACTCCTTCTTGATGGAAGACCGCCACTATCACAAACTAGTGCGGGCTTATATGGACAACATTGCCACGTAAGCGGCAAATTACCTCTGTGGAACTCTAAAATTCATGTTTGCAGCGCCTGCTTCGCGAATTATTTATCCGGTTCCCCATGATTGCTCGCATTCTTCCAAGTCAGCCAAGTATTATTGAAGTGTCGAATTTAAAAGGGCTTGATTGGGAGCTCCATGAATAACGCGCGCGCAGCCCGCCAGATATTACGCGCTCACCGCTTTGGCGTCTTATGCACCTTATCGAAGAAATTCAATGGTCATCCGTTCGGCTCCATTACGCCCTATCTAGTGGATCACGATGGCAGTCTGGTCATCCTCATTAGCAGCTTGGCGGAACACACCAAGAATATCCGGTATGACTCTCGCGTAAGTCTTGTCACGTACAGCAAGGATGAGACCGACATTCAGTCGCAAGGGCGCGTTACGGTGATGGGCGTGGCCCAGTTCATCCCGGATGGTGGGTACGAGATTGGCGCGCGTTATCTGCGTTACTTTCCGGAAGCGCAAAGCTACCTCACACTGGGTGATTTTTCTTTCTGCCGCATCGTGCCACAGACGCTGCGCTATATTGGCGGATTTGGCAAAATCCATTGGGTTTCAGCAGCCAATTGCCGGGTGCCACCCTACCCGCTGGTCGGTCAGGAAGAGGATGTCATCGCGCATATGAATGCAGATCATCGCGACACGATGCGCCGCTACTGCCATCATTTCCACCAATGCGAGACGCTGAATGTGGAGATGCTGGGCATAGACTGTGACGGTTTCGATGTGCGCACCGATGATAAAACACTACGTTTCAACTTTTTGGATATGGTGCTCGATGCGCAGCATGCGCGGCATGCCTTGGTCGCAATGTCGCAAAGAGCAAGATAATTCCCTGTTTTCCTCCTTGACGGAATCGCATATTGCCTCATACGCGTCTTGCTATGTCCTCGTCAGTTAAGTGGGAGTGAAATATGCAGTCTTAGAAGGCTGGTCTGTCGAATAGGGAGTGTCCTTCCTTCCAAAGCGACTATCCGGAGAGCTTACTGGCTACTTATTAATCGCCCTATAGATTAGACGCAGCTGAAGTCACCTAAGCTTCCCGTCAAAGAATACCGCGTGGAATATTTGAGAGGAACTTGATGCGATATGGGTTGGTTTATCCGAAGCCGCTACCGGCGGGTCCGATAGCTAGAGTAGACTCAAATACAGCAAAGCCGGTCGGTCTGGGTGTAATTATCATTAAGCGCTACAATATTCCGAATTTCGCGCCTCATTCTTGCCTGTTTGTTTTGACGAGACCGTCAGGATCAGATAACCAATTGGGCGGCGCGTCGATATAAACAAATCTTTGAAACGGGGTGGATAAGCCTGTGAGTACCGAGAACGTGACGGATATTATTACCCCATCCACAGCATCCAGGGCTGTTTCCCGGCCCGACTTTGCCGCCATTGCCGAATGGGTGAGGCCGTGCGCGAAAGTACTCGATCTTGGCTGCGGCGATGGCTCGTTGCTTCGCTTTTTGCGCGATACACGTGATGTGCGTGGCTATGGCGTGGAAATTGACGATGCCAATGTTCTGGCATGTTTTAACAATGGTGTCAATGTGATTCAAAGCGATCTGGAATCGGGCCTGTTAAATTTTGAATCGGGATCGTTCGATTACGTAGTTCTCTCGCAAACACTACAGGCCGTGAAAAATACGGAGAATATCGTCAAAGAAATGCTGCGGGTGAGCAAGGAAGGAATTGTATCGTTCCCGAATTTTGGTTACTGGAAAAACCGCCTTCAGGTGCTATTCGGCCATATGCCGGTTTCGGAAACGCTCCCCTATCAGTGGTTCGAAACACCTAATATTCACAACTGTACGCTTGGCGATTTTGAAGAATTTTGCCACCAGCATGGCGCGCGTATTCTCGAACGCAGGGTAATGAACGGGGATCATCAGGTTACTTTTTTGCCTAATTTGCTGGGAATGCTGGCGTTTTATCGGTTTGAACAGCAGAAATGAATCCTAATCCGGTAGTTGGACACAGTGAAGTGTGCGGTTTTGGGAGGCAGGCAAGGCGGGATGACATGGAATGGCTATTCCATTCCTGGCAGTTGCACATAATCATGCGCCACAAAAACGGCGCAGTTCACCCTGTAGCGAGCTCATTAATAGGGTGAAGATCAGATATGGGGGTAACAGTTCATTATGGATCAAGGTGTTAAATTCAGCGATCAACTGCTGGATTTAGGGTGATGATTCATGAGCATCAACTGTGATGCGGCGGGTGCTCGACAGATTCAAATTTTGCCCGCCCGGCCAACCATACTAATACTAGTACCGGTAGACCAAGCAATGCGGTACCAGTAAAAAAACTGGCATAACCGTAGGCATCGACAAAGTCGCCACTAAACCCGGCGATGAATTTCGGCAACAACAGCATCACCGAGCTGAACAACGCATACTGTGTGGCGGAATAGGCGGAGTTGGTCAGGCTGGAAAGATAGGCTATAAAAGCGGATGAGGCTATGCCGGCCGACAGATTATCGGCAGAAATGGTGAATATTAATCCGGTCACGTCGTGTCCACGTCCGGCCAGCCAGACAAAAAGCAAATTGGTTACTGCCGACAGCACCGCTCCCAGAAATAATGTACGCATGATGCCCATTTTTGCTGTGAGTACCCCGCCTATGGCTGCGCCGGCAATCGTCATGATGACTCCATAGATCTTGGATACCGTTGCCACTTCATCCTTGGTGTAACCCATATCCACATAAAAGGGATTACTCATCACTCCCATGACGACATCCGATATACGATAAATGGCGATCAATGCGAGAATCAGCAAGGCCTGACGGCCGTGGCGCACGATAAAATCCCGAAAAGGCGCCACCATAGCCCCATACAGCCAAGCCAGCATCTGCGTGAGCCGTGCATTGAGATTCCAGTGTGCAATGGTTTTTCGGGCGTATTCTTCGTTTTCGGAGATAAGGCGAGTGACGGGAACTTCCGGCTCGCGGATGATAAGGGTGGTGATAATGCCTACAATCATGCAGGCAGCCATTGCCAGGTAAGCGGTCCGCCAAGGCGTATAGTCGTAAATGGCCTCCGATGGATCTACTGCCGCAGCTATCCACAACACGCCGGCAGAAGCGAGGATCATCGCCACGCGATAACCCGCCTGATAGGTGGCGGCCATGGCCCCCTGGAGTCTCGGCGCTACGGCTTCAATTCGATAGGCGTCCAAGGCGATATCCTGAGTAGCGGAAGCGAAAGCGACAGAGAGAGCAAAAAAAACCGTATACGCCAGGTTGTCGACCGGGTCCGTGCTGGCCATGCCAGCCAGCGCAATGACTATTACAATTTGCGACAGCAACAGCCATGCACGCCGCCGGCCCAGCCACCGCGTTAATAGCGGCAACGACAAACGATCCACCAGCGGCGACCACATCCATTTGAAGCCATAAGCTAATCCGATCCAGCTCAAGTGGCCGATAGTGGAGCGATCAATCCCTGCTTCCCGCAACCAGAATGAAAGAGTGCCTAGTACCAATAATAGCGGCAACCCTGCAGAGAAGCCCAGTGACAGCATTCCCAGCACGCGTGGATGGGTGTAAATTCGAAAAGCATGCAACCAGCCGGACAGGGCGGCAGGCATTATTCTAAATCCGGCATTCAGATGAGGGGGTTACACCGTAAGACGAGCAATTAACTATCAGATTCGCGAGCATAAACTGTAATGATAGTCGATGGTTAGCGGTGAATGATCGGAAAAACGTTCCGCTTTGTAAATCGAGGCTTCAGTTGCTTTGCCGGCAATCCCGGGTGTGGCGATCTGATAGTCAATGCGCCAGCCGACGTTTTTTGCCCAGGCTTGTCCCCGATTGGACCACCAAGTGTATTGCTCAGCTTCAGGATTGATTCGCCGAAATACATCGACAAATTTAAGTTCGTCAAAAACTCCGGTAAGCCAGATGCGCTCCTCCGGCAGAAAGCCGGAGTTTTTCTGGTTGGAACGCCAGTTTTTTAGATCGATTTCCTTGTGAGCAATATTCCAGTCCCCGCATAATATGATCTCCCTGCCGCAATCTGCGAGTTCTTTGAGCATGGGCAGAAAGCACTCCAGGAAAAAGAATTTGGCCGCTTGCCGGTGTTCGCCGCTGGAACCCGAAGGAAAGTAGATGGATATCACGCTCAATGCGCCAAAGTCAGCGCGTAGATAGCGCCCTTCCGCATCAATTTCCGCGATGCCCACCCCTTCAATGATATTGTCCGGCTTGCTTCGACTATAAATGCCTACCCCGCTGTACCCCTTCTTTGCCGCATAGTGAAAATAACCATGATAGCCATCGGGTGAGAGCATTTCGGCAGTAACGTCGGAAGCCTGGGCTTTCAGTTCCTGTACGCATACAATGTCCGCTTGCTGCATTGCCAGCCACCGAAAAAAACCTTTGCTGGCGGCGGAGCGTACGCCATTCAGATTAAGCGTTATAATTCTCACGTCTGTTTTTCCCAGTTTGTCATAACGATGTCCGATTTCCGGCAGGAGTTCATAGAGTTTGCGATCAGCCGCAATGTGTTGTGCTTTGGTGAATTTAAAACCAAGGCGGGGCGAATGTCGCCGTATTTTTTCAATGCCGGATTGTTCAGCGACGGCGACTCCCTTAGAAAGCTGGGGCAATTTTACGCCAAAGCTATTCTTGCTGCCCAGCTTCCGTTTGACATGTTATTTGGTCCTGCTTACAAAGGAATCCCGCTGGTTAGCGCTATTGCAATTGCTCTGGCCGATAACGGATACAACTATCCTTTCTGTTTCAATCGCAAAGAGGTGAAAGACCATGGCGAAGGCGGGAATCTTGTTGGAGCGCCACTTGCCGGACGGGTGCTGATCGTGGACGATGTTATTTCTGCAGGCATTTCGGTGCGTGAATCTGTTAACCATATTCGCATTTCTGGCGCCATACCCTGTGGAGTCATCATTGCCCTTGACCGGAGGGAGCGAGGTAACGGAAAGCTTTCGGCTACGCAGGAAATTCAGCACGCATATGGGGTTCGGGTCGCCAGCATCATCGACTTGGAAGATATTATAAATTATCTTGAGGACAAGAAGAATCTGGGGAATAATCTTCGCGCGGTAGAAAACTACCGCAAGCAATATGGCGTTGACTGACCCAGCATATTATGCAAGAAACAGTTTTCGGGTTCAGTAGCGCCACGACGGGACCCGTTTATGCAGCCGCGTTGGTGTGAGCCAACAATCTACTGAATGGTCGCATTCAGTATGTATTTTCTTGCGGCATTGCCGGCAACGCAATTTCCCCTTTGGAATCGAAGTATCTCCCAATAGCAAACCCCGTTCCACCTAATTGCCCACGCAACTGGTAGTCGACCTTGGTATGATCGCCGGTGGCTAGTCCAAAAGCATGACGGACGATCGCCGTGGCAGGCACTGTTACCGGTACCGTGATGACCCTTTCGCTAAAGCGTGGTATCGTGCCTTGCTGATCACTGACCCCACTCGCGAAACTTATCCCGCGTAAATTCAGATCGAGTGCGACGCCGTCGTAATCAATGGGTTTGCCATCGTGATTCTGAACCCTTAGATGGACTGCAAAGCGTGCTTCCATGCCTTTTCCTTCCAGGGGGTCTATTCCGGCTACGGAGACACGAAGGGGCTCATGCAGTCCGAGCGTCGCGCATCCGGATAAAAAGAAAAATAATGCGGAAATAAGCGAGATGTAGCGCTTCATACGGTCCCATCGTTTGTGAATTCGGATAATAACTCGAATATTTTATGGGTAAAGGTTTTTTGCTAATTTTTGCTTGGGCATTTGCTTGATGTTTATAGCCCGATGTCTGTACAAATGAGTGGCCGTTCTGATCAGCGCTAAAATTCGTGCTGCTTTCCGTACATTGCTTGCGCGAAGCGTCTTGCCTGTTCCATGTCTTGGTTTCAGCGAATAGCTGAATGAGGAAACGACACCTGGATTTCAACTGGGAGGTGTATGGTTCATTCGATTGGTGATACCATCTCCATCGAAGCTGGCTAGACAGTCGCCGCTTGCCTCTCGGTAACGAAAGGCAAGGGGAGGAAAGTCCGGGCTCCACAGAGCAGGATGCCGGTTAATGGCCGGCCGCCGTAAGGCGAGGAACAGGGCCACAGAGACGAGCGTATTAAGTTACGGTGAAACGCGGTAACCTCCATCCGGAGCAAGACCAAATAGGCAGGCGATGATGCTGCTCGCTGAGCC